>Ga0256845_1002021_pt1 | contig 15305 bp, 14 predicted proteins | sample RiftiametaG_FD_189101 | JGI IMG/M metagenome (GOLD analysis project Ga0256845, IMG submission 189101) | Tube worm associated microbial communities from hydrothermal vent at the East Pacific Rise, Pacific Ocean - Riftia | ecosystem: Host-associated > Annelida > Integument > Unclassified ...
CCCCATACATTTCTATCCAGAATTGGAATTAAATTTTATTTTCAATGTGAAAGGGGAGAGAATAGTTTGGAAGAAATTGATGGCTTAGAACTGGTTTTAGTTGAGTCAAGTATTTATCATGGTAGGGAGCAACATAACCGTACTAGTAAAACAAAATACATGAAGTTACCATTCAGTTTCATGAGGATTTATTTGATAAAATTTTTTTGAGCAGAAACATAATGAAGCCTTTAAAAAATATGTTTGATAGATGGTACATGGAATTTTATTTTCAAAGGCAACTACCAAAAAAATTATTCATCAAAGATGGCTTTGGATGAAGTGTATAAGTTGGTTAATATAAGCAATGTTTCTTTCAATTAGGATTATTAAGAAGAGAACAGGTAAAACCTTTGTGGAATACCTTAAATGATTTGAGAATAAGGTATGCGTCGCGTTGATTGATAGAAAAGGATTATAGTGTTTCAGAAATTGCTTTTATGTGTGGGTTTAATAATATTGCAAATTTTAATAAGGCTTTTTAAAAATGCAAAGGAACCACACTTACCAATTATAGGTAAGATTTTTCAGGAATTAAAAGAGTTCTTTAGAAGAAAATACATGTATTTTCATGCTGTTGTAGAATAATGCAAGCAAAATTGATTGCTTTTTATAAAAAAAATGTAATTTGAAAACTTTAATTCATTTTAAGACCAATCTAAAATAGATATATGCAAATAATAGAATCTTCAACAATATATGATGTAATCATAGTTGGTTCGGGAGCAGGAGGCGGGATGGCTACTAAAATCCTTACAGAAGCTGGATTAAAAGTAGCGATAGTTGAGGCAGGTCCTCATTTTGACCCTCAGAACCCAGAACAGCAAACCCAATTAAAATGGCCTTGGGAATCTCCAAGAAGGGGAGCGGGTACCGTTAGAGATTTTGGAGAGTTTGACAATGCCTATGGCGGATGGGAAATAGAAGGAGAACCATACACCCGTAAAAATGGTACTAAGTTTGATTGGTTTAGATCAAGAATGTTGGGAGGTAGGACCAATCACTGGGGACGTATTTCTTTGCGTTTTAGTGAACGGGATTTTAAACATAAGGATGTGGATGGCCATGGAGATAACTGGCCTATTGGTTATGAAGATGTTAAGCCGTATTACGATAAGGTAGATAAATTAATTGGAGTGTTTGGAACCAAAGAGAATATGCCAAATGAGCCCGATGGTTTTTTTCTTCCTCCACCAAAGCCAAGGTTGCATGAGCTTTTCTATATAAAAGGAGCTAAAAAGTCCAATGTTCCAGTTATTCCTTCAAGAATGTCTATGTTAACAAAGAAGATAAATGAGGATAGAGGAGTGTGTTTCTATTGTAGTCAATGTTCTAGGGCTTGCTCTGTACATGCAGATTTTTCTTCGGGAACGTGTTTAATATTCCCAGCACAGAAAAATGGCGGTCAGATAGACTTGTTCATGAACTGTATGGTACGCGAAGTTTTAACAAATGATGAAGGAAAAGCTACGGGAGTTTCTTATATCAATAAAGAAGATAGGAAAGAATATAGATTAAAAGGAAAAGTGGTTGTTTTGGCGGCTTCTGCTTGTAGTTCTGCACGAATTCTTCTAAACTCAAAAAGTAAGCAACACCCTAATGGGCTGGGTAATAGCAGTGATATTGTAGGACGTTATTTGCATGATTCCACAGGAAGTAGTAGAAGTGCATTTGTGCCAGATTTAATGAATAGAAAAACATATAATGAAGATGGTGTAGGAGGAATGCATGTGTACACACCTTGGTGGTTGGACAATAAGAATTTGGATTTCCCAAGAGGATATCATATTGAAGTTTGGGGAGGAATGGGCATGCCTAGTTATGGTTTTGGGTTTAATCCTAATGACCTCAATCAATTTTTTGGGTTGAAAGTAGGCGGTTATGGTAATAATTTGCGTAAAGACGTTAAAAAATATTATGGCTCTGTTATGGGAATGAGTGGAAGAGGAGAATCCATAGCAATGAAAGATAATTACTGCGAAATAGACCCCACTACAGTTGATGAATTTGGAATTCCTGTATTGCGGTTCAATTATAACTGGACTGATAATGAGCGTAAACAAGCCAAACATATGCATGAAACCTTTGAAGAGATAGTGCACAACATGGGTGGTGAGATGTTACAAGGAACCCCATCAAAAGAAGATGATTATGGTTTGCTTGCTCCAGGAAGAATTATTCATGAAGTAGGAACCACCCGTATGGGGAACAATCCTAAAACATCGGTGGTAAATTCACATCAACAATTGCATGAAGTGGATAATGTTTTTATTGTAGATGCGGGACCTTTTGTATCTCAGGCCGATAAAAACCCTACATGGACCATTTTAGCCCTGTCATGGAGGACATCAGAATATATTATTGAACAATTGAAACAGCAAAACATCTAAGAAATGGACAGAAGAAAAAGTATAAAATCGATTTTATTAGGTACTGTAGCTGGTGGATTGGCAGTACACGGATGTAAGCCAGAAACAGGGGCAGAAGGAAAAGATGCTATAGCGACAACAGATGAAAATTATTTTGGTAGAACTCCAGCTGAATTGAAGCAAATAGCAGAGCTTAATGCCAAACAGTTCTTTAATGAGCATGAAATGAGTACTATAGCTGTTTTATGCGATTTGATTTTACCTGCTAATGATGAGTTTGGTAGTGCCACAGATGCCGGCGTGCCAGATTTTATAGAGTTTATGGCTAAAGATATTCCAAATATGCAACCGACTCTTAGAGGAGGGCTGATGTGGTTGGACCATAAAAGCAATACTGATTTTGGTATAGAATTTATAGCAACGACAGTTGATCAGCAAAAATCAATTTTGGATGAAATAGCATATCCAGTTATTGATGTTCCAAATGATGAACAACTGTTAGAAGTCCAGTTTTTTACTTTAATGCGGAATATAACCCTTACAGGTTATTATACCTCAAAAACAGGTGTAAAAGACTTGGGTTATAAAGGAAATACACCCAATGTATGGGATGGTATTCCAGAAGATGTTTTAGCGCAACATGGTGTAGCCTATGATGAGGAATGGATAGCTAAATGTGTGGATCAAAGCCAAAGGGGTGTTATTGCCAAATGGGATGATGCGGGTAATTTACTTACTTAGTTGTCATCCTTAATAGCAATTTCTACCATAGAATCAGCTGTTTCATAGTACAAAAACCATTTGTTTTTAAAATAGACCAACCCTTCAATAAAGGTGGTGGCCTTGTATTGACCTAAAGTCTCTTGTGGTAGCTAGTAAGATATAAGAAGAAGGAATTAGTGGAATAAAAATCATGAATAGGACAATTTGTCTAACAATTCTTTAAACTGATAGAAAAAATGTTCCAATAACCGTAAATCTTCTGTAATAATTTCTGCGGTCCCCCTTGTCTCTTGCTTAAATTCAATTTCTTTTATTGTAACTCGTAATCAGTTTTTCTGGCAAAGAAACATCAATCAAATAAAAATCACTTTTATCTGGTAATAAGGAAATGTTCTTAACCTTGCTCCTCAATATACCAAATTCTGTTTCTGGATAGTTTTACATTTACATCTTGCCTAGTTATTATTTTTACCGAATTTCTTGATGGAGCCTTGGCTTGAGTTTTAGGACAGGCATAGAAACCAGCTATAATCACTTCTTAATTACACTGTATAGGGCATGGCACTAAATAATTAGTAAAAGACTTTACAAATGCTATTTTAGATTGTCTGGCGCCACTGTATATAGAATAAGCATCAAAGGAGATTTAATGTGTGAAAATTAAAAAACCAAACAGTAAAATTAGCCATAATAGAATTGATTTTGCTATACTTACTTTAACCGCCCTTTCCAGTTTGCACAATGGTTAGCTTTGTTATGTTTTATACAATTTCATTCCTCAAATTCAATTTTTAATGTCCATGCATGCATGCATGGAACTTCATCAATTGTTAGTTTTGGAATTTCAATAATTAACTTATTGGTTTCAATCATTTTCCATTGTATTGCCTTATTATAGCCTAAAAAACTTATGTTTTTTACATCTTGCCCATCTAGTAGGTTTATTTTAATGCTATCGGTCCATTCTGTAAAAATGCAAAATAATTCCTTTTTTTTGCTAGTAAAAAAAACCTTTTGGTTGGTTGTTTTTTGGTTGTTTATAGGTGCTTTTCTAGAGCCATATATGGCTTCTCCATTTACATTTAACCAATTTCCAATATCTATTAGGCGTTCTTGCATAATAACAGGAATTCTACCATCAGCTGTTGGACCAACATTTAGTAAAAGATTACCTCCTCGACTAACAATATCTATCAATTCGTGTATAAGTTCTTCAGAGGTATTGTAATCTTCAATTCCTTCTGCTCTATTGATTCCATAAGATCCGCCAATTCCTCTACTTTCTTCCCAAGGATGATTAATGAGGTTTTCGTCCATATCTTTATACTCACTTGAAAAATAATCTCCGTGGTTTGAAGGCATATTCTTAGCGAATCTGTCATTTACAACCACCTCGCTTTTCACGGGAGAATCGTTGTATAGCCATGATAAGAATTCTTTGGTTTTAAAATATTCTTCTGTTCCATCCCATTCACCTCCATCTGAAAAAATTAGTGATGGTTCATAGGTTTCGACTATTTCTTTTAGCTGTGGGATTAAATGCTTATCCACATATTGATCTTCTGGTATTTTATATTTGTCAATAATTTTTTGTGGTAAATAATATCCAGATTTTGTTCTATGAGTCCAGCTGCTTTCCCATTCTATAATTGAATAATATAACCCCATTTTAAGCCCTGATGATTTTACTGCTTCAGATAATTCTCCAACTAAATCTCGTTTAGGACCAACATCCATGGCGTTCCAATCTTTTTTGTAGGGGCTTTTAGTAGGCCAAAGGCAATAACCATCGTGGTGTTTGCTAGTTAATACCACATATTTTGCTCCAGATTTTTTAAATAATCTAGCCCAATCAACAGGGTCAAATAGCTCAGCTTTAAAAAGAGGAGCAAAGTCTCTGTATTTAAAATCTTTTCCAAAGTTTTTATTATGAAATTCTTTCCCTCCATTATTGGTGTTGTAAATAACTTTAGCATAATACCATTCTGCATAAGAAGCATATAGGCCGGGTTCTAATTTTCGCCAAGCAGGAACTGAATAGACTCCCCAGTGTATAAATATTCCAAATTTTGCATCTTCAAACCATGTAGGAATTGGGCGTGAATCAAGAGATTTCCAAGAGTTTTGGTATTCTTGTGCAGTAGCTATGGATATTTGTAATAAAAGAATTATAATTAATAGAGCTTTTTTCATAACTTTTTTAAGTTTATTATATTTATAACCCGTTGTACATTTCAATTTAAGGTAAAAGAAGTTTTGCAAACTGCTAAATAGGAGTAACAACAAATCAATGCACAACTTTAAATACAAATTACGAGATAATTTTGACAGTACTCAAACAAATATCAGAAGATGCCTTAATAAAGTGCATATATTGTCTTAAATTCATTTGAGCTTCAATTTTTTTTGTCAAAAAATATTAAGTATTTTTCAATCTAAGTTACATAAGAATGAAGAAATATATTGGGTGTTTGTTGTTATTTTTGATTTTAGGATGTAAAGAGAACAAAGCCAAGAAAGATGTTTTGGAATTGCCAACAGAGATGCCGATAGTAAAAGAGGTTATTGAAGAAGTTGAAAGGAAACCTTCTAAGGAGTTGAAATCTCTAGACAGTTATGCTGATACCACTTTTGTGAGATTAGCAGATTACAGTGCAAATTTTGCCTATGACATGCGTTATGCTACCGAAAACAACTTTTTAAATGCCAAAGTGTATGATTGTGCAGAATGTTATACTCGGGTAAAAACGGCTAAAGCCTTGATGAAAGCTAATGATGAGTTTATGCTGAAAGGTTTTAAAATCAAGTTTTTTGATTGCTACAGACCTAATTCCGTACAGTATAAAATGTGGGAGATTGTTCCCAATCCCCAATATGTAGCAAACCCTGTAAAAGGTTCTATCCATAATAGGGGCGGGGCAGTGGATATAACTTTGGTGACCTTGGATGGTGAGGAATTGGATATGGGAACGGACTTTGATTTTTTTGGTAAAAGGGCATATCATGACAATATGGATTTGCCCCAAAATATTCTGGACAATAGGAAAGTACTAAAAGAAACCATGGAAAAACATGGATTTTGGTCAATTAGAACAGAGTGGTGGCATTATAATTTATCAGCGGCATCTAATGACAACATTGCTGATTTTAAGTGGGAATGTCCTGATGAAAGTGAAAAGTGAGCAATTTAAAGTTAAAAGTTAAAAGTTAAAAGTGGAAAATCAATAGCGAATGTCAGGTTGAGCGGAGTCGAAACCTATGTTTATTAAACTTAAAGAAAATGAATAAAAGCAACACTATTTTTTTGATACTGTCCCTGTTGGCGTTTAGCTTACTCTCAGCTCAAGATACCATTATGCCCCTGTGGCCGAATGATATCCCAAATCAAGTTGAATCTAAAGAAAAGGAAGCTCATAATAAAGAGGGTCTGTTGTGGGTGACCAATGTGCAAAAACCAACCATTGAGGTGTATTTGCCTGCCAAACAAAATGCCAACGGACAAGCAGTATTGATTTTTCCGGGAGGTGGATATCACGGATTGGCCTATGATTGGGAAGGCGCGGATATTGCAAAAACATTGATTTCCAAAGGTGTGGTCGGTATTGTTGTAAAATACCGTTTGCCATTATCAAAATCCCTTACTGAAAAACAGAATGTGCCCATACAAGATGCGCAGCGAGCCATACGATTGGTCAGGAGTATGGCCAAAGAATGGAACATAGATGAAAACAAGATCGGGATTGCTGGGTTTTCAGCAGGTGGGCACTTGGCATCTACTTTGGGAACCCATTTTAAGGAAAAAGTGTATGCTGCCCAAGATGAGGTGGATTCCATTAGTGCGCGTCCAGATTTCATGATTTTAGTCTACCCTGTGATCACGTTCAAGGCAGGGTATACCCATTTGGGCTCTAGAACGGCTTTATTGAGCGATGCCCCTACGGATGATCAAATAAAGTATTATTCAAACGAATTATGGGTGAATGAGGGAACGCCACCTACTTTTTTAGTACATGCCATGGATGACGATGCGGTTCCTGTAGAAAACAGCATACTTTTCTTTCAGGCCTTAAAAAAGAATGAAGTGCCGACCACAATGCATATTTATCCAGATGGCGGACATGGGTTTTCCCTTGCCTTGGACAATGACCACCTAAAAGGGTGGGTGGACAGTTTGTTTGATTGGCTGGAAAGTATAGAATAGCCTAGTTTATTTTAGAACAGAGAACAACAATTTTTCCTCCTTGGCCATCTTTGGTGAAAAACAGATAATTTTCCCCGCCGTCTTTTATTTTAAAACGTTTACGGATAGCGGCCACGGGTTCGGGAAAGTTGCGGGTTGTTATATTTGCTTTGGCAATCCCCAATTTTTGAATTGCTTTCTTTTGAAATGGAACCACTTGGTTTATCTTAAAACTCCTTCCTGGAAAATTGACCAATTTATCCGAAGTGTACAAATGGGTATGTTCATGTAACTTTTTTAGTTGAAATTGATTACCGATAGTTTTAAAGGCCCCTGATTTTAAAATGGCAGCATTGGGTTCGTACAAATATTTTGAAGGCTGGCCGTAATCTGAAACTGCTTCCTTCTCTTTGCTCAATATAAAATTAAAAAGTTCGTCTTCAGTTTTTTTTAGATTGATGGTCTTGATGTAAATTTCTCCTGAACAATTCTTGTCCAAAACCCAAAGCAATTCTTTTACTTCATTGTTTGTGGCAACCACATGAATTTCTTTTACAAATTGTAATTCTTTAATGCCGATTGAAAAATCCAACAGGGGAGAAGTCTTGATAAAAACATTCTTAGTTTTTGAGAAAAGTAGCTCTAAATGTTCAGGAACATTTGGGAGGCAATCGGCTAAAAAAAAGACTTTTCCCTTGGCTTCATTTCGGCGAGATGGATCAATGAAAATCCAATCAAATTTTAGAGGGGAATCAATCAGAAAATCAATCCCATTTTGGGCGATGACGGTAATGTTTTTTATGTCTAATATTTTGAAATTATAAGCAGCTATTTTAGATAGGTTTTTATCAATTTCGCAATGATAAACCAAACCTGTTTTTTGAGCAAAAAAATAACTATCCACACCAAAGCCTCCAGTGATGTCCAAAAGTGATTTTCCAGCAACTAATCTAGATTTATATTGAGCTGTTATTTCAGATGAGGTTTGCTCAATGTTTAGTTTTTTTGGGTAGTAGATTTGAGGGGTAGAGTACCAAGTAGGGAGTTTATTTTTGCATTTCTGTTTGGATTCTATCTGTTGTGCAAGCTCTTTTGGTGAAACTCCTTCGAAATCACTCTTTTTGAGCAATACTGACATGATGTCAGTATTCAAATTATTTTTTATATATATCTGTATACCAGTATTTAATAATATTTTATTCAAAGTAATACTATAAATTTTTAGTCAAAGATTTTACAATCTTGTTTTCGGTTAAAAACCCCTTTAAAATAACCTTTATTGCCGTATAACCGGGTACTGCTATAATCATTCCTGTAACACCAAAGAGCAATCCGCCAATAACGATGACCAAGAATATTTCTAACGGATGTGACTTTACACTATTTGAAAAAATGAATGGTTGAGAAAAGAAATTATCCACCAATTGGCCAATTATAAAACCAATCATTACATAACTGGTTTTGGGTAAGATCACCGTACTAAAATCGGCACCCAAATTGCTGGTCATAGAAAGTATTAACATCAAAATTCCGCCAATTATTGGGCCTATGTATGGAATCAAATTTAAGAGGGCGCAAAGAAAGGCAATGACTACTGCATCTTCTATTCCAAAAATAAGCAGAACGATAGTGTAAATAACAAACAAAATAAGTATCTGAAATACGAGCCCAACGAAGTATCTGGAGAGTAAATCTTTTATGGTCTCCATTGATTTTTTTAACTGACTTTCTTTGTTGTCCGGTATAAAAATAAGCAGGCCTTCCTCAAACAATTTGCTATCCTTTAAAAAGAAAAACATAATAAAAAGAACTGAAAAAAGTCCGATGCTAAGACTTCCCAAAACACCAATAAATGAGTTTAGAAAATTGGGGATAAACCCAAAATCCAAGTTCGCAAAAACCTTGGAATCTTTTAAACTTTGTTCAATATCTATTGCGGTGATTCCAAAATAATCAATTGCTTCCCTGTATAAATTCTCTACATTTCCTTGTAGTTTATCAATATCCAAAAGGGATAAATTTTGACCTTGTTGCACCAAAAGAGGAATAAAAAGGGAGATTAACCCAACTAGGATTCCTACCAAAAATAACATGGTGACTATCACGGCCAATGTATTTGCAAACTTCAACTTTCGTCTTAAAAACAAGACAATGGGTCTGCCGATCAATGAAACTACTGCTGCAATAGCTATGTAGACCAGTACTGTTTGTATTTTATAAAAAAAGTAAAGTAATAGGGCTATTCCAAGTAAGATTCCTACTGCTTTTACAATTCCTTCTGCAATTGTTTTGGATTTCATTTTCTAATTTTTAAATACGTATTGAACAATATTGGCTCCCATTTGCAGGGCTTTTATTCTCACTTCTTCTGGATCGTTATGTACTGCGGGGTCTTCCCAGCCGTCACTAAGATCAGACTCAAAGGTGAACAGGAGTATTAGCCTGCCTTCATGAAACATCCCGAAAGCTTGTGGACGTTTGCCATCATGCTCATGGATTTTTGGTAACCCCTCTGGGAATGTGTACTTCTGAGAAAAAATGGGATGGTCGCTACCTAGTTCTTCCAATTCTTTATCAGGAAAAACCTTAATGAGCTCTTTTTTAAGATATGGTTCCATGCCGTAATTATCATCTATATGTAGAAAGCCACCTGACAGTAAATAAGTTCTTAGGTTATCTGCATCTTCTTGTGAAAAGAACACATTGCCGTGTCCGGTCATATGTAAAAAGGGGTATTGAAAAATGCTGGTACTGCCCACCTCTACTGTTTGGGGTTTGGAATTAAGTTGTGTGCCTATATTCTGGTTGCAGAACTGTATAAGGTTGGGCAAGGCTGTTGGGTTGGCATACCAATCACCTCCGCCATTGTATTTTAAAATGGCTATATCCTGTGCGTTGAGCATAGCAAATGCTGAGAAATAAAACAAGAAAGTTAAAAGGGCACACTTTTTCATAAATTAAGAACTGGTAGAAACTCAAATTTAATAATTAAAGTGGGAACTGGTCAATATCAACCATTATTAATCATAACTACCATAGTACAGGCTACAATTGCTGCAGTTTCTGTACGCAAACGGTATTGTCCCAAGGAAACAGGTAGATAGCCCTTTTCATAGGCGGTATTTATCTCTGAAGATGAAAAATCACCTTCTGGACCAATAAGAATGGTGATGTCTTTATCTGCGGCTATACGCCTTTTAAGTTCCAATTTTTCTTCATCTTCACAATGTGCAATAAAAAGCAGCCCTTTTTGCTCTTGGTCCATAAAATCTGCATAAGAAATGGCATCGTTTAGTTTGGGCAGATAAGTGCGTTGTGATTGTTTCATGGCCGCTTGTATCACCTTTTCCATGCGTTCTTTCTTAATGATTTTTCTTTCTGAACGTTCACAAATAATGGGCGTAATCTCATTCGCTCCTATTTCAGTGGCTTTTTCTAAAAACCACTCATAGCGATCATTCATTTTGGTGGGAGCAACCACCATATGCAACCAAAACATTTTTGGGTGTTCTTTTTCTGTAGCTACAATGGCCACTTTGCATTTTTTTTGGTCGGCAACCAAAATTTCAGCTTTGTATAAATAGCCTTTACCGTTGGTAATATGAAGAATATCACCCTCTACCTTACGCAATACTTTTACAATATGTTTGCTTTCCTCTGTTGGGAAAACAAAATGTGAAGCACTATTATCTATGTTGGGGTTGTAAAAGAGTTGCATGGTTCAATGGAATTTATAAAGAGGTAAATATAGGAATTTGAATATAACGTTTTGCTATGCTTTTTAATTTTTTGGATCTGGATTTCTTATGATTTGGTTGGACAGAAGTAGCTTAGACTGTTTTAAAATTCAATTTGTTATTTGAAATTTCATTTGAATACTCAATCCTAAGTTGTTCAATTTTCTTGTGGAAAAAGGAATAGATTTTTTTGGAATTTTTTTCGGCACTTTTTTGGTCTAAAAAATCAGCTCTTAAATATCTAGAGATAGAGAAAAGTGTTCTGGGGTATTCATAAATGATCAGTTTGTTGTTTTTAATTATTGCCCGTAGCCAAAACGGTTCACTATATGTAGCTTCACGTACATACACAATATCAGAATTTGCTTCTACTATTTCGCAATATTTATTTAATGATGATAGGCTTCTGAGCATCCCAATCTCTACAGTTATTTGGTCTGAAGTAAATGTTTTGATACTATCGTCAGGAAAAGAAAAATGAATTGGGACTTTGGTTTTAAGCAACTTTCCCAACCTTCCAGTAAAATTCATAAAATAGCCAGTGGCAAGAATTTCAGCTAAAGATTTTTTATGCGCTTTTACATTTTCAAAATAAAAAACCACTGCTAAAATTATCGACACTAAAAGACCGATACCAATGGCAATCCAAATATTTGGAAAAAACTTAGGGGCTACTCCTTCTATATAGCCACCGTACGTTCCTATTGTGGGGAAAATGGAATAAAACAAATCTTTGATTGGTAAAAATTTAAAACTGAATCTCATCTGTTCGTTTTTTTATAGAACTCTTTTCATTATTGGTTTTTATCGGTTTTGTAAATTGTTTATAACGGGAGTCTGTGCATAAACTCCTATATGTTTTAAAATTAGCCAATATTGTTTATTATAGAGAGCTTTAAAGAAAGTTAATTTCATATAATATTTTGAAGAGCGCCTTTCTTGTTTTGAGAGAAAGCACTTAAAAGTATTAAGAATGGATTAAATAGTGTTGAAAGACAAAGGCCAAGCTCTTTTAGCTTGTTTTTTAGATCGTTTATGGTAAAATGGACATGAGTCTCCTTAGGTTGTAAACCATCATCATCATCAAATTCACTTCAGAAAGTACGTTTTGTTTTCCTTTCATAAGTGTAAAAGTAAATGCATGTCCAGATCAATTCCGTTAGATATAGACGAGCCAGACTACAAGTCAAATATTCGTTATTATTTTCGTAAAGCAATCCCTAGTTCAAGGATTGAGTACAACACTTATAGATTTACTTAGATCTCTTCTTAATAAATTTGTCTAGAGATTCTTTTTGGCTTTTTATTAGTGCTTCTATTACTACAACATCTGAAGGAGGATTTATAACCTCTTTTAAATCTTGTATAATATCAAAATCAGTTGCACCTGAACCTTTAAAAGGTACTGTTTTAAAATACCCCCATTTTGAAGGTGAAGATGTAACATATTTTAATCTCTTTTGTTGTTTATCTTCAGCTGACATTACAATAACTTCGGTATTTACTTTCATTTGCGCCTTAAACTCTCGTTCACCAGAACTATTTGAATATTTAACGGCTGTGTATGAAGGTATAATGTCATAAATAATAATAACCTTATACTTGGTTGACCACCAATCGTCCATTTTTCCGTTCATTCCATCCTTAACAGGAATTAAGCTATAATCTACCGTTTCAAAAACATTTACACCAAAACCTTTACTTAGTTCCTCAACTATATTTTCAGCCACTTTATCGCTACCTTCTAAAGGACCATAAGAACCTACTACTTTAACTTTAGTTATACCTTCTGCGACATTATCTGGATTAACATATGTGTTTTTACATCTAACTAAAACACCCACTTTATTGCCATCTGTTTTAATTCGATTAAGTCTGTTGATAAAAGTTTCCTTTTTCACTCTTACTTCTGGTTTTGAAGAGACAATGGTTACATTTGGATCAAGAGGTCTTCCTGCAAATAAATCTTGTTTAGGGACAGTATGAGCTTGGTCGTATATATCTATAATTTCTTTTTCATAGGCAATTGCTTCTGGTGAAGCCACTGCAGTAGATGTTATTTTTGTTACCTCATAATCTTTGCCGAAAATATAATTTATTTCTCCGGGATTATTTTCTTCGTACCAAATATTATATCTAATTTCCGCCTCATTCAATGTATACTCTCCATTTTCAAATCCTTGAACAATTTCAGGAGCATCTGCCATCAAACCTAATAATTCTGCCTCAGTTATTTTATCTAAATATGTTCCATATTTTCTGCCATTTAGCTTTTGAGTAACAGGATATACTTTAAATAATTGAGTTTCTTTATTGTATAACTTAGCAGATGTAGTAGTATGTATTGCCCCTTCCGAAATTAAAGTAGTAAATGTACCATCAGAAGTTTTAACATATAATTGATCTGCCACAAAAAATGCCTTAATATCTTCATATTTTACCCACTCTTTAAAATTACTTTCTAATTGTGTATTAAGATAATCAACTTTTTTGCCTGTAACTTGCTTGCATATAAACAAACTATTTGAAAGTCCCATTAAAAATTGTGGTTTCAGGTAGGCAATTACTGCATCAACTTTAACTCCATTGTTATTAATGTAATAACCATTTAATGGTAAATCGGATAATTTATGATTGTAATAGATGCTATTTTTAGTTTCATAACCAGGTCTGGCTTTTCTTAATGAATCTGCATGAGTATAAAAGTTTTTATTTGCGCTTTCAACACTTTCCTGAATTTCACCTGCACTAATAAGCATTGCTACAAATTTACTTGGTTTCTTGTCTTCTTTGGCTGAAACAGCGTTTTCAAAACCATCTCCTTCTGCCGTAATTGCATCGCCAAGATACCAGCTTATATTGGTCTGCACACAGTTAGAAAGAGTCATAGTAAACTTATTTCCCTTTGTATGGCAGTACAATACAATATCAGCTATTTTAACGGGAGTCTCTTGCTTAACCTTTACTTCTGTTTTATCTATAATATACGCAAGACCTTTGCTCATAAAGCCGTCTACATTTTTTTTGATGTTCTCCGAATTGGTTTTCTTCTCTTCTCTTAATTCACCTAGCTTTTTGCCACTTTTATCTGCAATATGTTGTAAAGCTGCATCATCAGGCAACCATTTACCTATTAAATCCGGTACCATCGAAAATTGCACTTTCTTCACAAACTTCTCAGAATCGAACGTTTTTTTTGGTTTCTGTGCATAACAATGCACACTGATTAAAATAGCTAGAACACTTAGTAATAATGTTTTCATAATTGTTTGATCTAATTAATTATACTTTTTTTAGTTAAAAACTAAATTAAATATCTGGACAAAATGTTTGCTAACATTAATATTAATTCAGCAATTTCTCAAAACACAAGCTATTCTCAATACCAGCATACTGCCCATAATTTGGAATAACTTGATATTCTCTTTTTCTATAAAGTGCAATGACCTCTGGCTGTTTTTTTTCCGTTTCCAAGATACACTTTTTATAGCCTAGTTCTGTTGCCCAATATTCCAGTTCGGACAATACTTTTGAGGCAATGCCTTTTCCTCTGCTTTCAGGAGAAACGTACATGCGTTTTATTTCCATGCTGTTTACGTCTCTTTAATGGCTCCACAGCCTAACGGTTTATGATTCTTATAGGCCATTACCACATATTTAATTTGGTCAATTTTATTGAATTGGTTGTAAAAAGAATGGTCTTCTCCGTCCCGTATGGCCAAATCTGCATCAAGAAGTGCCACAAGACTGATAAACTCCTTGTTTATGGAGTTGGTTCTAATTAGTTTAATCATTCACAACTTACTTTTGGCATGTTTCAACCCTAATTCTATCCAATGATGTAATTGTTCCTCAGTTTTAAAACCTTCTGAGGAAACATAGATAAACTCTTTCATAGGGCGTTTGGTAAAATCTATTGGCCGTACGGTATCTAGTTGTAAGACATCTTCCATTTTATTGGAAATCACCCTAACTGTCAAATCTTCTTTTACAATACCGACGGTCATTTTACCATGGTATAGAAAAGATAATCCACCAAACATTTTCTTTTCGGTTAACGCATTGATTGTATCAGTTGGGAATAACTGAAATGCTGAACAGACTCTACTTGCTAATTCTTGATTATACACTATATTTTGTTTAATCTTAAAAATACAAAGTATTGGATGATAAGGCAATAGTAAAACTAATATTCTAAGAATCCATTATTCCATACCTAGGAATGGCTGTGATGCTTTGGTCTGTAAAATCGTTATT
>Ga0256845_1002022_pt1 | contig 15301 bp, 14 predicted proteins | sample RiftiametaG_FD_189101 | JGI IMG/M metagenome (GOLD analysis project Ga0256845, IMG submission 189101) | Tube worm associated microbial communities from hydrothermal vent at the East Pacific Rise, Pacific Ocean - Riftia | ecosystem: Host-associated > Annelida > Integument > Unclassified ...
CAGAAGCTGAATTTAACGCCCATATGGACTGGCTATTTGTGCGTTATATAGCAACTCAAAACACCTCTATTCTATTCGGAAAAATGAAGTATCCAAATTTACTTTTTTCTGAAGTCTATGACGTAGGCGTTTTATACCCTTGGGAAAGAGTTCCTCAAGAAGTTTATTTGCTGAGATCACCTGCCGGATCAAATGCGTTATATGAATCAATTGAAGGAGTCAGCGTATTATACTCCAAAGGGATTGGCAATGAAGATACAGAAATCAGCTTACAGGGATATTTTGGCGCTGGTGGTATGGAGATAGGAACCGTTGATGAAATGTTTGGAATGGTGGCAAGCCTTGCAGATGAGTGGTATGAGTTTAAAGTTGGATATAATAGTGGTGTCTTTGATCCTGGTGCAGGTGGACATGGCGGCGGAGGAGAAGAGGAGGAAGGTTTTGAACTAGCTGAGTTTGATGGAGCAAAGCCAGATATAAGCACTTTAAATTTATCCGCTTCAATTGAAGTAGGTTCATGGATTGGTTTAACAGAATGGACAAAAACTGAGTTTGATGGTTTCGATGATATTGAAACAGATACCCGTTATCTGACTTTGGGTCATAATATTAATAGCAATTGGTTGATCCATGTAACTGCTGCGAGTTTCGAACAACAAACCGGAAGAACACAAGATTCGATTTCGCTTGGCTTCCGTCGAAAAATAAATGATTCGGCGGTTATAAAGCTTGGCTTTAGCCTAGTAGATGCTACCGCCCCTCACGAGGAAGAGGAAGAAGAAGGAGGAGATGAACATGATTCAAATATTTTTGGATTCATTGAGGGGAATGTGGATAACATTAAAGTGATTTCTATTGCTGTTGAATTTGTTTTTTAAGGAGGAAATGATGAAAATTAATCTAATATTAATAATGTTAACTCAGTTTTTCTATACACCATCTAAAACACTAGTGTTGATCTCTTTACGGGTGTTGCTAGCATCAGCATTCTTACTTCCATGTTTTTCCATGTGTTACGCAGAAGGCATTGCGGTAATTGTTAACCCTGCTAGCAAGGATTCACAAATCAATATCAAAACCGTCAGAAAAATATTTTTAGGTAAAAGTAGTCAAACAGACACAGGAGCGACCATTGTCGCAGTTGATCAAAAAGAGTCCAATTTAAAAGAATTATTTTATAAAAAAGTGACGCGAAAAACCCCCGTAAAATTAAAGCTCTATTGGACTAAAAAAGTAATGTCTGGTAAAGGTGTAAAGCTACAAGTTGTTGGAAATGACGATAAAGTACTTGAATATGTAGCTAGCCATATAGATTCAATTAGTTTCATTTCCAAAGAAAAAGTTAATGACTCCGTTAAAGTTTTGTTGCTTGTTGATTAGTTTATTTTGGCATACCGATAGAAAAAATTTATTGGGTCACCTCATTTTAGTCTGGATAAAAATCTCGGCAGCAAGCTAGCCGAGTTTTAAAACAATCCCAACTGTCGGGCAGATCCTTCTTTACTATCAAGTACTACTAACTGATTTTGAACTTACCTTCAACTAACGCACATAAAGTTATCATCATTATGTGATGCCATTAAGTAACGATTTAGTTTATCCACTACTCATCCAATCTTTCGATACTTAATCCTCACCGGTGCATCAGCATCAACACCTAATCGTTTCTTCCTATCCGCTTCATAATCCGCATAATTACCTTCAAACCAAACCGTTTTACTATCTCCTTCGAATGCTAATATATGCGTAGCAACCCGATCTAAGAACCAACGATCATGTGAAATAATTACCGCACAACCAGGGAAAGCTAATACCGCATTTTCCAAAGCTCTGAGAGTTTCTACATCTAAATCATTGGTTGGCTCATCAAGTAATAATAAATTACCGCCACTTTTTAACAGCTTAGCCAAGTGAACTCTATTACGTTCACCACCGGATAAATCTTTAATAAATTTTTGTTGATCGCCACCTTTAAAATTAAATCGACCGACGTATTGTCTTGAAGACACTTGATAACTACCTACGATAATATTATCCGAATCATCTGAGATTTCCTGCCAAACCGTTTTACTATCATCTAAACTATCTCGCGATTGATCGACATGGGCTATTTGCACTGTTTCACCAATTCTAAGTTCTCCACCATCTGGTTTTTCTTGATCAGTTAGCATTTTAAATAGCGTTGATTTACCGGCACCATTAGGTCCGATAATTCCGACAATGCCGCCCTGAGGTAAAGTAAAACTTAAATCGTCTACCAAACACTTATCACCAAAGCTCTTCTTTAATCCAGTCGCTTCGATGACTAACTTACCTAAACGAGGTCCAGGTGGGATATACAGATCTTGAGTTTCATTTCTTTTTTGGAATGTTTGAGAGGATAACTCTTCAAATTTTGCAATTCTTGCCTTACTTTTAGCGCGACGACCTTTTGCGTTTGACCTTACCCACTCTAATTCTTCTTTCATGGTTTTTTGATGGGCCGATTCTTGCTTTTCTTCCATCGCTAGTCGATTACCTTTCTGCTCTAACCAAGAGGAGTAATTACCTTCCCATGGAATTCCATGACCTCTATCTAGCTCCAAGATCCAACCAGCTACATTATCCAAAAAGTATCGATCATGGGTAATTGCAACAACAGTTCCCTCAAAATCTTGTAGGAATCTTTCTAACCATGCAACCGATTCCGCATCCAAATGGTTAGTTGGCTCATCAAGCAATAACATATCGGGTTTTGATATTAATAACTGACACAGTGCAACACGGCGCATTTCTCCACCAGACAAATTTTTCACTTCGGCATCCCAAGGTGGGAGTCTCAAGGCTTCAGCGGCCTTGTCTAGCATCACATCGACTTCCCAGCCACCTCCGGCTTCAATTTTATCCTGTAGATCTGCTTGCTCTTTGAGTAACGCATCAAAATCAGCATTCTCATCGCCAAAAGCATTATTGACTTCATCAAAGCGCTTTAAAATATCTTTCATCTCACCAATACCCAATTCAACATTGCCGCGGACATCTAAAGACTCATCTAATTGAGGTTCTTGGGGTAAATAACCAATTTTGGTTCCTTTAAGAGGGATTGCTTCACCTTCAATGTCAGTGTCTATTCCTGCCATAATTCTCAATAATGTGGACTTACCAGAACCATTAAGACCGAGTACACCTATTTTTGCGCCCGGGAAAAAGCTAAGAGAGATATCTTTTAAGATCGTTTTTTTAGGAGGAACAACTTTGCTCACTCGATTCATTGAATAGATATATTGTGCCATTTTTTGTTAAACTCTCTTTTATAGATGACGGTGCTGAAGAATTAGCCGTCAGTTTAACAGAAGAGGTCACAATTTTGAGAAATCGTTTAAGCTCACTGCTATTAATTTCAATATTACTAGTTTTAACACCATCATATTCCTATAGTGTTAATTCGACTATCAGACCTGATACAAAAGGCAGTCGGCAGGGATTATCAGAAGATGATAAATATTTAACAGCTAGTATTTTTGAGGCGGTAGATAAAAGAGTCTTAGATTTGCAGCTGTTTAATAAAGCGCTTAACAATAAACAACTTAGTATTCGTTTAAATGCGTTAAAAGGACTGGCAAGAATCGGCGGGAATGATGTAATACCTTTGGTCAAACCGTTTCTTTCAAATACCAATGACTCAATCCGAAGAGTTGCGGTATTAGCGGCGGGGCAAAGTAATACATCTCAAGCAAATGAATTACTTTGGTCTCAATTGAAGATTGAAAAATCATACATAGTTCGAGCGGAGATCTATTTAGCATTGGCTAACTTAACCGAAGATAATATCGTTTCTAAATTTTTGTCTCAAAAAGAAACTGAACTATCCGTTAAGAAAAGTATTTATCATAGCCTTGCTGCAACATTGACCTATAACAAAGAGATTAAACAAAATTATAAATTAGTCGATTTTCACTCTCTAATCAATCAAATCGCAAAAGACGATGAGTTATCAGCACCTATCGCTTATTTTTTAGCACGAGTTCCTGATATTGAACAACACATACTACCTTCACAAATGACAGGTCTTATCACAAACGTAAAAACTTTGAAGAATAGACGTTTAGTCGCAAGGCTTATCGGAAAAATAGTTAAAAAACCTGATGATGCTAATCGGAAGATTCTATCTTGGTTAATTGAACAATCGGAAAATAAAGACATCCGACTAGCGACTGAGGCCATTAGAGCGATGGTGTCATTCTTATATATTCCACAAGCAAAAATACAACTGGGTAAACTACATGCGTCAAGTAATATTCTTGTTGCCCAAACAGCTCTACAAGTTCTGGCAGATTCAACATTAAAAGGAAAAGAAATCCTTAGCTTATTTAAAAAGCAATTGAAGAGTCAGAATTCAGGAATGGTTGTGGCCGCAATGTCTGGTCTTATAAAGCGCCAAGCGCGAGATGATATGAGCTGGGCGCTAAAAATTATGCAACATGCTAGTACTTACGTAAAAGTAAATTTTGCTAATCTTATCTTTGAAAAAGATCCTAAAGCATTTTCAAACGTACTTAAAATATTAAGTAACGATCTTAATAAAATTGTCGCAACCAAAGTTAAGAAGCTAATTAATACGCCTATATTAGAAACTAAAGAAACAACCGCAGAATCAGCATCAGAGCTAACAGGACAAATAAATGGAACAGCACCATTTAAACTAGCAAAATTATCAGGCGAAAAGACCATCACTTTAAAAACAAATATCGGAGATATTATCATAAAAATGAGCCCTGAAGCACCTTACTCCTCTCATAATTTTGTGACTCTAATTGAGCAAGGCTTTTATAATAAGAGTTATTTTATGAGAATCATTGGAAACTTTGTTGCACAGGGTGGCGATCCCGTTGGTGATGGTGAAGGAACCAGTGGGAAATTTATTAGAGAAGAACTTTCTTTTCTTTCCCATACTGTAGGTAGCGTTGGAATGGCAACATCGGGCAAAGATACTGGAGACTCACAGTTTTTTATCAATACTGGTGACAATATTCATTTGGATAGAAATTACTCTATTTTTGGTCATGTCATTAAGGGGATAGATATTGCTATGAAATTAGCTCATGGCGATCAGATTATTGAAGCTGTTGTTAATTAGGTTGTTTGTTAAATCAATGAATAAACGTACTTCTAGTAGGCTATCCTTATTTGTTTTTCTAATTCAAATCATGGCTTATTCCTTAAGTACTACCGTTACTGCTAATGAAAAGGTGATAGAACGTGTCGACTGGCAAAAGCAATTTTCTAAATTTGAAGCAGAAGGAACCATGGTTGTATTAGATGAACGTGAAAAAATCTCTAAAAAATATGTTTTCAATTTACAACGTGCTCAAAAAAGATACTCTCCTGCATCGACCTATAAAATCCCTCATTCTCTTTTTGCCTTAGACGCAGGCATTGTTAAAGATAAATTTCAAACTTTTAAATGGGATGGAATTAAGAGAAATTATAAACCACATAATCAAGATCAAACACTTCAATCTGCCATGCGATACTCCGCAATTTGGGTCTATGATCTATTTGCGAAAAAACTTGGGGCTGAAAAATCTAACAATTACTTAAGCAAAATAAATTATGGAAATAAGGACTCTAGTACCAAAACTGGAAGCTATTGGGTAGATGGAAATCTTTCAATATCTGCGCATGAACAAATTGTTTTTCTTAAAAAACTTTATAACAACAAGCTACCATTTAAAATAGAACATCAATTATTAGTAAAAGATATTATGCTGACAGATAGTGGTGAAAATTGGAGTCTTCATGCCAAAACAGGCTGGCAAGGTCATTACGGATGGTGGGTAGGTTGGGTTGAATGCCCTACTGGCCCTGTCTTTTTCGCTTTAAATATTGATACCCCAAATAGACTAAAAGATTTATATAAAAGAAAACCAATCGTAACAGAAATACTACAATTGATGGAGGCCTTGCCGAATAAAAAACTAAATTAAACTTTGATGTATTATACGAATTCAGCTTAGATTTAAACCTGCAACCAAAAAGTAACAGGTCCATCATTACAAAGTGAAACTTGCATATCAGCGCCAAATTTTCCTGTTTCTACTTTGGAAAAATTAAACTTTGCTTGTTTCACAAAATAGTCAAAATATTGTTTTCCTATTACTGGAGGCGCAGCACTAGAAAAACTTGGTCGCATGCCTTTTCTTGTATCAGCGGCAAGAGTAAATTGAGGAGCTAAAAGAAGACCACCATTGATATCTTGAAGACTCAAATTCATTTTGTCTTCATTATCAGAAAAAATTCGATAACCTAATAATTGCCTTAATAATTTATCGGCTTTTTCTTCAGTATCATTTATTTCAATACCTATTAAAGCTAAAAGCCCCTTATTTATATCTCCGATTACAGCTTCATCAACCTTTACGTTTGCTTCAGTTACTCGTTGAATTAATGCAATCAAACTTATTTCTCTTTATTTGTTTCCAAGGCTAATCTTTATATTCTAACAATTGACGCATTTCTTTGGTAGCTCGAACCAACCCATCAATAATACCCGCCTCCGAAGCTGAATGCCCTGCATCTCTTATGGTATGTATCTTTACATCTTGCCAAACTTTTTGAAGCGTCCAAGCATTTTCTAAAGGGCATAGCATATCGTATCGACCATGAACAATTATGCCAGGGATCCCTTTTAATTGATGGGCATTTTGTAAGATTTGATTTTCTTCTAAAAAGCACTTATTAACAAAATAATGAGCACTAATTCGAGATATCCCTAGTGCCAGGTGAGGATTTGCAAAACTTTCCATCAAGTTAGCATTGGGTTCTAACGTTGCAACTGCGCCTTCCCAAAATGCCCAAGCCTTGGCAGCTCCCATTTTCGCTAATTCATTTTGTCCGGTTAACCTTTTGTGAAACGCTTTGACGATGTCATCTTGTTCTTCCGCAGGGATTGGTTTTATAAATTTTTCCCAATGATCGGGATATATTCTTCGCGTTCCATACTTGTATAACCAATCAATATCTTGTTGACGCCCCAAAAAGACCCCTCTAAGAATTAGGCCAAGCACTTGTTTAGGATTTTCTTCTGCGTAAGCAAGTGCCAGCGTTGTTCCCCATGAACCGCCCATCACCAACCATTGTTCGATATCTAATTCCTTTCTTATCGCTTCAATATCAGTCATTAGATTTTGGGTGGTATTATTTTCCAAACTTGCATGCGGAGTTGATCGCCCGCTACCGCGTTGATCTAATAATATAATTCTGTATTTCTCAGGGTCAAAATAGCGCCGATGAACCGAACTACAGCCAGAACCAGGTCCACCGTGCAAAAAGACAACAGGAATACCGTCAATTGAGCCACTTTCTTCATAATAAATAGAATGACCGTCCTTTGTTTCAAGTTGGTGAGTATGATTAGGCTTTATCTCAGGATAAAGAGGTTGCATAAGTTGCTGATTTATTTGAATTTGTGTAATTAAAGGTTAGCACAATTTTAAAATATTCGCTCACTTATGGATTTAGACTTAATGCTCCGTGCTATTTTCATCGTCCTGTTTAACATCACCTTGTAAAATAATTACAACGCCTTTGGGTACTTTCCTTGCCTCTAATCCTTTGACGGTTCGTACCATATCGTAGGCGATTTGCGCACAATTACGGTTAGGATTAATCTTTTCACAGCGATCAAATTCAAGTTTAAGCTCTTCTCCAACAGTAGTTTCTTCGGGTGGAGGAATATAGCCAAATAACCCCTGTAAAACCTCAAAAGACGTTGAACTACAGGCGGTTAGTGATAATATAATAAAAATGAACACCAATTTTTTCATTATTAAAGGCTCTTTTAATTTAATAGGTAACTGCTTTTTCTTATAGATAGAATTCATCCGTAATTATAGAACAAAGTAGATAGAATTAGTTCATTTAAGAAAAAAATGAAATAACTGGAATAAATGAAATTATCTATCGTTGAGAGTTAGTAACATTTGATAATTTCACTTATTGCTTGAATTCAAGCTGCATAAAGTTTGTCAACTTCATCTTATTGCATTAAAGGATAAAAATAACAGATGTCTAAAGTCGAAGACTATACTCAACAGATTTCGGAAGAGTTTGTTCAATGCCGTAAACAAGCATACAGCTTAGCTGTTCGCTTGCTTAATAACCCTGATGATGCTTTAGAAGTTGTACAAACATCTATCGAAAAAAGCCTTAATCACCCAGGAGCACCAGCACTTGACCACCCTGAATTCAAACCTTGGCTTTTTACAGTAGTAAGAAATAAGTCGATTGATATATTACGTCGTAAAAAACGATTGCCTCATGTTGAACACGAAGAGTTTCACACACAAGCTCCAAGTAGATCAGAACCTGAGAAAGCACTTCAAGAGTTACAACTGAAAGAAATAATTGAACATGCACTCGACCAACTCAATACAGAACAAAAAGAAATTGTTTTGTTGCGGGATTACCATAACTTTAGTTACATAGATATTGCCAAAATTCTTGGCATCGCAAAAGGTTCCGTTATGTCACGATTACACAGAGCTAGAATGACTTTGAGAGAAATACTTATCAATCAAGGTATATCTTTAGGAGGTCAGTCATGATTGAAAATGACCCACATAAAACATCCGTTCAAAATACCGCCTCGAAACACGAAACACTTTTGAAATATAATAACCAGTCAACAGATCATTCCAAAATGATGGCTAAAAGTCAGCCGGATAAAAATTTCGAACTTTTATCCGGCTATCTCGATGGTGAGTTAACTCAACAAGAAGCTCAAAAAGTCATGCTTTGGCTTGAAAATGATAACGAATATAAAAAACTCCATGATGAGTTATTATCGATGCGGCAGGAAGTACAGTCATTAAGCTTACAAGAAAATGAACTTGATCATTTAGATAAACTAATCAAAGAGCCAATTGCAAAAACTTCACGTATTTTAGGGTTTATCTTAATTTGTTCTAGTGCAACAATATTAATTGGATTCCTACTATTTTTTATATTGACTAACCCTGCAATAAGTCTCGCTATAAAGATAGGGATCGGCTTAATGGGAACTGGCAGTCTTTTACTTTTAATTAGCGTTTTAAGACAAAAAATGCTAAATACTAGCAATGAAAAATATAATCGTTTGAAAATCTAGCAATGAAAAATATAACCATTTGAAAGTCTAGTCACTTAAATATAGTATAAAAAAATTGATCAGGAACCCTTATGAGTAAAGTCATTTTAGCAACAACTGAAGTTATCTACGGTAAAAAAGTTATTCGTCACTTAGGACTTGTACGTGGTAGCAGTATAAGAAGTCGACACATAGGCCATGATATTATTGCAAAATTTAGAGGCTTAGTCGGTGGAGAAATTCACGAATATTCAAAGTTAATGGCTGAAAGCCGAGAGCAAGTTTTAGATAGAATTATGGATGACGCTCAAGAGTTAGGAGCAAATGCCGTTTTATCTTTGCGTTTTGTTACCACAGAAATAGCTTCCGGAGCTGCTGAATTACTAGTTTATGGTACTGCGGTTATTGTGGCAGATGAAGAGTAATAACAATATCCATACCCATACCCATACCCATACCCATACCCATACCCATACCCATACCCATACCCAAAACTTCATTCTACATCGGTTACCCTTCATTACTAAATTTATTTCGAACGTTCAGCTGAAGAGTAACAAATTAACTTATATAATTATGTAGAAAAAATTCTACTTTGGCAAACTTTCTATTCCCATATTAAATAATGTAAACGCAAAAAGATCGGCATATTTATCAATAGTTTTAGAAACTGGCGTTCCAGCTCCGTGACCTGCATTTGTTTCAATCCTGATTAAAGTCGGTGCATTTCCTGCCTGCTTTGACTGTAATTCAGCCACAAACTTAAAAGAATGTGCAGGTACTACACGGTCATCATGATCGCCAGTTGTTACCATAGTTGCAGGATAATGAACGCCTGCTTTAACATTATGTACAGGTGAATAACCTTTCAAATATTCAAACATTTCTTTACTTTGTTCTGCCGTTCCATAATCATAAGCCCATCCAGCTCCAGCAGTAAATGTATGATACCTCAGCATATCCAAGACCCCTACCGCAGGCAATGCAACTTGCACCAATTCTGGTCTTTGAGTCATTACAGCTGCAACCAATAACCCGCCATTAGAACCACCTCGAATAGCCAAGTATTGACTTGATGTATATTTTTTCTCAATTAGGTATTCAGCTGCAGCAATAAAATCATCAAATACATTTTGCTTTTTTAATTGTATTCCTGCATTGTGCCAATCCTGCCCATACTCTCCACCACCGCGAAGGTTAGGAACAGCATATATTCCACCATTTTCCATCCATACAGCATTGGCAATGCTGAAGCTTGGAGTTAAACTGATATTAAAACCACCATACCCATATAATATTGTTGGATTTTTTCCATTTAATTTTACGCCCTTTTTATAAGTAATAATCATTGGAATTTTAGTGCCATCTTTTGAGTTGTAAAAAACTTGATTAGACTCATATTGTTCACTACTAAACTGAGCGCCCGATTTCCGATAAACTTCTGATTCACCTTTATCAACATTATAACTATAAATAGTCGATGGTGTTTTATAGTTAGTAAAAGAATAATAAAGGGTTTTGTCTAATTCTTTACCCGATAGCGAACGCAATGTTCCTACACCTGGCAACTTTATTTCTTTGATTAAATTACCTTTGTAATCGTATTGAAATACTTTTGATATTGCATCAACCATATACTCCGCAAAAAAATATCCCCCGCCAGTAGATGGACTCAATACATTTTCTGTTTCTGAAATAAAGTCTTTCCAATTTTCAGGAGATGGATTTGAGGCGTCTACGGTTACAATTTTTTGATTAGGCGCATCAAGATTAGTTACTAAATAGAGTTTACTTCCATCATTTTTAATGATGTAGGTATCTGAATCGAAGTCGCTAGTAATTGTAGTTAGCGTATTTTTATTGTTAGTTAAATCTCTAATATACAGATCGTTTCCTGAGGTTGAGGTAGCACCTGAAATCAATAAATAACGACCATCATCAGTTACAGTTCCACCAATGTAACGCCTTTTCTCACCTTTTTTGTCTCCAAAGATAACAGGATCATTTTTTTGTTCCGTTTTAAGAGAGTGATAATAGAGTTTATGCTGATCGGTTTTAGCAGAGAGCTCACTTCCTTCAGGTTTATCATAACTTGAGTAATAGAAACCCTCATTTCCTCTCCATGAAATACCTGAGAACTTCACATCGATTAGCGCATCTTCTATTGGTTCTTTAGTTTCAGTATCTATAACAATAATTTTTCGCCAATCACTTCCACCTTCAGAAATTGAATACGCCGCAACGCTACCATCTTTAGAAAAACTTAACTGACCTAATGAAGTAGTACCATCTTCGCTGAATTGATTTGGGTTCAAAAACATTTCAGCCATATCATTTTCCGACAAGCTAGACAGTTTTCTATAAATAACATACTGGTTTTGTAAACCATCATTTTTATAAAAGTACGTATATTTGCCTTCAGTAAATGGGGCACCAATTTTTTCATAATTCCAAAGCGTTTCTAAACGTTTTTTTAATTGGTCTCGATAAGAAATCCCCTTCAAATAATTGAACGTTACTTTATTTTGAGCCGTTACCCACTCGCCAGTTTCTAGGCTTAAATCATCTTCTAACCAACGATAGGGATCACTTACCTGAGTTTCAAAATAGTTATCAATTATTTTCCCTTTTTTTGTTTCAGGATACTTAACTTTTGTTACTTGATTATCTGACATCTCCGTATTTTTGGGAGATTCTTTAACTGATTTATTTTGGTTATTATCAGAACAAGCCGTCACGATTAAAAGGAATATGAGTGTAATCGTGCTTAGTTTATATCGCTTGGTACGGATTGTTTTATTGTTGTTTTTGTTCATTTATCGATCCTGATTATTCATAAAAGATTGATTCTATCAAACTATTGGCTAAGGCACTAATTTACATCGATAACGTGCTTCATTTAGAAAATATGTTAGTGATGTAAACTTTCTATTCAATGATCAACATGTTACCCTCAGGATATGATAATACCTAAATTCTATCGGCTTTTATGAGTACTCGCTGTATTGGTTGCAAGAGAGAAATCTCAAAAAAACAAAAAGATTGCTATATTTGCGGTTCGTCACAGAACTACTTATCTTACTATTCGAATAACATCATTATGCTAGCAATAGTTGTTATTGTTGTAGGTTGGATCTCAAATAGAATAATAGAAACTAAAATTGAAAGTTACCAAAATTCACAATTATTAGAGAATCAAGAGTCTGTCAAAAAATTCAACAAAATTCGATCAAAACTAAACCAACAAATATCAATACTTGAAAACACCAAAAATTTATCACAAATAGAAATTGACGAACTAAAAAATTCGATTGCACAAGGCTCATCTAATTCAAGTGAAACTCTTAAAACCTTAGAAAAAGAAAAAGCACGTTCTAAATGGTTGAGTAATGAAAATCATAAATTTTCTTTTAAAATTAAAGAGTTAACTAATCATATCGCTACGTTAGAAAAACATAATATTTCACTTGAAAAGGAAAAACAATCAAAGCCGCCAACTGACATTTCCGAAATAATCCTAGACAACCAAATAACCACAGAAAATATTATTGAAGGAACTCGAATGACTACCGAAAGTTCTGACAATGGCATTTGAATTTACGAGACCTTTGTCTATTTAGCTTCATAGTGTTTTTTTGCGGAATCTATTGAGGGCTGAACAATCTCAAGCGCAGTCTGATTACAAGGAGGTAAATCTGCATCAGAATTGGCTAATGGCTTCGTTCTTTCTCCCCACTTAATAAGCCCTGCTCCACAAGTTAACCCCGCTCCAAATGATGCAGTCAACATGGTCATACCTGAAGTAATTAGTCCTTCCTCTAACGCGTCACAAAGTGCCAAAGGGATTGTACCCGCAGAAGTGTTCGCATATTTATCGACGCAAATAATGACCTTATCCAAATCGAATTTCATTCTTTTTGCGAGTGTTTCAATGATACGTCTATTGGCTTGATGAGGAACAAACAATTCGATTTCGCTTTGCGATACGCCCGTTCTTGAAAGTAAATCATTACATGCCTCTTGCATCCCTCTAACGGCATATTTAAAAATTTCCTGCCCATCAAAGTTTAACGATGAGTAATAAGTTTTATAATCTTCATCTGCCATATCCATACCAAAACTGGGAAGGCTCAATATTTCTCGAGTATTGGAAACTAAATTTAATTTAGCATCAATCAATCCAAACTCTTTCTCAGTTGCTTGAAGCACCACTGCCCCGCCACCATCACCAAATAAAACCGCCGAGTCTCTTTTCCCCCCAATCCATTAGCCGAGAAATTTTTTCCATACCAATCACAACAGCAGTCCTAATTGAACCTGCTTTGATCATGTCTGTCCCAACGTTTAGTGCATAAAGAAAACTGGTACAAGCTGAATTAAGATCAAACCCTGTCGCATTTATCGCTCCCACCACATTAACAATTTTACTCGCACAGTTTGGAACCATTTCATCCGGCGTATTACTACCGAAAATAATTAAATCAATTTCTTTCGGATCAATTCCAGAACAAGCAATTGCTCTTTCCGTAGCGACTCTGGCTAATTCTGAACAAGGTACATGACTGATGTGACGTTGTTTAATTCCTGTACGGGAATAAATCCATTCGTCAGATGTATCCATAAAAGTCGCTATGTCATCGTTAGTTAGAATCGATGGTGGTGCACACTTTCCCCAACCTATTATTTCTGCATACATAATCTTTCTCTTTTATTAGTATTTTATACAAACATTCTTAGGTTCAGTAAAAAATCGCATCGCTTCTAATCCACCTTCTCTGCCCATACCGGATGATTTCATTCCGCCAAAAGGGGTTCGCAAATCTCTTAGTAACCATGAATTTATCCAAACAATACCAAAATCTAACTGCGTTGATAATCGATGACATCTTGAAATATCTTTACTCCAAATCGAAGTTGCTAACCCATATTCAGTACCATTTGCTTTTGCTAACACTTCTTCTTCTGAATCAAACGGTTGGATCGTACAAACCGGTCCAAATATTTCTTCCTGATTGACTCGGCATTCGGAAGATAGCCCTTCAATTACTGTTGGTTCAATAAAGTAACCTTTTTCACAACGGCCTTTAATAACCATTTTATTTCCGCCGGTCAATATTGTTCCGCCTTCGTCTTTAGCCAGTTCAATATAAGAAAAAACCTTATCTCTGTGTGCTTCAGAAACTAAAGCTCCATGCTGAGTATCTTCCTCCAATGGATCACCAATCTTTAAAGCGCCTACCTTTTTAATAAAAAGTTGCTTGAATTTCTCATAACACGATCGCTCAATATAAATCCTAGAACCACACAAACAAATTTGACCTTGATTTGAAAATGCAGAACGTACAACTTCAGAAACAACACTTTCTAGCTCCTCTTGAGATGAACAAGAATCTGCAAAAACGAGTGTAGGATTCTTTCCACCAAGCTCCAGCGAAAACTTTTTTAATTTTGGCGCAATAATACTCGCGATAAACTTTCCAGTTGAACTACCACCAGTAAAACTAATCGCTTTAATTTTCTCATGTTCTACCAGAGGTGCGCCAATGGATAATCCTGTTCCATGAAGTATATTTATTACGCCTTTTGGGATGCCTACTTCGAGACATAACCTTGAAAATATATAGGCCGTCATTGGCGTAATTTCAGATGGCTTGGCAATAACACAATTTCCAGAGGCAAGAGCCGGCGCAATTTTCCAAGTAAATAAATAAAGCGGTAAATTCCATGGTGAAATACAACCAACAATACCGATAGGTTGGCGCAATGTGTAATTAACACCAACACTCCCCATATCATGGCATTCACTCGAAAATTGAGTTACTGCATTGGCGAAAAAACGAATATTACTGGCACTTCGATAGCTATCGACCACTCTTGCAAAGTTAATTGGCTTACCATTGTCAATCGCTTCTGCTTTTGCTAACTCTTCACTGGAATTTTCAATAGCGTCAGCCAACTTCATTAATAATTTGGAACGTTCTTCACTTAGTAAATCAGCCCAACTTTGTTTAGCTTGTTCAGCTGATTGAACTGCAAATTCTAGATCATCCTCATCAGATTCTGGTGTTAAAGAATAAACTAAACCGGTTGCCGGTTCATAATTATCAATATAATGATTATTCTTTGGTGCGATTAGTTCGCCATTGATATAATTTTGTATTTTTTTCATAATTTATTTCTATTTCTATTTCTATT
>Ga0256845_1002023_pt1 | contig 15300 bp, 13 predicted proteins | sample RiftiametaG_FD_189101 | JGI IMG/M metagenome (GOLD analysis project Ga0256845, IMG submission 189101) | Tube worm associated microbial communities from hydrothermal vent at the East Pacific Rise, Pacific Ocean - Riftia | ecosystem: Host-associated > Annelida > Integument > Unclassified ...
AACCTGTATGATCTAAATGCTTCTCTACAGCTTTGCTCATCAGGAAAGTGCTTTGTGAATTCTATTAATTTCATAATTTAAAATACGAAAAAACTAATGGGGAAACAAAAGGATCAGCATAAACTATTAATAAATTTGAAACAGAAATGTAGCGGCTTAAACCTCGCAATTAATTGTCCACTTTTTGTTGCAAGTCCACTTATTACTTGAACTTAGATTAAGTATATTTTCATCAAACGAAATTAATTGATTTTTCATTTCAACCCATAATGCTTCAAAAGCATACGTTCATAAACGGTATCGGGCAAAACACGTTTCAATACAATTGAAAATTTCTGTAAAGAAGAACCAACTTTATAATGAATTTTAGGATTCACAGTTTCAATAATTTTATGAACCACCTTTGCCATTTCCAACGGATTGCCACCATTGTCAACGTGCTCATTCATTGTTTTAAGCGTATTTCCGTAGTCATTTTTATAGGGAGAATTTTCTAAAACTGGGGAATGATATCTTCCTGCTGCAATATTAGTAGCAAAATCGCCTGGGGCAATATTGGTCATTTTTACACCAAATTGCAGTATTTCCATACGCATAGCTTCAATGGTAATTTCTAATGCAGCTTTACTTGCAGAGTAAATTCCTCGATATGGAAGCCCCATATATGCTGCAATCGAGGTAATATTCAATATATGACCAAAACCTTGTTTGCGCATCTGTGGCAAAACTGCTTTAATTACATTTATAGGCCCATGGAAATTGGTTTGGAAAGCTTTTTTTATTTCGGTTTCGGGAGTTTCTTCAATTGGGCCGGTAATACCTACACCTGCATTATTTATTACAACGTCAATTTTTTGAGTTTTACTGATAATTTCAGCAACAACTGCTTTAATAGATTCAGTATCACCTACGTCCATTTTCAAAAGCGGAAATACAGAATCAGTAATATTTTCAGGATTTCTACTGGTACCGAAAACTTGATATCCTTTCTCAGAAAGGTATACGCCTATAGCTTTGCCAATCCCTGAAGAACCGCCTGTAATGAGTACTGTTTTTGGCATAAAAGGTTGTTGAAAAGCAAAGGTGCAGTTATGTAACGGGTTTTCCAAATAGTTTTTCTAAAAAGAGGAAAGAAAAAAGACGAGAATTTAGCGCACAAAAAATGGCAAGCTACCTACATCACACCGCTACGACCATTTACCTTTGCTGCGTTCCCGCCCTGGAGGATTCAACAGGAGCTGGTTGTGTAGGACTTGCCGCCGCAAATATAAAGCTTTTTCAAGTTTTCGCAAGTATTTTTACATTTCAATTTTAATAAATACCTTGCAGAAAAATAATAACTGGTTATGAAAATTTATAACGTTTTAGTTCCTACACTTTTACTTCTTTTTTTGGGTGGCTGCGGAAATAATTCTGAAGAAAAAAAAGATGCTTTTTCAATAGAAATTAAAAATCCGAAGAAAACATATACTACTGAAGATGTGCTTTCGGTTTCTTTAAACAATAAAAAAAATATTGAAACAGATTCAATTGTTTACTTTTTGAATAACAACAACATTCAAGTTTCTGAAAACAGCATTTCCCTTTCTGGGAAAAAACTTGGCGAAAAAACACTGTTGGCTAAGATCTACAGCGATGGCGATGAATATGAGGCAAGTACAAAAATTACTATTCTTTCTTCAATTAAACCGAAACTTTACACCTATAAAATTCTTGAAACTTATCCGCACGACATAAAAGCATACACGCAAGGTCTTGAATTTGAAAACGATACTTTATATGAAAGTACAGGTAGTTACAAGGAATCTTCACTTCGTAAGACAGATTATAAAACTGGGGAAGTATTAAAAATGGTAAAACTTGCAGATCAGTATTTTGGCGAAGGGCTAACCATTCTAAACAACAAAATTTATCAACTTACTTGGCGTGAAAACACAGGTTTTATATACAATCTTGAAACAATGGAGCAAACAGGAACCTTTGTTTATAACGAAAGTAAAGAAGGTTGGGGACTATGCCACGATCCTGATAATAACATTTATAAAAGTGATGGAACTGATAGAATTTGGACACTAAACTCAAATACACTTGCTGAAAAAGATTACATTGAAATTTTCACAAACACCAGCAAAATTAATAGTGTAAACGAGCTGGAGTGGGTGGAAGGAAAAATTTATGCCAACGTTTACCAGCAAGACTCAATCGCTATAATAGACCCTACGAACGGTGCAGTTGAAGGTGTTATTGACTTGACAGACCTAAAAGATAAAGTAACCCAACACGAAAAGCTAGATATTCTTAACGGAATTGCTTACAAAGGCGAACCTAACATACTTTATATAACCGGGAAAAACTGGGATAAACTTTTTAAGATTGAAATACTTTTAAAATAAAAATTCAAAGTTCAAAGTTCAAAGTTCAAGATTAAAAATTCATAATTCGACTCCGATAAGTAAAAGAGGTTTCAGTGTCCTGAAGCAGATATTTTGCCACAAATTGACGAATATTTTACATAATGATTCGTGAATTCGCGGCATTTTTTTTAACACTCATTTCCCTCACTCAAACGACCGCTTTACTCAAAATCGGTTTTTTCATGATTTGAAATTCGATTCCTTTGAATCAATAAAACTATCAAATCATGAAAAAATCAATCACCATCCGTATTCCAGAGCCTTGTCACGAAGACTGGGCTAAAATGACCACTACTGAAAAAGGTAAATTTTGCAGTGTTTGTACTAAAGAAGTTTTCGATTTCACTTCAAAAACCGATGAAGAATTGGTTAAAATTCTTTCTAAAAATAAAAACGCTTGTGGTCGCGTAAAAAAATCACAGTTAAATCGTGAAGTAAAACTAGAACGCAAAAGCGGACAAAGCTTTGCTCCTCTTGCGGCTTCTATGCTTCTTCCGTTAACTCTTTTTTCAAACAACCCAAAATCTGAAAAGAAAATCGCTTCAGAAAAACCTATGATCTCTATGGGTATTGGTCGTTTCAGCGATACTGATTTAAGATTGTCTATTTTCACTAAAGGCGTTGTAAGGGATGAAAATGGAAACCCTTTAAAAAATGTTGAAATCATTTCAAACGAAACCAAAGCCCAAGCTTGGACCAATAAAAATGGGGAATATGAAATTTATACGTTGGATAAGGAATGGCTTACTTTCAGCAAAGAAAATTTTGAAGAACAGATAATTGAACTGAATAATAAATCAGAACCTCGAAATATATACCTAATGTCCGATAGCCAAATAAAACCAATACTACTTGGTAAAATTGCAGTTGAACCAGAAAATAAAATAGAGGTAATTAAAATCTTCACAAAAGGAAATGTTGTTGACGATACAGGCTTACCGCTACCTGGCGCAAACATAATTATTAAAGGAACCACAAAAGGAACCCAAACAGATTTTGATGGTAATTATCAAATTGAAGCAAAATCTGGTGATGTTTTGGCTTTTAGTTATGTGGGTTTTGACACTAAAGAAATTACAGTTTCAAATATTGATAATACTTTAGATATAAATCTCGATTCTAGTGGCGAATTGTTAGGTGAAATGATAGTCGGTGGTATATCTTGGAAAGGCACAGAAAACTATCAACCTCCAAAAGACAATGCTTGGAAAGAAAAGGTGAAGAAAGCTAGTGAAAACACTCGTGCTTTCGAAAAAATAAAAAGAGAACGTAAAAAAACTGAACGAAAAGCAAAGCGTAATAATATGTAAATAGTAAGCAGTCACAGTAGGCGGTGTCGTGTACTGACTATTGAAAACTTCTTCCTAATACAATAATAACCTTCATAAAAAGTTATATTTTTACAAAAATTATACTTGAATGAGGTATTTATACGGATTGGCAATTTTATGTTGCCTTGTATTATGGAGTTCTTGCCGCAACGATTTTGAAACCGTTGCAAGTACTGGAAACTTGGAGTTTTCAAAAGACACGGTTTATCTAGACACAATTTTTTCAAACATTGGTTCTAGCACCTATAACCTAAAAGTTTATAATCGTAGTGATGAGGATATTAACATTCCAACGGTTCGTTTGTCTCAAGGAGAGGCTTCCAATTACCGTTTAAATGTAGATGGAGTTCCAGGAAAAGTCTTTGAAAATGTACAAATTCTTGCAAAAGACAGTATTTTCGTTTTTGTTGAAACTACCTTCGATATTAATAATTTACCAACCAACGACCTAGACTTTCTTTACACCGACCAACTTCTTTTTGATAGTGGCGGCAATCAGCAAAAGGTAGAATTGGTAACACTGGTAAAAGATGCAGTCTTCCTTTTTCCTGAAAAATATTCTGATGGAACTTTTGAAACACTTACGTTCGGTACTGGTGATGATGCTGTAGAAGTTAAAGGATTCTTTTTAGACGATAATGAGCTTACGTTTACTAATGAAAAACCGTATGTAATTTATGGTTACGCAGCCGTTCCAGGCAATAAGACACTTACTTTAGAAGCTGGTGCACGCGTTCACTTTCATAACGGAAGCGCAATTTTGGTCGCTAATAACGGAACCATTAAATCCATGGGACTAAAAAGTGACGATCTCGAATTAATGGAAAACGAAGTAATTTTTGAAGGTGACAGGCTAGAACCTGGATTTGCAGATGTTCCTGGGCAATGGCTTGCTATTTGGCTTACTGGTGGAAGTGTAAATAATGAATTTAATTACACCACAATAAAAAACAGTACAGCTGGTATTTTGGCAGACGAAAGCAACGTAACCCTTAAAAACGTTCAAATTTATAACAGTACGAATGTTGGTTTGCTAGCTCGAAATAGTTTTATCAGAGGTGAAAATATGGTTATTAATAATAGCGGTCAATCTTCTTTGGCAATACAATTAGGTGGAGATTACGAATTTAAGCACTGTACGTTTGCTAATTATTGGACGGGCGGTTTCCGTTCTTTTCCAACAGTTTCAATTGATAATACTTTTGAAACTGTAGATGAAATTCAGATAGCAGATTTGGTAAGAGCAGATTTTATCAATTGCATCATTTACGGAAACGAACGTCGTGAGTTTTCGTTATTTAAAAATGATTTAGGAGCTTTCAACTTCAAATTTGAAAATAGTTTAATACGCTTTGAAGATCCTACAGGCGAATTTGGCGATAATCCACTATACGATTTCACGAATGCTTCATTATATACAAGTATAGTTCAAAATCAAGATCCTGTTTTTCAAGATACCGAAATGAACAATTTTAATATTGAATCTGGAACTTCTGGGGCTGATAATATTGGAAAGCCTCGCGTTGGACCTTCAAAAGATTTGAACGGTACTCCAAGAGGAAATACCGAACAAGACCCCCCAGATGCTGGAGCTTACGAAGCAACCGAATTTCCGCAAGGATAAACAACTAAAACATATTGAAACCCGTCCATTGTGACGGGTTTTTTATTACTAAAATTTTAATCTGAAGTTATTCAGTTTTCAACCACTTCAACTTTAATTTAGAATTTTTCCGTTCCACAGGTTGCATTACCAAAGTATCACCGCTAAAGTAAAACCATCTTTCAGCGGTCAATCCAAATTCTGAAGGGTTTGAGTGTGAAAGTTTATAATGCGAAACAATGCTGTCTTTTTCAGAAGCTTTGTAGTTTCCCATATAATAGTATGATTTCGTAATATATTTTAAAGCTTCCAAAGGAATTGTATCGTTGAAATTGGGGAATTGCATTCCAGCTTTTTCGTATCCTTTTTCATATAAATGAAGTGCTACGTGACCACTTTCATCATACAGTAAATAACCGTCCATTCCGCCTTTATAATCGCTCCAAGTGTTTGTTGCTGTGTCGCGTACTTTCATGCTTTCCAATTTCCAAAGACCCGTAATTTTAAGAGTTGATGGTTTGTGGTTTTGGCAACTGAAAGTAATCACTAATAAGACAATAACTATAATGGTTTTTAAACTTTTCAAATTATTTGTTTTAATAGTCAACCCTTCCCTCCTTTGCTTCCCATTTTTTGAAAACTTTTCGACCTTCTTCCCTATTTAGGTTTATGAATTTTACATTTCGGTTTTCAATATCCTTATCAATTTCATCATAAATAAAGTGATCGTCAAAACCAATTTCAGCTGCATCTTCTTTAGTGCAAGCGTAATAAACGGCTTTTGGGCGTGCCCAGTAAATTGCTCCCAAACACATTGGGCAAGGCTCGCAAGAAGTATAAACGATGCAATCGTCCAACTGAAAAGAACCTAATTTTTCACAAGCTTTTCTAATCGCCACAACCTCAGCGTGAGCCGTTGGGTCATTGCTTGAAGTAACTTGGTTAAAACCTTCGGCGATGATTTCGCCATCTTTTACAATAACTGCCCCGAACGGACCACCAGCATTGAAGTTCATTCCTTTTTCCGATAGTTCTATAGCACGTTTTATAAATTGTTTGTCTTTTTCTGTAATCATTTAAAATAGTTATTTAGTGTCCGTAGACTTTTCTATAGAACTTGCGTGATCCTTAATGATGTACCAATTGCCATCTATCTTCATTAAATCGTAACTCACAATCATCCTGTTAAAGTATGCTTCTGGCTTTCGGTTAGGCACACGATACACAATTTCTGTAATTGCCATTCCAACGTCCTGTCCTATTTCAATGTTTAATATTTTCGTTTCAAAAGTCCAATCTGGGTCTTTAAACCATTCTTTATGATACTCCATAAAACCTTCTACGCCATCAATAATTTCGGTTTTTGGTAAAATTAGTTGCATTTGGCCATTTGGCGCCATTGTTTCTTTTAGGGAAACCAAGTCTCTGTTAGTTACGGCATCCAAATGTTTTTGAATTACTTTTATAAAATCCTCTTCATTATTCTTAATTGATATTTCTTCGCTTTTTAATACGGTTGCATTTTCTTCAGTTGCAGGTTTTGTATTGTTATTGCAGGAAGTAAAAAATATTGTGAAGAATATTGCGCCAAGCATAATGATACTTTTCAATGTAAGATTTTTCATTATTTTTATTTTTAGTTTGAAAATAATAATAGCTCTTCGCCATTCTCAAAATTATAGATTCCTATTTCTGAAAGACCTAATTTTTTTAAAAGTTTTATAGATGAAAGGTTTTCGGCTAGAGTAATTCCTACTATGGTTTTTAAACCCAACTTTTTAGAAGCATATTCCATTACAGCTTTTGATGCTTCAAAAGCATAGCCTTTATTGGCAAATTCTGATAAGAAAGCGAAACCAACATCGGGGTGTTCCAGATTTTCCCGTTTGTATAAACCCGCTGAACCAAGTGGTGTTCCATCTTTTAAAGAAACCAAAAAAGGCCCAAAGCCGTGTTTTTCATAACTACTTAAATAATTTTTTAGCAAATAAGCTTCAGCATCTTCAATGGTTTTAATGTTTCGGTCGCCAATGTTTTTTAGCCAGCCTTCGCTGTTCATTAACTCATAAATAAAGGGAACATCCAGTAAAGTATACTCTCTTATTTCCAATCTTTCAGTAATAATCATTTTTTACTTTTTAAACAACGGCAACCCAGCCATCATTTCATTCACCTTTTCGGCAATGCTTTCAAGTCTAGCTTCATCTTCGTGATTTGTAATCACCTCATCAATTAAATCAACAATTTTTTTCATATCGTTTTCAACCAACCCACGCGTAGTAACCGCTGCTGTACCAATACGTATTCCGCTAGTTACAAATGGCGATTTATCATCAAAAGGAACCATGTTTTTATTTACAGTAATATCTGCTTTGCCTAAGGCTTCTTCGGCTTCTTTTCCTGAAATGTTCTTATTGCGAAGGTCTATTAGCATCATATGATTGTCGGTTCCACCAGAAATAATATCATAACCTTTTTCAACAAAATGTTTTGCCATTTCGGCTGCGTTTTTCTTCACCTGTACCATATAATATAAAAATTCGTCGGTTAAAGCTTCCCCAAAAGCAATAGCTTTTGCTGCTATAATGTGTTCCAACGGACCGCCTTGGTTTCCTGGGAATATTGCACTGTCCAGAAGACTACTCATTTTGCGAAGTTTTCCATTTTTCAATTTTATCCCAAAAGGATTTTCAAAATCTTTCCCCATCAAAATCATTCCGCCACGTGGGCCGCGTAAGGTTTTATGCGTTGTAGTACTAACAACGTGGCAATGCGGAAGCGGGTCGCCAATAATACCTTTAGCAATCAACCCCGCAGGATGTGCAATATCTGCAAACAGAATAGCACCAACTTTATCGGCTATTTCTCGGAAACGTTTGTAATCCATTTCTCTTGAATATGCCGATGCTCCGGCGATAATCATTTTTGGTTTTTCTTTTATTGCTATTTCTTCAACTTTGTCATAATCTATAAGTCCTGTTTCTTTTTCAACACCATAAAATACTGGATTATAAAGTTTCCCAGAAAAATTTATAGGTGAACCGTGGGTAAGATGCCCACCGTGAGAAAGATCGAAACCTAAATATTTATCACCAGGTTTTAAACAGGCAGCAAAAACAGCAGTATTTGCTTGCGATCCACTATGTGGTTGCACGTTTGCATATTCTGCTCCGAAAAGTGCTTTAGCACGATCAATCGCTAATTGCTCAACTTCGTCCACAACTTCACAACCGCCGTAATAGCGCTTGCCAGGATAACCTTCAGCGTATTTGTTAGTTAAAACAGAACCTGCAGCTTCCATAACTTGGTCGCTTACAAAATTCTCTGAAGCTATTAGTTCCAGGCCATTTAATTGGCGTTGTTTTTCTTCTTCTATTAATTCAAAAATTTGTTCGTCGCGTTGCATAGTAAAAATATTTTATTTGGTAATTAGAGGTTTTGCGTTTAAATTTCTTGGAAATTATAGCCTTTGATGCCTTTATAAGAGGCATAAACCTCTTCAAAAGTTAATTAAAATCAAAAATAACAATTACATTCGGTAACTATCATGAAATATATATATTTGATGAAGAATTTTACTAACAAAAACCATTTTGGATCTAAAATTTCTGAAGTAACTAATTCATCTATTTTGAATTTTCACTCAGTTTTATTTTCAACATTAAAATAAATTTTTGACATGCCAATAACTGCCAACGACCCAAGCCGTAAAACCTGGCTCGACACTGCCCAAGACACAGATTTTCCCATCCAGAATATACCTTTTGGCGTATTCTTGACGCGCGATGATATTATAACCATAGGAACAAGAATCGGTGACTACGCCATTGATCTTGGTGCATTGCACCAACTTGGGTATTTTAAAGGAATTGAACTTACTGATGATATTTTTCTTCAAGACACGCTGAACGATTTTATTAGCGACGGAAGAAAAACCTGGAGACTTGTAAGAAACCGAATTGCAGATATTTTCGACATAGAAAGTTCCGAACTGCGCGATAATAAAAATCACAGGAAACATATTTTATTTACAATGGATGAAATAGAAATGCAACTTCCTGTGCAAGTTGGAGATTATACAGATTTTTATTCTAGTAAAGAACACGCAACCAATGTAGGAACCATGTTCCGCGGAAAAGAAAATGCGTTGATGCCAAACTGGCTTCACATTCCTGTAGGTTATCACGGAAGAAGTTCTTCTATTATTCCTAGTGGAATTAACGCCAGAAGACCTTGGGGACAAACGATGCCCGATGGAGCTACCGAACCTGTTTTTGGTCCCTCAAAATTAGTGGATTTTGAATTAGAAATGGCCTTTATTACAACAGACGCAAATGTTTTAGGCGAGCCAATTCCTGTTAACGAAGCAGAGGAATATATCTTTGGACTAGTACTCTTTAATGATTGGAGCGCACGTGATATTCAAAAATGGGAATATGTGCCACTTGGACCATTTTTAGCTAAGAGTTTTGCTTCTTCTATTTCTCCTTGGATTGTTACTTTAGATGCTTTACAGCCTTTTAAAGTTGAAAGTCCAAAACCAGAAAAAGAGCCTCTGCCCTATCTTCAAAGTAAAGGAAAAAAGAGTTATGATATTAAATTAGAAGTTTATATTGAACCCGAAAATGGAAAGGAGAACAAAGTTTCAACTTCCAATTTTAAATATATGTATTGGAATATGGCACAACAACTGGCGCACCACACTGTAAACGGCTGTAATGTAAACAGTGGCGATATGATGGGAAGCGGGACCATTTCTGGTCCAACACCAGATTCTTATGGGTCTATGCTAGAACTTACTTGGCGCGGCGCAAACCCAATAACGCTTTCCGATGGATCTGAAAGAAAATTCATTAATGATAACGATTCTGTTATTCTGAAAGGATTTTGCAAAAACGAGAATGTTCGTATTGGTTTTGGTGAATGTAGAACTAAGTTACTTCCTGCTAATAAGCAATAATTTTTTGCCGTGAATTCACGAATTATTTAATAAAAACATTCGTGAATTCACGGCATTTTTTCCTTCTTCACTTTTAAAAAAATATTTAAACACAAATTGGCACTACTATTGTATTTTAGCATTTGTAACCAAATCAATTTGTTATGAAAGCAATCTACATACTTCTACTCGCGGCTCTTTTCAGCGTTTCATGCAATAGCGTTAAGCGCACGCAAAAATTTGTTTCAACAGGTAATTATAATGAAGCTATTGAGTTGGCTACAAAAAAACTTCAAAAAGATAAGGGTGCAAAAGAATATGATGCACACATTCGTCTTCTAGAAGAAGCATTTTTGAAGGCAAAAAATCATGACACTCGCTACCTTCCTTTTCTAAAAAAAGAAAATAACCCAGCTGGGGCAAAAGAAATTTATTACACCTTCCTAAATCTTCAAGCACGGCAAAATAGCATTCGACCATTACTACCACTTTATAGTAATGAGATGGGACGGAATGCAAACTTTGTTTTTTCAGATTATTCCAACGATTTATCCGCCGCTAAAGATGCTTATGTAAAATCGCTATATCTGAAAGCCGATGTTTATATGCTGCGCAATACAAAACAAGGTTATAGAAGTGCGTACAATATTTTGTGTGAATTGGATGAAGTGCAACCCAATTATCGTAATGTAATTGAACTTAAGGAAGATGCACATTTTCGAGGAACAGATTTCGTTTTTGTAAACTTAAAAAACCACACAGGCCAGATGATACCGTATCGGTTAGAGCAGGATTTGTTAAATTTCAACACCTATGGATTAGACTATTTTTGGACTGAATATCATAGCCTACCTGAAAATGGAATTAATTATGATTTAGGTATCGATTTAAATTTTCAAACAATTCAGATTTCGCCTGAACGTATTTCAGATAAACAATACTCCAGAAATCAACGCATAAATGATGGCTACGATTACAAACGCGATCGTGGAGGAAACATCATAAAAGACAATGATGGCAACCCAATTAAAATAGATAAGTTTATTAATGTTTCAGCAACTGTGTATATTACCTCCCAACAAAAATCAGTCTTCGTAGGCGGAACGGTAATTTATAGAGATTTGAACAAAGGAAGGCAACTAAACAGTTTTCCGCTTTCAACTGAGTTTGTTTTTGAAAATTTCTTTGCTACCTATCGTGGCGATAAACGAGCGTTAACCGGTGAAGATCTTAACCTTTTAAACAATCATTTTATACCTTTCCCAAACAATAAACAAATGGTTTTTGATGCTGGAATGGATATAAAAGAAAGGTTTAAGGAGATTTTGAGGGATAATTCTCGCTAAATACTACACAAACTTCACCAAATGTGAAGCATCAATAGCGCTATGCGAATCGTGATGCACCACTACTCCATTCTTAATAACAATCATCTGCGGACTTTCATGATTTACTTTAAAACGAGCAGCAATCTCATTTGAAATATCCTTATTTTGAAGTAAATCGAGATAGTAAAGTTTTAATTGATCATCTGTAAGATTGTAGTTTTTCTCTAGTAATTTCAATACGCCACGGCTAATTCCGCAACGAGTGGAATGTTTAAAAATGGCTACAGGCTGTGTTTTAGATTGTTCAACTATTTCATCTAGCTGATCCAATTTACCTAATACATGCCATGGCACTTCTATAATTTCTTCTTTTGCAATGTCTCTTGCAGACTTAAACTTATCAAAAAAACCCATTTTCTTCTTTTTTTTACAAAACTACACGTTATAATCTCAGAATTTTCTAAATGAAATTATAAAAAAATCATCTATAAAGCAGCCATAATGTCTGTTAAATAACTGGTTTTAAAAGACATTATGTCTTAATTTTAGATTGGCTTTGTATTTGAATTATCAAAACAAAAAACTATAAAATAATTATATATGAACTTCAACAACTTTACAATAAAAAGTCAGGAGGCCATTCAGCAAGCGCAGCAAATTGCGCAGGGGTTTGGTCATCAGCAGATTGAAAACGAACATATACTCAAAGCCATTTTTGAGGTGGATGAAAACGTAACACCATTCATATTAAAAAAACTGAATGTAAATCTTGTTACGTTAAAACAGATTTTAGAAAAGCAATTAGAAAGCTTCCCAAAGGTTTCGGGTGGCGAACTAATGCTTTCGCGAGAAGCCAACAAAACAATAATTGAAGCTGGCAATATAGCTAAAAAGATGAATGATGAATATGTTTCTATAGAGCATCTTCTTTTAGCAATTCTAAGTTCTAAAAGTGGAATCGCACAAAGTCTAAAAGATCAAGGCGTAACCGAAAAAGGAATGAAAGCTGCTATTCAGGAACTGCGTGGTGGCGAAAATGTTACTTCACAAAGTGCCGAGGAAACGTATAATTCCTTAAACAAATACGCCAAAAACCTCAACCAACTTGCCCGAGACGGCAAGCTGGACCCAGTGATTGGTCGTGATGAAGAGATTAGGAGAATCCTTCAAATCCTTACCCGAAGAACCAAAAACAACCCAATGTTGGTTGGGGAGCCTGGTACAGGTAAAACCGCTATTGCGGAAGGTTTGGCCCACAGAATCGTGGACGGCGATGTACCAGAAAACTTAAGAACTAAAGAAATCTATTCTTTAGATATGGGCGCACTGATTGCCGGAGCAAAGTATAAAGGTGAATTTGAGGAACGATTAAAAGCCGTTATAAAAGAAGTAACTTCAAGCGAAGGAGATGTTGTGCTTTTCATTGACGAAATCCACACCCTAGTTGGTGCAGGTGGCGGACAGGGCGCAATGGACGCAGCAAACATTCTTAAACCTGCGCTTGCCCGTGGGGAACTTCGTGCAATTGGCGCAACCACTTTGGACGAATACCAAAAATATTTCGAAAAAGACAAAGCGCTAGAACGTCGTTTCCAAAAGGTAATTGTGGATGAACCTGATACCGAAAGCGCTATTTCAATCCTTCGTGGTATTAAGGAGAAATATGAAACACACCACAAAGTTCGAATCAAAGACGAAGCAATTATTGCTGCTGTAGAACTTTCAGAAAGATATATTACTAACCGTTTTCTTCCAGATAAAGCAATTGACTTGATGGATGAAGCGGCGAGTAAACTTAGAATGGAAATAAATTCCAAACCAGAAGAATTGGACGTTTTGGACAGAAAAGTTATGCAACTCGAAATTGAAATAGAGGCCATAAAACGTGAAAAAGACGAAACGAAGTTGAAATCACTTCATGCAGATTTAGCTAATTTAAAAGAAGAACGCAACGAACTGAATGCCAAATGGCAAAGTGAAAAAGAAGTTGTGGATAACGTTCAAAGCCTAAAAACCCAGATTGAGGAATACAAACTGGAAGCAGAACGAGCAGAACGCGATGGCGATTTTGGAAAAGTTGCAGAATTGCGATATGGAAAGATTAAAGACGCACAAGCTGCTTTAAGCGAATTGGAAACCCAACTCGCCGAAAACGATGAAGGTACTTCTATGATTAAAGAAGAAGTAACCCGCGAAGACATTGCCGATGTTGTGGCAAAATGGACCGGAATTCCTGTTACAAAAATGCTTCAGAGCGATCGCGAAAAACTGTTGACGCTAGAAGATCATTTGCACAAGCGTGTGGTTGGTCAAGATGAAGCTATTGTTGCCGTGAGTGATGCCATTCGCCGTAGTCGTGCGGGATTGCAGGATGAAAAAAAACCTATTGGTAGTTTCCTTTTCTTAGGAACCACAGGGGTTGGTAAAACCGAACTTGCAAAAGCTTTGGCTGAATACTTGTTTGACGATGAAAACTCAATGACGCGTATTGATATGAGCGAATACCAAGAACGCCATAGCGTGAGTCGTTTGGTTGGCGCACCTCCAGGATATGTGGGTTATGAAGAAGGCGGACAATTAACAGAAGCTGTAAGACGCAAGCCATACAGCGTAGTTTTGCTTGATGAGATTGAAAAAGCACATCCAGACACTTTCAATATTTTGTTACAGGTTTTAGATGAAGGAAGATTGACTGATAATAAAGGGCGTGTGGCAGATTTCAAAAACACTATTATTATTATGACTAGTAATATGGGTAGCGATATAATCCAACAACGTTTTGAGGCCGTAAAAGACCCAGAAACTGCAATGGAAGGCGCAAAAGTAGAAGTGCTTGCACTATTAAAACAAACCGTGCGCCCAGAATTTTTGAATCGTATTGACGACATTATAATGTTTGCACCACTTTCAAAAGCAGACATTCATAAGATTGTAGCGTTGCAATTGAAAGGCGTTTCTAAAATGTTGTTAAAACAAAACATAGTTTTAGATGCTACGCCAGAGGCTATAACCTACCTTTCTGAAAAAGGGTACGACCCACAATATGGTGCAAGACCTGTAAAAAGGGTAATTCAGCGCGAAGTGCTTAATGAACTTAGTAAAGAAATACTTTCTGGAAAAGTAACTACAGATAGTATTATACTGCTGGATAGTTTTAATGATGCACTAGTGTTTAGAAACCAAGAGAGTTTGGTTGAGTAATTTTAGGCTAAAAACACAAAACCTCCAAGCCGTTGCTTGGAGGTTTTGTGTTTTTGATGGCCAAGTGTTGTGAACCCGTGTTAGCAGAGAGCAAACTACCCATCAACCATTTATTTTAAAATTAGTTTTCTAGTTATAGTTTCAGTATCATTCATTAAAACCAATAAATATAGTCCAGCAGAAAAATTGTTTAAATGGATTTCAGAATAATTCCCAATTTCTATTTTGCCACTTTGGATTTCAATGCCGTTAATCGTTAAAATAGAATATCTACTAAATTGATTATTTTGAATTTTTAAAGTTTGCTGAGTTCAACCCATAAGTGCAACATACTTATTATTTAGGACTTCAATTGGGTTATTGACTTAGGCACTTAGCTACTAATGTTTTTAATCAGGCAAGGTTTGCTTATAACCATCCTGTTCATTAGGTTATCAAATATGTGTTGTTTCATAAAATTCCTGTTAAATCTGTAGCAATATTC
>Ga0256845_1002024_pt1 | contig 15293 bp, 17 predicted proteins | sample RiftiametaG_FD_189101 | JGI IMG/M metagenome (GOLD analysis project Ga0256845, IMG submission 189101) | Tube worm associated microbial communities from hydrothermal vent at the East Pacific Rise, Pacific Ocean - Riftia | ecosystem: Host-associated > Annelida > Integument > Unclassified ...
CTCTTGCAATGCAGCGTATACGCGAATACAAAAAAGAATTAGAAGAAAACCAGCACGTAGTTCCTGCTTTGTTTTGGGCCGGAAAAATGTCAATGATAGGTGCGTCATTACTTAGGTGTGACACTGCGACGGTGTCGGGTTGGTCAATTCTTTTGAAACAAGTCATTCGAGAATATGATTTGTCAATTGAACGATTGACAAAGCTGGATTTATCCAATGAATTTGAGAAACTTGCAGAAAAAATAAGGTTAGAAAATGGAAAAAGAGTTAAAGGTAATAATTCATGACGTGGTATACGTACCACAACATCACAATTTGCCTTCGGATTGGCTTGATATTGTTGTCGCCAACAAAGAGCCTGGATATATCCTGTCCGATTCTGTTGTTAATGAAGAAATAATAACGGAAGCGCAGAATGTCAAATGTGTCGAAGATGTTCGAAGGCTTTTTCAGAAGCTTTTTAGTCTTAATTATCAAAAAAAACATGAGACACCAAATTGTGTCCGTAGAAAACGGGGTAATAAAAATGGATAAATCAGGAAATGCGAGTTTTGGTGCTTTTTTTAGGGAGCGCCGAAAAAAAGCAGGCAAGACACTGGGTGACATTGCTGATGCGTTAGGGGTTTCGGTGTCTGAGGTGTCTGATTTAGAGTGCGGAAAGCGGAGTTCTTTTGCGTCATGGGAAGATCCTGGAAGTGTTACAATGTCTAAGATTTTGAAGACGCCAAAAGAGGTTTTAAACGCGAGATGGGTAGACGACGAACCGTTGTTGCATGTAGAAATTTGCAGTGGTGTATTAGTTACGAAAAGCAGTGAGTTTGAGGCAAAGTGGGCTACGTCTAGCATTGGTGTTGGACTTGTAAGTGTTCGCAATTATGCTGAATGGCGGCATCTTTTGGGCGAGGCGGGCATATACTATCTTATTAGCAAAATGGAAGGGATAGAGGCTCATGTTGCGCCGCTGTTTACGTCCGCGCTGGACAGTCCATTTGGGTTGGTAGCATTAAAGCAAGAGCATTATGACGTTGTTAGTGAGGCACTGCGAAACAGGTTGGCGCGATTGGGCAATGATGATTGTGATATGGTTGTGGAGGTTTTGAACTGGTTTAAGCGTGGAATTAGAATTGCCCTTGAAGGCAAACATCCCGCTTTGTTTTGCAAATGGGCATAGAACAAATGGGCATAGAAAGGGAGGCAAAGATGAATGGACAAGCATACGCGATTGACGTGGGACGTGCAATTCAACAAATACGCAAGGGAAAAGATTGGTCGCAGGAGCAGCTTGCGAGGCGAGTAGGTGTTAGCCAGAGCGCGGTCAATCATATCGAGGGCGTTTTGGATAGAGTAACAATAAGAACCATTCGAAGATATGCCAATGCGCTTAACACAAGCGTGTTGGAGATTGTGGAGCATGCCCAATGTCCAGACTAAAAGCGCCGTTTCCGTGGTTCGGGGGCAAGTCAAGAGTGTCTTCTTTGGTTTGTGATCGCTTTGGTGACGTTATCAATTATGTAGAGCCTTTTTTCGGCTCTGGTGCGGTCTTGTTAGGGCGTCCAAGTGAGCCAAGAATTGAAACGGTAAATGACAAGGACGGTTTTCTTGTTAATTTCTGGCGTGCGGTCCAGCACGATCCTGACGTGGTGGCTCATTATGCAGATCGTCCGGTTAACGAATCGGACCTGGCGGCGGTGCATTTATGGCTTAAGACTGGGGTGGATCGCGGTAGTTTAGTTGAGCGTCTTGAGGGCGATATGGATTTCTTTGACGCTAAAGTTGCGGGTCTTTGGGTATGGGGGATCTCGTGCTGGATAGGGAGCGCTTGGTGCGACGATGGCGATGGTCCATGGGGCACTGACAACGAGGGTCGGCTGGTGCGCGGAATCAGGGGTACGCAACGACGCATGCCTGGTCTGAAAAACAACAAGGGAGTAAATCAGAACTTGTCGAGAGGTGTTACTAGGGCAAGGCCGCACCTTAGCAGCGCGGGGCAGGGTGTTACAAGAAAAAGGCCTAACCTGACGTCCAGTAAGGGTGTCGTTCGTAAAATGCCTTCTGTAGGAGGCAGTGGCAGAGGTGTTGCTAGCGCTATAAAACCGCTTTACCAGTGGATGACAGATTTGTCGGATCGGTTGCGCAAGGTGCGTGTAATCTGTGGAGATTGGGGAAGAGTGCTCGGTCCGTCAATAACAACGGGCATTGGTGTAACAGGGGTGTTTTTAGATCCGCCTTATGGTGACGATCAGCGGGAGAGTGTTTACAATGAAGAGTCTTTTTCAGTCGCGGGAGATGTTCTGGCTTGGTGCAAAAAGCGTGGTTCAAATCCCAAGATGAGAATTGCTTTGTGTGGATATGAAGGTGAGCACGAAGAGCTTGAAGAGCGGGGCTGGGATGTCGTGTCGTGGAAAGCGGGAGGGGCTTACAAGGGGCAATCTGACAATCAAAACAGATTTCGCGAAAGGATTTGGTTTTCACCTGGTTGTAACAGGTCGATGGAGTTGTTTTAATGTTTTCTGGAAAAGTTTGGCTGACTGCCGATTTGCACTTTGGACATGGTCGTGTTGTCAAAATGCGTCCGTGGAAAAACGCGGATAGGCATGACAATGCTTTGATAAAAAACATGCGCGAAGTAGTAGGTGATGATGACACTTTGATCATCGTTGGGGATCTGACTCTTGCGGGGCGGGATCGTCGTGATTATGTGGCTTCAATAGTTAGGCGGTTACCAGGCAAGAAATGTCTTGTGTACGGCAATTACGACAAGTTTATGCCTTTACAGTACGTCGACATGGGGTTTATGCAGGCAACGACTTCTCTTGTTATAGGTGATGCTATGGTGGCGCATGACCCTGCATGGGCGGAACTGTGGCCTACTGACAAGCCTTTTATTTGCGGGCACGTGCATAGCCTTTTCAGGTCGCTGGACAACGTTGTCAATGTCGGCGTGGATGCGTGGAATTATAAACCCGTGCTGCTGTACGATGCTCTTGCATACGCGGATTTGAAATCGGGTGCTTTGCGGGATTGGATAAGTTGTTCAGAGCGGAGGCATAGAGCGGAGGCATTTTGATGCTGATACACGGTGACTGCCTGGCGGAAATGGACAAGCTGATAAGGGGGCGGGCGGAAGTTAGTCTTGTTCTGACTGACCCACCTTATGGGACAACTAATTGCAAGTGGGATTCGATTATTCCGTTCGACGCTATGTGGAAGAGGCTAAAAAAGTTAGCCCCTTCGCGCATTCCCATTTTGTTGTTTGGTGCGGAGCCTTTTTCGTCTGCGCTGCGAATGAGCAATGTGACGTGGTACAAGTATGACTGGATCTGGCATAAGGACAAATCTACAGGTTTTCTGAATGCAAAGAAACAGCCTTTGCGCTGGGTCGAGATGATAAGCGTTTTTTATAATGGGCAGCCACAATACTATCCACAGTATCAGCCTAAAAAGCTTATTAACATTCGTCCTGCTACGGTGAAGCGTCACCAAGTAGAGACGTACAACAAAATGGATGGATCTTCTAAACGGGAAATTCCGACCGATATGGGTTACCCAGGCGAGACGCTGATGTTTAACGGCTGTTCTAGCGTGAAGGGGCAGTCTAATCATCCTACCGAGAAGCCGGTGGCGCTCTTGGAGTATTTGATTCGGACTTATACAAAAGAGAATCAGCTTGTTTTAGATTTCACCATGGGGTCTGGATCGACAGGAGTTGCTTGCGCGAACATGAATCGGCGGTTTGTCGGGATTGAGAAGGATGAAGAATACTTCAACGTGGCGAGGTCCAGAATAGAGCTTGCAGAAAAACAGCAAAAACTTTTTGTGTGATGTTGACAAAGCGGTTTTATTGTTTTATAACCTTTATAGATAGCAAGCAGGATATTTGCAGAAAGGTTGATTATGAGCGGTTATATTGCTGACGGGGTTCCTTTTATAACTCTCTGTGGGGCATTAAGGCGCGACGGCATCCCCTATGAGATAGAATACGAAAAAGGGCGTCTCCGTGTTGGGGGCGAGGCGGTTTTCGTCGCTCTTGACGGTTGTTGTGATGGGCGCAAAGTGCGTGTTTTGGTAAGCGGTGAACGTTCTGGAATTGCATCTACAACAATATCCCTTGATGACGTCAAGGTCGATTGCGAACTTGCTGCGGCTATGATCAAAGATCGCGTGAGTTCGGAATTGATTGCAAGGAAGGCGGCGTCTCGTGTTCGATAAAGATTTCTATCCGACGCCAGCGTCAGTGGCGAGGCGAATGGCTTCGTTGTTGTACGGGGCCAAGACGGTTTTGGAGCCGTCAGCGGGCAAGGGCGATCTTCTCGGTGAGGATATTTGGAAGGGACTGCGAAAGCCTCAGAGGTTGGATGTAATCGAGAAGAATCCAGATCTCCAATCAGTTTTGCGCGGCAAGGGGTTTAACGTTGTACACGATGACTTTTTGAGGTTCGAGCCGACGCGAATGTATGACGGGATAATTATGAATCCGCCTTTTAGCGAAGGGGCCGAGCATCTTCTGCGGGCGTGGGAGATCATGGATACAGGCAGGATCGTTTGTCTTCTTAATTCTCAAACTCTGGACAATCCGCATACAAAAACGCGGATTTTGTTGAAGGCGATTGTAGATGAACACGGATCGGTTGAATCGTTGGGGAGGGTTTTTTTGGGTTCGGAACGTTCGACAGGGGTTAACGTCTCGTTAGTTGTTTTGAAAAAGGAGACGAAAGTTGACCGATTTGGATTTTTTGAGGAGTTGAATCTGGATACGGCTGCCCCTGATTTGCAGGTTGGGCAGAGTGATGGAGGGGAGATTGGACACTATGATCGTGTTGGGGCGTTAACGGGTGCCTATGACAAGGCGATTGATGCGTATAAAGAATTTTTAAGGGCGAAAAACAAGGTCCTTTTCTATTCTAAAGCAGTTGCGTCCAGGGTTAGCGAGAAGGATCTCCTCGAAAGGTTGCGGCATTCGGACACGGATAATGCAAAGTTTAGCGACTTTGCGGACAATTTAAGCGCAAGCGCGTGGGATAATGTTTTCACCGAAAGCAACATTTCTAAGTTTATGACCGACGGTGTTCGTAGGGAATTTCAAGAGTTCCAGTCCAGGCAGCACAGGGTCGCATTTACCGTTTCAAATATCAAGGCGCTAATCAACACGCTTGGTCGCAATATAGGATCCATCTTAGAGCAGGCGGTTTTGAAAACGTTTGATAATTTGACACGGTACGACAAGAAGAACACGATCCACTTCGAAGGGTGGAAGTCTAATTCAGCTTGGAAGATCAATAAGAGGGTGATTGTTCCTTATATTGTTGAGGTTGGGTATGATGGCAGACCGGCGTTTACATATCACTACGACCGAAAACAGGAAATCCACGACCTTGACAAAGTCCTTTGTCAGTTTGCGCAGAAAAACATTGACGACATAACGACTGTTATAGAAGCGCTTGGAAGGGCGTTTAAGAGCGAGAAATGGGGAGAGGCTTGCGAATCGGAATTTTTTAATATAAGGTATTACAAGAAGGGCACAATCCATCTTGTTTTTAAGGATCTGGAATTGTTAGCCATGTTCAATAGGGCGGCAGCTAAGGGTAAAAAATGGTTGCCAGACGAGGCATAATGAAACTGATATTTCTGGACATTGACGGGGTTTTGGCTACGCAGGCGACTAGATACAATTATTTAGACGTAGAGTGCGTTGCGAGATTGGATCGCGTTTTGGAGGCAACAGGAGCGCAAATAATATTATCTAGCACATGGCGCTTGGGGTTGGACGTTTCGGAGTGTCAGGCGATGCTTAGACGAGGGCATAGTAGAGATATGGACTATGACGTTCCTGACAATCTATTATATGTAGACAGGGAAAAATACGAGGCTTCTGCCAAGAAGCAGAACAATGTTCTTTTGGCGTCTAGGCTGATCGATAAAACTGCATGGATGCGCTATCAGGATGCGTCGCCGGTGGACAGAGGCATGGAGATTGACGCAAAGGTCAAGCAGTATAATCCAGACGTTTTTGTTATTCTGGATGATGATTTAGATATGGAACCCCACATGGACAGGCTGATAAAGACAGATCCTTATAGGGGATTTGGCGATGCAGACGCAAAAAAGACAATTCAAATGCTAGGGGTAATATCCGAAACTATAAAGGAGAGCGGCTGATGCGCAAGGTTATTTGTCCCTATTGCAGTGGCGAAGCTGTACTGACAAAGGGTGCCTCGCTTTATGGTTCGCTCAATCCAATGTCCAAGCGTAATTTCTGGGTGTGTTGGAGATGCGATGCGCGGGTAGGGACGCATCCTACTGATGATGCGCATGGACAAGATGGGACTGTCCCTTTGGGGGTTTTAGCAAACAAAGAATTGAGGGAGCGCAGGGTCGAGGCGCATAATGCTTTTGATATTTTGTGGAAAAAGGGCAAACTGTCGAGGGCTGCTGCGTATGCGTTTCTGGCGAGCAGATTAGGAATATCGAAAGAGGATTGTCATATAGGGCTTTTTGACGAGAAAATGTGTGATAAAGTTCTTTTGTCTATGAGGGATTTGTCGAAACTACTAAAGTAGAAAGGAGGTAGTAATGTTTTTTAACGGGCGAAAGCTAACGGATGTAGAAAAAAGATTACATGACAGCGTTAGGTGCATAGCGTGCGGAGTCAAGGTGGAATCGCGCAAGAGGTTCAAAATGGTTGACGGCAAGAAAATTGCTGATGGTGTAGTTGTACCTATGGAGTGCGAGGAGTGCTTCAACCAAAGGGTAAAGGTTTCTTTCCCCACTTCGGGTTTGAACCGTGGCGCAGGCCGACATGGTGTTGGTTTTGAATACAAGCGGCGCTTAGGTTACGATTCGACAGACGTCAACTAGGATTGACGATTCCCCCTATTGTTATTGTTCTGTTTGCTGAATTGACATTTTTGCGCGTGTGCGTTAGATTATCTTTTACGTTAACATGCACCAAGCGTGCATAATGGAGATGTTTTAATGAGCGACGATTTTGTTATTTGGATTTGCACCAATTGCAAGAAGCCTTTCAATGCTAGGTCTGAAAAGTGTCCACATTGCGGAGCGTTGCGTAAGAAGTAGTTGGCAAAACGAACTCAAGTTCGTTTTTTTTTGGTATTGCTGAAGAGGTTGCAAGATGGCGCGTGCGATTCAAAAACGTGAAAAGTTCACCAAAATAAAGAAGCTTAGATGTTTTGAGCAGGTGCATGAGATGTTGGCTTACGGGTGTCCAGCGCCGCACGTTGCCAAGTTTGTTAGGGAGCAAGGAGAATACAAGGACGTGACAAGTGCGTCTTTGATAAACATTTTAAAGCGGTATCGTGCCGAAATCTTACCCGTGGATGTTCTTACCACGCGACAACCTCATATTATTATTGAGGCTAAAAAGGCTTATACGGACAAGTTGGAGGAGTTGCGACGTCTTGATGTACAGTATGAGGCGTTGGTGTACAGGTTTGATTTAATGCATTCGAGGGAGAGGGCTTCTGGGTTGATAGATCAGGCTGTGGATCGGATTCAGCGCTCTATCTTGGATGTGATCAAGGCGATGCACGTTATAAAAATGGACTTGGGTATTAGTGGACAGCGCAATTTAGGAACATTGCATGTGTCTGCGGAGCGGCTTGAGGAAATACGTGCGAAATATGGGGACAAGGCTTCTAAGGCTATGGCTAATCCTGTTTCCAGGGCGAAGGTTATGTCCGCTTTAGAGTTGATACGGAAAAAGGCTTATTTGGAGGGTGTAGAATCTGGCGAGATAATTGATGTAGTGCCGGAAAAGGGCGAATTTGATGATAGTGACGGGTAAAAATGGGAGAAAAAGATCTGTCACCACGTCGGATGAGCTTGGTCGTCTTTTGGGGCGAACTGTAGACAATTTAACCAAAGATGAAATTGCGCTATTGATGGCGCTTGAGGACGAGGCGACAGAAAACAAAATGGGGTTAGAGGATGACGCATGGGAGCATATATACCATACTAGGCCGGTGTCGATGGCTGAGTTCATGGAAAACCCTTATTATCTAGGGGAGTCATGCTCTACGACGTATCCAGAGCTTCACAAGGATTTGATGGAACTTTTTGATTTCCCATATCGCGAGGTGGTGCTGACTGGCGGCATTGGTGTGGGTAAAACGCATAGCCTTTCGATAATTGTTAGCAGAATTGTTTATGTCTTTTCGTGCATGATTTCACCACAGAAAACGTTTGGACTTTCGCCTGGTGCTGAGATGGTCATACCGCTAATCAGTAAGAATTTAACGTTGGCGCGTGAGGTTATGAAATCGGCGGTTGATCAGAAGATCAAAGAGTCGCCTTATTTTATGACTAAATTCACACCATCTTTCAAGAAAGATTACACCCTGTTTCCTCATTCTATCAGGATAACTGTTGGATCGTATGGTTCTGACCGAGTATTGGGGTCGAATGTTTTTGCTGCGGCGTTGGATGAAGTCAATTTCCCACCAAAGCGCAAGGCACAACAAATTGCTACGGGTTTTGGGCAGAAATTACGAGCGGCACATTTTGACATTGTTGAAAAGTTATATCTGGGGATGGTTAGAAGGATTAAATCTCGGTTTCAGAAGGCGGGCGGAGGCTTTCCGGGGATGGTTATTTTAGCGTCTTCTGCTGCTACGACCGAATCTTTCACAGAGAGAAAAATGAGAGACAGTGTTGATGATCCAGAGATTTTTGTTAGGGATCACACGCAGTGGACTGCCAAGCCAGGAACGGATTTTTGCGGAGAGGTTTTTTGGGTGTTGTGTTCTACGTCTGTAATGAAGTCTCGCATTTTGCGCGAGGACGAATATGAGTTAATAACTGACGAGTGGCTTGAAGCGAACGATGCGTTTGTTATGGATATTCCTATTGAATTTCAAAGTGATTTTGAGTCTAACATGGAAGATGCTTTGCGTGACATTGCGGGATTTTCTACTGAAGCTATTTCGCAATTTGTACAGAGACCAAAGGCAATATTAGAGTGCATTAATCATGATCGGGTTCATCCGTTTAGCAGCGAGGAATGGTTTGCAGGTTCTCCGGGAACGTTTGATTGGAATTTGTTATCAGTGCCGTTTAAGCGAAAGCTGCCGGGTGGCTACGAGGAAGACGCTTGGAGGCCAAGGAGAAACCCCAAGGCTATGCGTTGGTGCCATATTGATGTGTCTGTATCTGGGGATAGCTCGGGTTTTGCTGTTGGGCACATTGAGCGATGGGTGGAGGTAGTGCGGACCGATTCAGAGGGATACAAGAGCGTGGACGTTGCGCCGTATTATGTTATTGATTTCATGTTGCGAATAAACCCGCCTCCTGCCGAACAGATTTACATGCCTGATTTGCGAACGATGGTTTATCAGTTTATGACGCATGGGTATCATTTTGCGGGGTTTGGGTCTGACACGTATCAGTACGTCGAGATGCACCAGCAGCTTAAGCGGCGCGGCATTACGCCACATATTATTTCGATGGATACTTCAACAGCGCCTTATGACGAATTAAAATCTGCTTTTTACGAGAACAGAATAGAAATTTACGATTACAAACCTTTTATTGGTGAATTCAAGAGCTTGGAGTATGATCGTTTGAGTGGCAAGATTGATCATCCATTGTCTGGGAGCAAGGATGTCTCTGACGCGGTGGGCGGTGTTGTCCAGGGGCTGAAGGTGTTTGCAAAGACAGCGCCGGTACATACGGGCGAAAACAAAAGGAGCGGGGCTATGAATGAACACGCATGGATTACCAATTTAATACCTGCGGATTCCCCGGCGGCGGCGGAAGCTGTTCAAGATAGCAAAGCACCTGTACAGGGGCAGTTTATCCCTATTTTGTTTGGAGATTGATTGAATGGCATGGCGCGATAAAATAGTTAATTTTTTCAAGCGGGACAAAGTTATTCGGTCGGCTGTCAAAGGGAGGGGATCGTCTTCTGGCGGTGGTAGAAGTGGCGGCGGAGGGGGTGGAGGTTCGTCTTCGGCGGCTCCTTTTGGGCTTGAGCAATTGTCTGATCTTCTTAACACTAACACATCTTTGCTGGAGCGATACGCTGATTACGAAGCGATGGATGACTATCCAGAGTTACAGACAGGGCTTGACATATATGCTGACGATTCGACAATTACTGACAATGTGCGTGGCAAGACAATCTGGGCAGTGTCTCAGGATAAGGTTATTCGGGATATTATCGATGATCTTTTGCATCGCATTTTGCGAATTGAGGATGAGATTTGGATAGGTGTTCGAACTCTTTGCAAATACGGGAACGCATTTGCGGAGATAGTTGTTACGGAGAGTGGCGTTGTTGGGTTGAACTTTTTGCCAGTGGCCACTATGCGGCGGCTCGTGGATAACAAGGGCAATTTATTAGGGTATGTTCAGGATCTGAGCGGTGGTTTCAATATTAAGACCAACGGGGTTGACGCTCAAAGCGTTGCGGGTTTTAAGAAGCAAATTGCCGAAAGTGGCATGGTATTTTTTGAATCATGGGAGATTATACATTGGCGATTACGATCCAAGCACACACAATCTTTGTATGGGTATTCCATTGAAGATGCTGCTCGTTGGATCTGGAAGCGCTTGGTGCTGATAGAGGATACTGCGTTGGCGTATAAGCTTACGCGATCACCGTCTCGGTATGCTTTTTATGTGGACACTGGCGATTTGCCGCCAGAAGAATCGATGGCGCAAGTTCGCATGGCTAGGCAGGCGTACAAGAAGAGGAAGATTGTGAATCCTGCGACGGGACAGCTTGATTTTCGCAATAACGTTTTGAGTCCAGAAGATGACATGTGGATACCCACGCGGGGGGGCAAGGAATCGACACGGGTTGAGGTCTTGTCTGGTCCAGATTGGGCATCGACTGAAATTATGGAGTATTTGCGGGACAAGATGTTTACCGCGATCAAGATTCCTAGATCTTACTTTGGAGGGGATGCTGAGGCGGACACTGCGTTGGCGCAAAAGGACGTGCGTTTTGCTAGAACGTGTTTGAGAATTCAACGTGAGTGGCGCAATGGGATGCGACATGTGATAAGGGTGCATCTGGCTGCGTTGGGAATCGATCCTGATAGTATCCCTTGGGAAACGCGCATGACGGCACCATCCAGCATTTTCGAGTTACAACAGATCGAAGTGATGAATGCGCAGGCTGGATTGATGGAGACGCTTTCTAATTGGTTTGATACTTCGTGGTTGTTACAGCGCGTTTTAGGTTTTGCGGAGGATGACGCTGCGAAGGTTGTGGTAGCTAGCAAAGAGGAAAAAGAGCGCATGGCGCAAGACGCAGCAAGTTTGGAGTCGAAGTTAGCGTCTCAATATCCAGGGTCTGATGTTGATGTTGATGCGCAAGAAAATATTGACGTTAGCACCAAGTTGGATAAACTGATGGAAGGTGTTGATAATATTTTGAAGGTTTCTGGTTCGAAAAGATCAGATTTTGCGGATAAATTGAAAGGTTAAAAAATGCCATTTGTACAAGGTCGGGCGATTGAGAAAGCAAGAAAAGGAAGCATGGAAAGCAAGGCGACTGCTATTCGAGGCTGTGTTCTTTCTCATACTCCTGATGTTGGGATTGTGGCGACTTTCGAAGATCATGTGCTGGCGTTCAAGGGCGACGATTTGCTTAGGTTTTCTATAGGTGTTCAAGACGGGGTTTATTCTGTTTCGAGCGTCAAGCCAAGCAGATCGATTCCTGTAATCGAAGACAGGCAGGTTGCGGCACATGTGTCTAAGCAATTAGAGTCATTCGCCTCGAAAATAGCGAAGGGGCAGGATATTGACAGTGAAGAGATGGCTGGTCTGGCATCTTTGGTGTCGGCTGACGAGGCGTATTGGGTCTCGGAAGTAGGTGCGTTAATTTCCGAATCTGAGGATGCTGGATGGTTTGAGATGTACGAAGCAAATCTTGAGAGCATTAAAACGACGCTTAAGGGTCGCATTCGTGAATTGGCGAGTGCAATACCAAAGACAAGATATGCTAAAATTCCAGAGTCCAAGTTGCTTGAATTCAAAAAAGAGATAAAAGATTCTGTATCCATGGTTCGCGATGTTTTGGCGGGTTTGGGTTCAGACGATAAAGAATTAGTTTTTTCAGAAGAAAAAGTTTTTTTAGGTGAAGTTCGCAAATCGCTGAAAACTGAGGCGCAGGCGGTTGAAAGCCTGCTCGGCAAGGCCGTAGAGTTGATGGGGGATTCTAACATCTCACAAGTTGCGAATATTCATGATAGGACGGCCAACCGAGCACGGGCTATGTCCTTGGTGAATGCATATATTGCTGGCAAGGCAAGCCCAAAACAAGGAGTGAGTAATGAACGGTAAAGTAATTAGAACTACGTTGAGCGAAGACTTTAAGGCGCTTGGAATGGCACCTATAGAAGAAGACGAAGGAAGTGTTCTTTCTGAGGGTGTTGACGACAAGAAGAGGGAGTTCATTGAGGAGCCCGAACTGGACGATAATGTTTCAGAAGATGACAGTTCTGAAGAGTTTGTCACCAAGGCGCTGTTAGAGAGAATTTCCGCGTTGCCCTTTGATGCAATGGAGCAAGAGGACTTTGATTTGCTCATGGGACAGTTGGCGGAGTTGAAAATCCCGTCTGATGATGCGGATCTAATGCTTCAAACTGAGGTCATGGTTGAAATGGTAAGCACTCGCCAGAGACGCTTCAAAGCTGGCAAAACGAGTCGCAAGCTATCGTTCCAGTGTCCGCAGGGAACCAGAGCAGTTTCCGTTGGTGGTGGGGGCGGGCGTCCTATGTGTCGACCTTCTCACACTGTGGTTGGGGGCATGGGCAACTTGAACAAGGAAAGTCGCCACAAGAAAAAATGGTCACGCGGTGGCAAGGGTGTCAAGAGCAAAATGCGCAGTGCTCGTGTCGACAAGCGCAGGTCGTCTATGCGGCATGAGGAAATTATGAGTCCTCTGGCTATGGAACTTTCGCAGATTTCTGAAAGTGTTATTGATGAGTCAATGACGGTTCGCGAAGACTGCATTGAGAGCATGATCACGATCATGAGTTTGCTCAGTGAAGAATTTACCGACAAGAGCGTATCTTCAATTTACGAGTCTGCTGTCCAGTCCATGATTGACAAGTATGAAGTTGGAAAACTGGAAGAGGACGTGATGAACGAAGACGAGTTCATTTCGGAAATAGAGCCTGTTCTCTCTCTTATCACCAAGTCGATAGAGAAGGTCGAAGACGGGTTCGAGTTGGGAAACGACTAAACCGCTTGCTGGAAAAGTCCTTGTTCTTTAAGAAGAGCAGGTCTGGGGGCAAGCGGAAGCGCCGGACGGCTTACACGTCCGGCAGGTTGGAGTTGATAGGGTTTGTGTCGCAACGCAAAAGTGTGCGGCTTGATGGCAAGCAAACAAGTCGCACGATCTCGAAAGAGGCCAAGCGCAAGCTTGACAGAAACCCTCTTGCAAGAACAGGCTATAGGTACAAAGCTTGGAGAAAATGGTGATAAAATGCCTAACGTATTGACGGAATCAAGTGTTGTTAGACTGCGATTAGTTACTGAAGGTGTGGCTTCCGGCAAGACTATTGCACGCGGCGAATTCGGGCGGTGCGATGTTGCGACGCAGAATGGCAGGATTTATTCTCGCAAGCTAATGGAGCGTGAGATTGCTCGCCTTATGCCGGATTTAAAAGCGCGGAGAATCCTTGGTGAGTTAGACCATCCTAGCGACGGTAAGACTTCACTAAAAAGGGTTAGCCATGTGCTGACCAATTTGAGCATTGACGATAATGGCGTGGTTGAGGGCGAGTGCGAGATTCTTAATACGCCCGAGGGAAAGACTTTAAAGGCGCTTATTGAAGCGGATGTTCAGGTTGGTGTTTCCAGTCGTGGGTTTGGGACTACGGTTCCTGCTCGTGGCAAGGTTGAGGGTGAAGATGTTCAGGATGATTTTGTACTCAAGACGTATGATTTCGTTGCTGACCCCGCTGTCAAGTCGGCTATTCCCGGAATTTACACTGAAGACATTGACGACGATGACCTGGCAAAAATGTTCTTATGCGAATTTCCTGAAATAGCTGAATCTATTAAGGGCGATGGCAAAGAGCAAGCATCGTTGGAAGAGAGCAAGGCTTCGGATGATAAAAAGTTTGAGTCTAGGATTCGTGAAGAGATGAAAGAGGACTTTGAACGCAATCTTAGGGATGCCTTGGTGAAGGTTAAAGAGCAAGCATCTAGCGAGATTCGTGAGGAGCTTGAGAAAGATCCTCAAGTAGCAGGCGCAAAAGGCGTGCTGGCTGCAATTGCTGAGATGGTAGGTGCATATCGCGCCACACCCGACGAAGATGCGATTAGGGATGCTTTGAAATCAAAGGATCTTGAGGTTGCGGAAGCGGTTAAAGAGCGAGATGAAGCGGTCAAGGTGGGACAAGCGGCGGCGCATGCGCTGGTTATAGAGCGCAAGATCGCGGGGCATTCGATGGCGAAGGCAATAAGGAAGCTTTTAAAAGGCAAGGGCTTTGAAAGCACTGACGAAGCCGTGGAAGCCGTGGAAGCCGTAATGGAGACTCTTCCAAAGTCTGAGGATATAGTAACAAAAGAGGAAGCGAAGGTTCGTGAAGAGAATGCGGAGCTTCGTGGGCAAGTGGCCCTGTTGGAAAGCAAGGTTGAAGGTCTGGATAGTAAGCTGTTGAAAGTTGCTTCGTTGAACGAGCGCATTGAGGCTCAGTACAAAAAGAAACTTGACGAGTCAGAGGATCGCGTTGAGGCGATGCGGGAACAGGTCAAGGAACTTGCGAAAGATGCAGAAGACGCGATCTCTGAAATGCGTTCTGAGGTTGATCGGAAATCTGCAATTCTTTCTGAGGCTGAACTTAAGGCATACAAGCTCGAAAAGGTAGTTGGTGTTGCGAATGGCAGGCAGTTGCTTACGCTCTTAGAGGGAGCGCAAGACAAGGTGACAATTGATCGTTTGGTAGAGGGGCATGGGACAGGAAGCATTGGTGATCCTACATTGGAGAGCATGCGTCTTGGACTTAGAAAGGGTTCTGTCTCGAAAGGTGTATCTCTTGAAGAGGGAGTTTTGGCTCGCTCTGGCGTGAGAGATAACGACCTTGGTGTTATAGGATCTTCTATGGACGAGATCAGGGCTTTGGCGGGGTTTACCAATAAATAGGTAACAGAGTATAACAAACGATTGGAGAAAGTTATGAGTACGGAAGCAAGGGCTCTTTTAGAGCAAGCAGGTCCAAGAACAGTTCATGATGCTGGTTTTGCCAGTGCATGTATGCAGAAATGGGCTCCTCTGTTGGAGTCAACACACAAGCAAGATCCTATACAGATGCCTTACG
>Ga0256845_1002025_pt1 | contig 15290 bp, 18 predicted proteins | sample RiftiametaG_FD_189101 | JGI IMG/M metagenome (GOLD analysis project Ga0256845, IMG submission 189101) | Tube worm associated microbial communities from hydrothermal vent at the East Pacific Rise, Pacific Ocean - Riftia | ecosystem: Host-associated > Annelida > Integument > Unclassified ...
AATAGCTAGAGAACGCATGTGGCTATTAATTATTTCGATAGTACTAGTAATAACTTCATTTTTAGTATACGTAGTAATAACACAAAGAAATAGAAATAAAGAATTAAAGTTTGTTCAGCAGCAGCAAGAAACCAATGAAGAAATATATAATCTTATGCTTTCGCAACATGACAATATTGAGGAAGCTAGAACTTTAGAGAAAAAACGTATTTCTGAAGAGTTGCATGATGGTATTTTAGGGCATTTGTTCGGAACACGTTTAAGTCTAGATACGTTGAATATGAGTAATACTCAAGAAGCAATAAAAACGCGTAGTAAATATATAGAAGAATTAAAAATTATTGAGCATGATATTAGACAAGTGTCTCACGAATTAAACACCGATTTTGTTGCAGGTTCTGGTTTTAAAGATATTATAGAAGATTTAGTTAAAAAACAAACAAAAGCATACCAAATTGATTTTAAATTAAAATATGATGAACTTATAAATTGGGACGAAATATCTAATAAAAATAAGATCCACATTTACAGAATAATACAAGAATCGTTGCATAATATTTACAAACATGCTAAAGCTAGTGAGATAAAAATTAGCTTTACACTAAAAAATAATGTAATTTGCTTAGAGATTTCTGATAACGGAGCTGGTTTTGATGTTAATAAAGCTAAGTCTGGTATTGGTTTAAAAAATATGAATTCTAGAATTGAAGAAATTCATGGAACCATAGAAATCGCCTCTAAAAGGAATATAGGAACCACAGTAATCATAAAAGTTCCTATAGTAGATTATGACAATGACAGAGACAATTAAAATATTAATGATAGACGATCACCCTATAATTATAGAAGGTTATCAAAACACATTACTTTTCACTAAGAAAGACAATCAGAAATTAGAAATTGATATTGCTAATAATTGTGATGAAGCCATGTCTTTAATGGATAAATCTCTTGAGATAAATTTACCTTACAATGTACTATTTGTTGATATTAGTTTGCCTCCATCAACAGACGGCTTAATGAACTCTGGTGAAGATTTAGCAGAATATGCGCGTAAAATGCTACCAAATGCAAAAATTATTATTCTTACCATGTTTAATGAATCGTTTAGAATTCATAACATAATAAAAACTATTGATCCAGAAGGGTTTTTAATTAAAAGTGATTTAACATCTAGCGAGTTAGCAAGTGCATTCCAAGCAGTGCTTTATAATCCACCTTTTTATAGTGGTACTGTAAATAGTCATATCAGAAAATCTATTATTAGTGATATTGTTATTGATGAAAAAAACAGGAAAATCCTTCATTTATTATCTCAAGGTGTAAAAACAAAAAATTTGGCAACCCATTTAGATATTTCATTAAGTGCCGTAGAGAAAAGAAAAAAGCACCTTAGAGATTTGTTTGAAGTTAATGATGGACAAGATGAAACACTTATAAAGAACGCTAGAAAAGAAGGTTTCGTGTAGCAAAATTGCATTATTTTACAATAAACGTAAAAAAAATCTACATTTTTTCATGCTTTTTAACCTCCAAAAGTATTGATATACTTAAGTTGTACCACTTACCCGTAAAAGTGTTACGGGTTTCCCACAGTTTGAAGACATATAATATATATATATTTGAATAATCAACACTTCAAAATCAATTAATCCCTCATTTTTTTGTTGATAATAGCAATTTACATAAAACCTTGTGGACCTGAGAGACCCACAGGGTTTCTTCATTTATAATATTAGTTTATTAAAAAAGGATTGTTCGGTTGTCCCATAGAATTCCAATAAATAGTCCTAGATAAATTATCGCAACAATAAACTTTATAAAAGTTGAGGTTAAAAACCCAATAAAAGAACCGAATGCTGCCTTTAATGCAGTGCTTGAATCTGCATTATTTAATAGTTCACCAATAAGTGCTCCAACAAAAGGACCAATAATAATACCGCCAGGAATAGGGCTTAGTAAGCCAACAATTAATCCAACAGTAGTTCCAATCATACCATATTTTGTGCCTCCAAATTTTTTGGTGCCTATAGCAGGAATTATATAATCTAAAATCCAGATTAGGATTGCTATAATAAGTGTAATAATAATAAATGATGTGTTCATTGGTATTACATCTGTTAAATGAAGTACAAATAAACCTAACCAACTTGTTAGTGGCCCAGGTAATACAGGTAGAAAGCTTCCAATGATGCCCAAAACTATTAATAGTGCAGAAATAATAATTAAAATAATATCCATAAATGTATTTAAGTTTACATTATTAAGACGTAAAATCGTGCCAAATGTTACATTTTTGAACTATAAAATTAGTTCAAACTAAATATTTAGTTATATTTGTTTTGTTATTCAACTAAAAAATTAGTTAAAAATGAAACAACTTACTAAAGCAGAAGAAGATATTATGCAAATACTTTGGCAACTTAAAAAAGCCAATGTTAAATCTATAATAGAACAATTTCCAGAACCGAAGCCTGCGTATAACACGGTTTCTACCATTGTTAGAATTTTAGAAAGTAAAGGCTTTGTAGATTATGAAAAACAAGGTAAAGGACATGTGTATTTTCCTGTTATGCAGCAAAACGATTACAGTAATCAATCAATAAATAAATTGGTTGATAATTATTTTCAAGGGTCTTTTAAAAGTATGGTATCGTTTTTTATGAAGAAAAATGATATTAGCTTAAATGAGCTAGAATCTGTTTTAAAAGAAATTAATAAAAAAGAATAATTATGTTACACTACATTATACAAACCATCGCATTTCAGTTATTCTTTTTACTAGCATACGATTTGTTTTTAAAAAAAGAAACGTTTTTTAATTGGAATAGAATTTATCTGTTGGCAACTATAGTATTATCTATGTTATTACCTTATATAAAAATTAATAGATTTAAAGAAGTTGTTCCACAAGAGTATATAATTAGACTTCCAGAAGTTATTTTAGGTGGAGGAATTACAAATTCTAATAATGTAATGCTAGAAAACAGTGAAGTAGTAGAACAAAGCACCATACTTATTTTTCAAATGATATTATATATAGGAGTTGCAGTTGCATTAGCATTATTCTTATATAAGTTAGTTAGAATTGTGTTTTTTATATCGAAAAGCACAAAGCATAAAAACGACAATATAACTGTAGTAAATTTAAAAAATAGTAACGCTGCATTTTCATTTTTTAATATTGTTTTTTTAGGAGAGAATCTTAAAACTGATGAGAAAGAGGCTATTTTAAAGCATGAGATTATTCATGTAAAACAAAAACACACCTTAGATTTGTTGTTTTTAGAAGTCTTAAGTATCATCTTTTGGTTTAACCCTTTGGTGTATATGTATCAAAACAGAATTGAAGTGCTACATGAATATATTGCTGATGCAAAAGCAGTAAAACATCAAAGTAAAACACATTATTATCAAAACTTATTAGCTCAAGTTTTTGACACTCAAAATATATCATTTATCAATCCATTTTTTAAACAATCATTAATCAAAAAACGAATCGTTATGTTAACAAAATCAAAATCAAAATCAAAGCAAATTAAATTAATTAAATATGCCGTATTAATTCCTATGGTTTTAGGTATGTTGGTTTATACGTCTTGTGAAAAACAAAATGAAATGAGTCAAGAAGATGAATTAAATTTAAGCCAATACTCTTATACTTTAGGCATATTAGGAGAAATGAGTGATGAGGTTAAAATAATTCATAATAAATATGAAGCCTTTTTAAAATCAAATACAGAATATGTAAGTTGGGTAAAATTGAATATAAAAAACAGAAAAGTTTCGTATAGTGTGCATTCTATAAATGAAAAACTTCCTGAAGGATTTGAGCTAGAACCGTTGGAAGTTAATTCAAAAGATGAAAAATTTTATAAAATGTTCGTACATTTTACTAGAGAACCTGAAACGGAAGAAAGTAAGAGGCAGAAAGAAAAAGAGCTTCTAGAACAAAAAGAGAAATATAAAAATGCACTTGAAGTACCTTTTATTGTTATAGATCAAGTTCCAGTATTTCCAGGATGTGAAGGTTTATCAAATGAAGAACAAAGAAAATGCATGTCACAAAATATTTCCAAACATGTAAATAGAAATTTCAATACAAAATTAGCTGAGGAGTTAAATTTAACAGGCAGACAGCGTATTAATGTTATTTTTAAAATTGATACCGAAGGTAATATAGTAGATGTAAAGTCTAGAGCACCACATTCAGATTTGGAAGCAGAAGCTATTCGAGTAATTAAAACACTTCCACATTTTAAGCCAGGAATAAATAATGGAAAGAAAGTAACTGTGTCATATTCGTTACCAATAATTTTTCAAGTAAGTGAGTAGAATTTTAATCATTTTTATAATAGCATTAGTATTTAAGACCGAAGCCCAAACTTCGGTTTTAAACGTTGCAGATAGTCTGTATTTACATGGTAATTATACCAAAGCAATACAGCAATATAAAACATATAATAACCAAGCCGAAGTTTACAATAAAATAGCAAAAGCATACATCGCTATTGGTAATTATGACAAAGCTATAAATAATTATAAAGAAGCTATAAAATCAAATTCTAATGACGCTTTAATTAAATATGATTATGGAAAACTGCTTTATAGAACAAAAAAATATAAAGAAGCTTCAAATGAATTTAATAAGCTTGTAAAAATAGATTCATTAAACCCAAATTATCAATATGAGTTAGGTTTATCGTTAGAAAAATTAAAGGATTCAACAACACAAAAAAGATTTCATAATGCATTTAAACTAGATAAAACACATCAAAAAGCAATTTTTAAAATTGCAAAATATTATGTGCAAAAAAGGAAACATAAACAAGCGGAAGAATACATAAATATTGGACTAGAAAGTTACCAAAACAACCTAAGTCTTATCAGTTTAAAAGCTCAAAACTATTATTGGAAACAAGATTATGATAATGCTTCAAAATGGTTCGAAAAGCTATTGAAACTTGGTGAATCTTCTGAGTTTATTCACGAAAAATTAAGTTTATGCTACTACCAAAATTATGAATATGAAAAAGCCGTGGTTCAACGTAAATTAGCATTAAAGTATAATCCAACTGATGCTACTGCAATATATATTATTGGCACGTATTATCAAGAATTAAATAATTTTGCCAAAGCAGAAGAATATATTAAAAAAGCGTTATTGTTGTTAGACCAACCTTTAGATAGAGAATATGCAAAATTAGGAACGATTTTAAATCATCAAAAAAAACATAAAGAAGCTATTGTAGCTATAAAAAAGGCAATAAAAGAAGACCCTACTAATGAGTCTACTAATTTTCATTTAGCCATAACTTTGGAAACGTATTATGCAGACTTTGATGCTAAAATTAAAATGTATGAAGATTTTAAGAAAAAGTTTCCTAATGGTCCGTTAAGTAAATTTGCAGACTATCGTATTTCTGAAATAAAAAAAGAAAAATTTATTAAAGAAGGAGAAAAGGAAGATTGAAAAGTATTTAAAAAGAAAAAAATTGTACTTTTCGGTTTCAGTTATTATTCATGAAGCGAATTAGTGTTTTTCTGTTATTTATTATGCTTTGTTCTTGCGAGTATTTTAATGTGAAGAAAACATCTTCTGAGGCTATTTTAAAAGAAGAATTACAAACCTTTAATTGGAATAATGTTGATGTATACCCAACATTTTCAGAATGTGATTCTTCTACTACAAAACAAGAATTAAAACAGTGTTTTGAGCGTATTTTAAATACACATATTGCTAATTATTTACAAAAGGAAACTATTATTGTTTCTCAAGATATTGAGGATACAATTAGTTTACAATTTCAAGTTTCAGAAAAAGGTGTGCTAACTCTTTTAAATGCCAAAGTAGATTCGCTTACAATTAAAGAAATTCCCAACATTAAAAAAATACTAGCAAAAAGTTTAGACTCGCTTCCTGAAATTTTTCCAGCTATAAAACGCGGTCAACAGGTTACTACAGAGTTTAAATTACCTATAATCATTAAAATGAATTAAACAAAGGTTAAAACTTAATAGCTAGTTTTTTCATTAGCCTTAAAATTTCAACATACAGCCAAACAAACGTAACTAAAAGCCCCCAAGTGGCTAACCATTCTTTATATTTAGGAGCTTTATCTTTATAACGTTCTATATAATCGAAATCTAGAAGTAATGATAACGAAGCAAAAATTGCAGCAATAAGATTAAAAATTATAGCAGGCCATGAAATGCCCCAAATAAATGTTTTAATGCCAAAAAAACTTAGAATCCAAGAGATGATATAAATAACAAAAATACTTGCAGAAACAGTTATTACAATGCTTCTAAATTTTTTAGTGACCGCAATAATTCGGGTTTGATAAAGTAAAAGCATTACTACAAAAGTAACCATGGTAACACCAACAGCTTGATAGGGTAAGTTTGGGAATTTAGCATGTGCATAAACACTTATTCCGCCAAGAAAAAACCCTTTTGAAATAGCGTAAAGAGGCACTAAAATATGTGCCCAATATTGTCTTACAGAAATTATAATGCTAATAATAATGGCAGCAAGCATACCGCCTATTGAATACCATTTAATATTTACACCATCATTATACAGTTTCCAAATACCAATTGTAATAGCAATTATTATTACAATTGATGCTAAAGATTTTAGTATAATACCTGTAATAGACATTGTTTTTGGAGACGTATTGTCTTCATCAAAAAAGTAGTTTGTAAAAGCAGGATTGGATGTTTTGTTAAAAAAAATCATTATAAGTTAAACTTGTAACCAATGGTGAAATTAACTGGAAAGTTACTATTATTATCTATTAATAATGCAAACAATTTGTTGTAAGCTAAAGTTATAAAACTACAATCACTAATTTTTATATCAGCTCCTAAGCCAAAGATAAGCGGTATTTTAAATGTTGAATTTTTAACAACTTCTGTAGTTGTACTTGTTAATTCTACTGTATTTTTTGAAAAGGTAAGAGTTGCAAATTGAACATTTCCATAAATATTGAAAGAAGATTTATTAATAAACCGATACCGATAACCCAAGGCTAATTGTGTAGACGAGTATTTAAAATCATCATGATCTAAAGCGTGTTCAACACTAAAAAAACCAGCATGTTTTGTTATTTCATCAGATGAAATAAATTCTAATTCAGATCCAAAGAAAGGAACTGTTATATTACCAAAATTTAATATAAAAGGTTGATTGGTTATACCTCCATAAAATGCTAATCGTGTCTTTAAAGTTGTGTGTTTTTCGTTGTAAACCGAATTCCCAACCAATGTGTTATATGATTTAAAAAATACTTCAAAATCATGTAATGTAAAGTTTAAAGTATTAATTATATCATTTACATTTTTTGTTAAACTACGTAGCAATGATTTATACTCTTCCTGATACTTATTATTTGTGCCTTTAGAATTTAAAAGCTCTAAAATTGTGCCATCACTAGTTTTTACAAAGTAATGGTATTGTTTGCTTGTAATGTTCCAAAGTAAATCTAATTCGCCTTCAACTTCAGTTTTAAGTTCGTAGGTTTTTCCATTAATATCGTATTGTTGTTGTGCAGTTGCAGAAAATGAAAATAAAGTAAGCGCAAGTAAAAGAATAACATTTTTCATGATACTTAAGATTTTGGGTTATAAGTAAATTTACTAAAAATAAATGAGATGCATTATTTTTTAAAGACTCTGCCTTTCCATTTGTAAGTTTTAAAAGCAGATAAAAAGGCTATGTAAATACTGAAAAAGGGGTAAAGTAAAAACCCTAACATATAACTTTTTAAACTACTTTTTTGATTGAAAAATGCAGCGGATTGATATATTAAAAGTAAATCAATATTGAATTTGATAAGCAAAATATATATCCAAATTTTAAAACTAAATACATCTATTGTTGAAAGCAAAAGTGCGGAAATAACTAAAGCATTCATAAGTAACACTACAAGTCCTGTAAACTTACCAAACCAATTATTGTATGCACTTGCTTTTGCAGCCCAACGTATACGTTGTGATATTAACGAACCCCAACTAGATTGAGATTTTGTTATAACAATAGCTTGCTCACATTTTAAATAATGAATAGAATTTGGATACTTTTTTACTACTTTTTCTAACAGAAAAATATCGTCTCCGCTAGCTATATTTGTGTTGCCTTCAAAACCATTTAATTCTATAAATAATGTTTTTTGATATGCGAAATTTGCACCATTGCATAAAAAAGGTTTCTGTATACCAAAACCGCCAATAGTTGCTCCTTGTAAACTTAAAATATCGAGTAATTGAAAATTATTTAAAAACATGTTTTTACTTGAATAGGCAACAGGTGCAACAATACATTTACTAATGTTTTTTTGTATGAATTCATCAAAACTATTTAGCCAATTTTTAGGTAAAATACAATCTGCATCGGTTGTAATAATCCATTCGTGTTTTGCTTTGTTTATTGCTGAAGTTATAGCGTCTTTTTTAGGTGAATTAGTTGTTCTGTTATTAGAAATTACTTTGATGTCATATTTTACGCTAGAAAGAAATTTCATAATCAATTCTACCGAATTATCTTCAGAAGCATCATCAACTAAAATAATTTCAAAAAGATGTTTTGGGTATTTTAATGAAGCAATCGATTTTAGTAAATCTGGTAAATTTTCACTTTCATTTCTAAAAGGAATAATAACTGAAAATGTTGTTTTTGAAGGTGTGTTTTTTAATGAGAAGGTCTTTATTTTATTAAACCCAAAAACAAAACTTCCTATTAATAGCAAGTAAATTAGTGTTATAATGATGCTAATTAAAATCATAGTTAATCAGTTTCTTTTGGAAAATTAAAATTGAGCACATAAAAGCTGCCAAACAAACTTGGTAATACAAAATTGAGCAACCACATAATGGTAACAATGCTTAAAATAGTTAATTCGTTAACACCAATAAACGTAAATAAATAAATGGCGACACTACCTTTTATTATGACATCAAAAATAAAAATGGATGGAATTATTGAAGCTAATAAATACATAAATGTAATAATTATCATAGCATTTAAATAGTTAATATTAACTCCAAAAATATGAAGTAAATAATAAAATTGAAACGAGAAAATAGTGTATCGTAATAACGATAAAACGAAACCGTATGCTATCGTTACTCTTGAGAAATTTAAGACAAAGTTCTTAATTTTTTCTAACGAGAATCCTTTAATTGTGAATTTGCTTTTTCGTATTCCAAAGCCTATTAAAATAACAGTCATTAAACCAAGCATAGCTATTCTTGCCAATTTGTAATAATTTATATTTATATCGTATTCTGAAACAAAAAACCTAAAACCAATAATACCTAAAATCACCGTAACTACCATTTGTAATAAATTACCAAGTAAGTTAATAAGCATGATGCGTTTTCTAAAGGAACTTAAGTAATAAATTGCTTTTGCTCCATATTCACCAATTCGGTTAGGTGTAAATAATGATGCAGTTAATGAACCTAAAGTTTGTTCGGTTGCACTTTTAAATGATATTTTCTTAGTGTAACTTACTAGTTTTTGCCATTTTAAAATTTCCAAAAACCAGTTAAAAATAGATAAAAACACTAAAAACACGATATTTTTAGGTGAAAAAATGTTGTTTTTGGTCAAAAAGGCAACAAAAACAGAAAAACTTAAATCGGCGTTATTTGTTAGTTTTTGATAAATGAAATAAAAAGCACCAACAACTATACTTAACTTAATAAGCACAAAAAAGAATTGTTTAGTTTTGTATGGTAATGCGTTAGTCATTTAATATTTGCAAATTAAACCAATATTATTGTATGCTTCTCAATTTTAAAGTTTTTAAGAATACATTGTTTGCAATAATTTTTGTTGCGTTCGGAACTTTCGGATTTGCTCAAGGAAATACAAGTACAATTAAAGCACATATAGCGTTAGGTGTAAATAGTCCATCTTCAGGCGGGTTTGTGACTAATTTTGAAGGAAAATCAATTAATTTACCAACCGTTAATTTAGGTGTTCAGTATATGTTTAAACAAAAATTTGGTGCAAAGTTAGATTTTGGTTTTAATCGTATTTCAAATGTAAATAACACACCAGAGTTTAAACTTAATTATTCGCGTATAAATATTCAAGCTGTTTATGATGTTTCACAAATTGTTAATGTGTCTCAACAAGTTGGAATTTTCCCTCATGCAGGATTAGGTTATTCTATGATAAAACCATTAGGGAATTTTCCTCAAAATAAAACCTCGTTTTTAAATGCTATGGGAGGAATGGAATTTCATTATGGAATTTCAGATAAACTTTCTCTGTATTTAGATGCATCATATATTTTAGGACTTAGTAAAGATTTTGACCCAGTTTTTGATGGATTTGGATCGTTTAATGGAAATTTATTAACTGTAACTATTGGAGTATCAATATCGCTTAGCGGTTGTTATTATTGTGAACAGAATGACTAAAGAAAAAATTATTTTAGGAATTGACCCAGGAACAACCATTATGGGTTTTGGGCTTATAAAAGTGGTTGGAAAAAACATGCAGTTTATTCAAATGAATGAATTGAATTTAAAAAAGTACGATGACCATTATTTAAAGTTGAAACTTATTTTTGAGCGAACCATTGAACTTATCGACACGCACAAGCCAGATGAAATTGCTATTGAAGCACCGTTTTTTGGTAAGAATGTACAAAGTATGCTTAAGTTAGGTAGGGCGCAAGGAGTTGCCATGGCAGCAGGTTTAAGTCGAGAAATACCTATTACAGAATATCTTCCTAAAAAAATAAAAATGGCAATTACTGGTAGCGGTAATGCGAGTAAAGAACAAGTTGCTAAAATGCTGAAAAGCTTGTTGGATTTAAAAATATTGCCTAAAAATTTAGATGCTACCGATGGTTTAGCAGCTGCGGTTTGTCATTTCTATAATTCTGGAAGAGTAACTGTCGGTAAAAGTTATACAGGATGGAGTGCTTTTGTAAAGCAGAATGAAGATAGAGTTAAGAAATAACTAAATGGATGTAATCTGCAGGAATTGTGAGTCAGCTATAAAAGGAAATTATTGTAATAATTGCGGACAGCGTACATCTATCAATAAAGTTACTTTTAAAGAAACGTTTCAAGATTTTATGGATGCTGTTTTTTCGGTAAGCTCTCCATTATTACTTACTCTAAAATTACTTATCGTAAACCCAGGAAAACTATTCAGAGAATATTTAAACGGAAAAAGAAAAGCGTATTATAAACCAGTTCCGTTTTTTGTCTTAACTACTATAATTTATATGCTTATAAGGGCATTTTTAAATTACAATCCAATGGAAAGTATAGTAGCAATAGAAAGCACAAAAACGAGTCAGAACTTGGTTAATAGCGCTGCAATTTATATGGCGAAAAATATAAATAGTATTCTTTTTACTTTTGTTTTATCCTTTGCTTTAGTGGTCAAATCATTCTTTTTTAAAAAGTATAGATTTGCTGAATATCTTGCTGTTTCGTTTTATATTATTGGGTTTTATATGGTTATTACAACGGTGTTAATTTTTGGTTTACAATATGTTAGTGAGCAATATAAAATGATGCCTTTTATATTTATGTTCTTTTATGTGGTTTACGCATTGACTTCATTGTTTCAAAAGAAAAGCATATTCATTATTATCAAAATCATTCTTTTATATTTTATCTCTTTAATCTTATATATAATACTGGGTTATGGTCTGTCTTTATTTATTGTTTGGATGAAAACTATATAATGGCAGGAATTTATATACACATACCATTCTGTAAACAAGCATGTTATTATTGCGATTTTCATTTTTCAACATCATTTAAAAAAAAAGATGAGCTTATTCAAGCACTTATAAAAGAGTTAGAATTACGAAAAGAAGAACTCGAAAATCAAATTATTGAAACCATTTATTTTGGTGGAGGAACTCCAAGTTTGTTGACTAACAATGAATTGAAGCTAATTCTTGATTCAGTTTACAAATATTATAATGTTTCAGAAAATCCAGAAATTACTCTCGAAGCAAATCCAGACGATTTAATGCCTGTTCAAGCGCAGTCTAGAACTGTTTTTGAAGAATATAAATCTATAGGAATCAATAGGCTAAGTATTGGTGTTCAGTCTTTTTTTGAAGACGATTTGCAAAGTATGAATCGGGCACATTCATCAAATGAAGCTAAAGAATGTTTGTCTGTTGCGACTCAACATTTTGATAATATTACAATCGATTTAATTTACGGTATTCCAAATATGAGTTTGGATAAATGGAATAAAAATCTAGAAATAGCTTTTAGTTTTGGTGTGAATCATATTTCAAGTTATGCTTTAACCGTAGAGTTAAAAACTGCATTAGATACGTTTATAAAAAAAGGAACATATCCACCAATTGATGAAAATTTAGCGTTGCAACATTTTAATTGTTTGGTATTAGAAACAGAGAAACAAGGTTTTGTGCATTACGAAATTTCGAACTTCGGGAAACCTAATTATTTCTCAAAACATAATACGAGCTATTGGCAAGGGAAAACGTATATAGGTATTGGTCCGTCGGCACATTCATTTAACAAAACACAGCGTAGTTGGAATATTTCAAACAACACAAAATATATACAGTCAATAGAAAATAATATATTGCCTAATACAATCGAAAATTTATCTAAACAAGATCAGTTTAACGAATATATTATGACAGGGCTTAGAACCATTTGGGGAGTTTCGTTTGAGAAAATTGAAAGGGAATTTGGAAAAGACTGTTTACTTCATTTGAAATCTTCATCAGAAAAGTATATAAATAAGGGTTTGTTAGTCATTTCGAACGAAAGTGAGAAATCACATAATCATTGTCACACTAAGCGCAGTCGAAGTGTTTTAACAACAACCAAAAAAGGAAAATTTTTAGTTGACGGAATTGCTTCGGAACTCTTTATGATTTAAGTATATTTGAATATGCTAGCAACAATTCAACATAATTCCAAAAAACATAAAATAGATTTATCAAAACCTATTGATATTTCAATACCATTAAGTGCTTCAAAAAGCAATGTAAATGCATGGTATGTTGATACACCTATAATTGAACCTGTAAAATCTGATGGTCAAGTTGTAAGTGTTAAAGATGGTGCTTGTGTTAATTTTAATAATATTTCGTTTAATCCGCATGCACATGGAACACATACCGAATGCGTAGGACATATTACTGAAAAAGTACATTCTATAAACCAGAATTTAAAACAGTTTTTCTTTTTTGCTGAAGTAATTACTGTTGCGCCAGAAAAGTTGAATGGCGATTTTGTGATTTCAAAAAAGCAATTGCAATTTGCAATTGGTAATAAAAAACGAGATGCTATAATTATAAGAACGATACCAAACACAAAAGAGAAATTAACGAAGCAATATTCGAATACAAATCCGCCATATTTATTAGAAGATGCCGCCATTTATTTACGAAAAAAAGAAGTAAAACATTTGCTTATAGATTTACCAAGTGTTGACAAAGAAAAGGATGAATGTGAATTATTAGCACATAATGCATTTTGGAATACCAAAGGAAAATTACGATTGGATGCCACTATTACTGAGTTTATTTATGTGCCAAATAATGTAGAAGATGGCAGTTGTTTTTTAAACCTTCAAATTGCACCTTTTGAAAATGATGCAACACCAAGTAAACCAATTTTGTATAAAATAATTGAATGAAATCAAATTATGACATAATTAAACTAGTAGTATATTTCATTGGTTTTGGTTTAACTATATTTTCAATTGTTAAATTTGGACTAGTTGATAGCCATACACCACCATTAGGATTTGTAATACCTGTTTTGTTTCTGTTCTTAGGAATGTTCTGGGCTCTAATAGGTTTTGTGGTTGCTTATTTTTTTAGATCTGTGTCTATAAACTATAAGAATCATCATATAGGAATTGGAGTAAAATTCATAATATTAATCTCTGGATGAACATAGAACAACTTCGCGATTTCTGTATAAACAAAAAAGGCGTTACAGAAGATTTTCCTTTTGATGAAGAAACACTAGTATTTAAAGTGTTGGGGAAAATATTTTTGCTAACCTCACTAAAAGGTTGGGAAGCAGGAACACAATCTGTAAATTTAAAATGCAATCCAGATTATGCACAAGAACTTCGTGCAGAATACGAAACTATAGAACCTGGTTTTCATATGAATAAAAAACATTGGAATACAGTAAGACTTTACAAAGGCGAATTACAACCAAAATTTATATGCGAACTTATCAATCATTCATACGATATGGTAGTAAAAAGTATGCCTAAAAAAATACAAGAAACCTTAAAATAATAAGTGTATTTTTGTGTAATACATAAAATAAAAAATGAGTTTAGAACGAGAATTAAATAAAAGAGCAAATAACAAATGCGAACTATGTACAAGCGACGAGCATTTGCAAACACACACGTTAGCACCTATAAAAGATGTAAGTTTAAACAAATCTATTATAGCCTGTAAAACCTGTATCGGTCAAATCGAAAATCCAGACACAACCGATGCAAACCATTGGCGTTGTTTAAACGATAGCATGTGGAGCGAACACCAAGCAGTACAAGTAACCGCGTGGAGAATGCTATCTAGACTTAGAGGCGAAGGCTGGCCACAAGATTTATTAGATATGATGTATTTGGAAGAAGACGTTTTAGAATTCGCAAAATCTACAGGCGAAGGTGAAGATGAAGCCGATAAAGTTATTCACAGAGATGTAAACGGTGTGATATTACAAGCTGGAGATTCCGTAGTTTTAATCAAAGATTTAAAAGTAAAAGGCTCTAGTTTGGTCGCTAAACAAGGAACCGCCGTAAGAAATATTAGGTTAGACCGCGACAACGAAAAATATATCGAAGGCAAAGTAGGTCCAACACAAATAGTCATTATTACGGAATATGTAAAGAAACTGTAATTTTAGTTTCTTAATCTAGTTTTCTTTTTCTGAAAGCCGAAGGCGAAATGTGTTTTATGGATTTAAACTGTCTGTTAAAGTTCGAAATATTATTAAACCCAGATTGATCTGCAATTTCTGCAATTGTATAGGTTTCATTTGTAAGTAAAAGTTTGCTTGCGTTTTCAATACGTAATTCGTTTAAAAATCTAAAATAAGATTTATTTGTACGTTTCTTAAAGTACTTGCAAAATGCATTTTTTGTCATTGCAGATACTTTTGCTACAGCATCAAGACTAATTTGGTTCTGATAATTTTGCATAGTAAAATCCATAACATTACGCATACGTTTACCTTCAGTATCAGTATATTTTTTATCATAAATAAAAGACGATAATGGCTGATATTTC
>Ga0256845_1002026_pt1 | contig 15283 bp, 16 predicted proteins | sample RiftiametaG_FD_189101 | JGI IMG/M metagenome (GOLD analysis project Ga0256845, IMG submission 189101) | Tube worm associated microbial communities from hydrothermal vent at the East Pacific Rise, Pacific Ocean - Riftia | ecosystem: Host-associated > Annelida > Integument > Unclassified ...
CAGCTAAAGTGGGTTGTTTTTGTATTTTCATATACAAATATAACAACTATAATGCTGATAATTAAATGATTACACAATTAAAACAAACCAATTTATAAATAATTTACCGTGCAACGGTCTTAAATTGTTCCAACTATAGATAGTGTAAATGATTTACAAAGTGAGACAGATGAATTAGAATTTGTGCAATCATTTAGAGCATTAATGCGTGTGAAAAATATTATAGAATCTTTTACCGATTTTACTTTTGATGACTTAGATATTGAGGAGCAGGAGTTTAATGACTACCGAAGTAAGTATTTAGATTTATGGCAAAAAGTAAAAAGTGATAATCAAAAAGAAAAAGTTTCCATATTAGATGATGTAGATTTTGAACTAGAATTGATTCATCGTGATGAAATAAATGTAACTTATATTTTACAACTGTTGGTAAAATTGAAAGGGGCTGTTCAGGAAGATGTTGATAAGCAAAGTAAAGCTATCTTTGATATGCTTGGCGGAGAGGTGCAGTTGAGAAGCAAAAAAGAATTGATTGAAAAGTTCATTAAAGAAAACTTACCGAACATTGAAAAATCAGAAGAAGTAGAAAATGAGTTTGAAACTTTTTGGGATGAAGAGAAGAAAAAAGGATTCGTTAAAATTTGTGATGAAGAAAAGCTTGCTCCAGAAAAATTTCTAAAAATTGTTGATAGCTACATATTTACTGGTAGAAAACCTTTACGAGATGATGTAGTAATTATTTTGAATGAAAAGCCAAAACTACTAGAGCGTAAAAAAATAGTTGAACGTGTCGTTGATAGGATGGTTGAGTTTGTAGATACGTTTATAGATGGGATGGTAGGGGAATGATAAATTTCAAAAAACAATGATAATTAAGATTTTCAAAAAAGATAGTCCTGAAAGAGTAAGTAATGGACACTATAAAATTAATATAGAGGGAACTTATATTGATTTTATGTCAATATGGACTTTTAAGAGCAAAAATGGGTTGCCTAAAAATAATAGAGGACAAAATGATATTGATTCTAAAGAAATGAATGAGAAATATGGAGAGTACCCATATAGATGTTTAACAGAAAAAGTTGAGCCGATAGAAGTTTTTCTTCATCCAGTAGAACAAATGGAAGTATTTTATAAAATTGATTAATAATTCGGCAATCCTAACAATTCATAAATTAAACCAACTTGTTTAGGCGTGTAAGTTCTTCCTAAATAATCGCCTATCTTTTCTTTAAAAGGAGTAATCCATTTAGCAAAAGTTTTTAAACTTACTTGGTAGGCATTAGCCAGTTCGGTTTTCGACATGGCTCTTATCTTTGGTTGGGTATGTTCTCTGCTATCCATTTTCTAAGGTTTTAATTAATTTTAAGTTGATTTTGACTGTTTTCAGCTTGTTTCAGCCTGATTTTAAGTTGATTTTGACTGATTTTAAGTTTTTAGCTACTTGTTTTCAGGTCATTTCCTAAAGATTCTATTCATATTTCACCCTATTCTTCTCTAGAAATTGTAAAATACTAGGGCGAGAGTATCTTATTATCTTACCATACTGGCTAAATTCAATGTCAAGCTTATCTCTAAGTTGCTGAAGCTTGCTTTTACTCTTTATCCCTAGTAACTCTTTCGCTTCTTTTTCATTTATCCACTCAGGTTTTTGAATTACTGTGGCATCTTTTATAAGTTGTTTCAGTTCTTCTAACATCTTGTAGTAGGTTTCTTCTTCAAATACTATTATTTTCATCTGATAAGGCTTTAAAAGGTTCATAAATTGGGTTGTGCTTAAAGAAACGAGCTGAAATATTATTTTCTGATGCTATACCCGTATAGTTAGGGGTATATACCCCCAGTAAACCCCTTGATTTTGTTGAGAGGTGGGAAATAAATTTGAAAAAAAGTTTTTATTTGATGCTTTTAAGTGTTTTTACTTAAAAGTTGAAACCGTTTATACATAAAATGATACCGTTTACTAGAAATTAACCGATTTTAACATTTCATTTATATTATTTGTGCTATTAGTTACGTTTAAAAGTGAAATAAGAAAATAGGTTTATGAAAAACGAGTTTAGACAATCCAATTGTGTCGAATTCGTAAATCTTCTCAAACAAATAAGAATTAGGGGACATAATAAGAATGATAATAATAAAAAGAATTACATAACAACTTATAATGGTTTTGATAAAGTAAGTTGTTTTACGTGCAAACTGCACAAGAATATGTTGCATTGCCAAAATGAATTGCAACATTTACCCTTAAATCAACCTAAGAGAGATGGACGAATAGATTATACTGTAATTCTGTATAAGAATTTACATGAAGCAAAATCTATTGTCGAATCAGAAAAAATTAAGGAAACCCTTGATAAAAAGTTCTCTTATATTTATTGTGGTAATGAAACCAAGCTAAAAAGGTTTCCAGTTAAATTTTCTAAAGAGAAGCACCCAACCAATATTGATTATCAAAATCATAAAGTTCATTTTATGTATCAACACCATAAAAGAGTGATATATCATGCTATTGAACGAATCAAATTAATGTCGAGTAATACCGAATTATTAAATTCATTGATTATTAAGACTAACCCTGATGTGAGCGAAAAGCAAAATTCAAATAGGGAAAGCGAGGCTCACCCAATCTACCGATGCAAGACCTCGCTTTCGGTCAATCAATTTGCACATTTGTTCGATTTAATTTTAGATGCTGTTTCTAGTGATCCAGTCAATAAGAAAGAATTGGCAAAACAACTTTCTAAAATGTTTGAAACCTCCAAAACAAAACAGCCCAGTCATCAACAAATTTATAAAGCATTTTACAATGTTGAGCCTTCTACTAAAGAGGTAGTAAAAGATATGGTGTTAAATATTTTGCGAAAGGCAAAATGATTCGATTATAAAAATCAATAAACTTTTTACAATACATTATAATTAATTCTGTATCTTAGTAGAAACGAATATGCGTTCTTATTATGGAGGAAATGTTTAATGTATGTTTAATAGAGCATAAAAAAAGCAGTTACAAAATGTTGTAACTGCTTGATTATTAGTGTAGCGAGAAAGAGATTTGAACTCTTGACCTCTGGGTTATGAATCCAGTGCTCTAACCAACTGAGCTACCTCGCCAAAAATCGAGTGCAAATATAATAGTTTTGTTTTCTTAATTGCACAATCAGTAAGAAAACTTTTAAAAAAAGTTTTTTTTAAGGTTTAAGTGTCTCTAAATTAACTTCCCGGCACTTCAAAATAAATAAAATCATAAATAATTACTATCTTGCGAAACACTTAAAAATGAACGAATGTCCGAAAAAGTAAAATACGAGTTAGAGTTTGTTATTAGATCTTCTGCAAGCATGTTGTATAAATATATTTCTACACCAGGTGGCTTAGGCGAATGGTTTGCAGATAATGTAAATTCTAGAGGAGAAACGTATACCTTTATTTGGGATGGCGAAGAAGAAAAAGCAAAGTTGCTAACTAAAAAACTGAACCATTTTATTAAGTTTAAGTGGAATGCTGATGAAGATAAAGAATCGTATTTTGAATTAAGAATTCAGATTGATGATTTAACAAAAGATGTAGCGTTAATTGTTACAGATTTTGCTGATGAGGATGAAGTAGAAGAAGCAAAAATGTTGTGGGAAAGTCAGCTAGATGATTTACATGGATTGATAGGAGGGTAACCTTTTAAAAAAAATAGCATAAAAAAATCCCGAAATTATTCATTTCGGGATTTTTTTATGTTAAGATTTTCCTGCAATAATCATTTGTACAATACGTTCAATCATTTCATCTTCTTCATTTTCTTTGGGGTTGTAACGCACTTTTAAATCTGCGCCATACAATTTACCAACACCTTGATAAACGAAGGCTTTAAAACCGCCTCTCATTTCTTTAATAATTTCATAAGAAGATTCACCAGTTTCTCTATCTATTAGTTTTACTAATACTCTACCAGATGTTTTCGACATTTTTTTAATCACATCTGTAAATTCTTTCTTTAATTCTTTTTCGCGCATTTTAAGCAACTTCCTTCTTTTTCTTTTAGATTTTACCTTTAGCAATTCAGTATTATAGTAAGCTAATTTTTGAGCTGCGATTAATGCGTAGGGATATACTTTTTTAACATGGTAGCGTAACCTTCTAAATTGTTTATCTTTTACTTTGTCGTTGTAAGGGCGTAAATCAACCACATTAAAAGTGTTCATATTATACATGTAGCTGGTATCGCCATCAATAATAATCATTTCTACTATTTCGCCATTACTAAGTGTTTGTTCTATTATTTGAAAAGAAGTATCAACTTGGCTTTCTTTATTGGCTTTTAATTGTCGGATAATAGAATCCATTGTAGCTCTATCGGCTGTAGTTACTAACTTAAAAATGGAGTCGAGTTGATGTTTAGATTGCTTTTTAGATTGCTTTTTAGATTGCGCATAAAAATGAGTTATGCTGAATAGCATAAAACTAATAACGAATATAAATTTTATTGATTTCACAAAAAACAATTAGTAGCTAAAATTAAGAAATCTTTAACTACTAATTGTTGGGTAGGAGGTATACTGTTTATCTAATAAGTGTTATAGAACCTTTATGAGTTTCCTGTTTGCCACTAAAATCAGCTGTTATGATATAAAAATAGGTTCCTTCAGGAACTTCAGTACCAGCTCTTGTTCTACCATCCCAACCTTCTTGCAATAAGTTAGATTCGAACAATAACATTCCCCATCTGTTGTAAATTTGAGTATGTAATGCGGTAACACCATTTAATTCAGCTACAAAAACATCATTTCTACCATCTCCATTTGGAGTTAGAATATTTGGTATTATTATAGAGTTATTGGTTACAGTACAAGAATCAACAGTTAAAGCATTTCCAACATAAACAGAATCTTGACCAAAAGCATTAGTAGTAACTAAAGCAACAGCCCAAACGCCAGTTGTATCATAACAAATGTTTGTTGGATGTTGAGCCGTTGATGTTGCAGGATTTCCTCCAAAGAAATACCAAGTCCAACTAGTAGGGTTATTAATACTGTTATCTGTAAAATCTATACAGTCATTAATACATGCAGTACCAGTGTTGGTAAAATTAGCAATTGGTGTAGTACAAGGGTCAATAATGATTGTAATTTGATCAGTATTTATACATCCATTACCATCAGTACCTGTAACGCTGTACGTTTGTTGAGTGGTAGGATTAAAAGCGATGCCATCAGTTACTCCATTATCCCAAGTATAAGATGTTGCACCACTACCCGTTAAAGTAACTGGATTACCAGCACATACAGAAGTTGTTGTTGCATTAGCAACAACTGTTGGCAATGCATTTACTGTAATAAAATTAGGCATAAACAAAGAATCTTGCCCTGTTCCATTCGAAGAAACCAAGGCAACATCAAATGAACCTGCAGTGTTGTAACAAATATTAGTTGGATTTTGTACTCCAGAGTTTGCCGTTGCAGAACCAAAGAAATACCACGTCCATCCGGTAGGAACAGCAGTACTTAAATCATTAAAATCAATACAATCTCCGATACATAAAGTACTGTCACTAGCACCAAAACTTGTAACAGGTGGTACATTACAAACACTAACAGTAACAGTAACTTGATCAGTATTTTCGCAGCCATTTACATCAGTTCCTGTTGCGGTGTAAGTTTGAGTAGCAGAAGGGTTAAAAGCAACACCATCGGTAACACTATTATCCCAAACATAAGATGTTGCACCACTTCCGGTTAACGTAACAGGATCTCCAGTACAAAGACTTGTGCTAGTAGCATTGGCTATAATAGTAGGTAATGCATTTACATTTATAGTTAAAGTACCTGTATTTACACAACCATTAGCATCTGTTCCGGTAACGGTATAAAGCGTAGTAGTGGTAGGAGAAAAAGTAACTCCATCAACAATAGGACTAGTCCAAGTATAAGAAGTTGCTCCACCACCATTTAATGTTGTGGTATCACCTAAACAAACATTGGTTTCAGTTGCAGTAGCAATTACTGTTGGCAATGCATTTACTGTAATAAAATTAGGCATAAACACCGAATCTTGTAATGTTGCATTATTCGCAACCAAAGCAACATCAAAAGTACCTGCAGTATTATAACAAATATTTGTTGGGTTTTGAACTCCTGAATTTGCTGTTGCAGAACCAAAGAAATACCACGTCCATCCGGTAGGAGTGTTTGTTGATAGATCTGTAAAATCAATACAATCATCAACGCAAATTGTATTGTCTGAAGAACTAAAATCGGCTACCATCGTAGCACAATTTGTTACTGTAACATCAACTTGTATTAAATATGGAGCAGGACAAACTTTTACCCAATAAGTTGTATTTGATGTAAGGGTAGGTGTTGTAAAAGATGCTCCAGTAAATAGTAATGTTCCTCCAAATTGAGCATCATACCATTCAAAAGCAGTTCCTCCTGGAGGAGTACCTGTTAAAGAAGCGGTTAATGTTGCTGTTGTATTTGTACAAATGCTTGTTCCGTTTGCAGTAATATCATAGCTATTTATAGTTTCGTTAGCCATACCTATACCACCTCCGGTAGCTCCATTTGGAGGAAAGTTAGATACGTAAGGGCAATTGGTAACACCACTAATTCCGCCATTAGCAATTCTTGTTGGTGTACCTGCAGATATCGCAATGTATCCACCACCACCACCACCACCAGGACCTTCACCCTCGTCAATAGAAGCAAAATTTCCAGCATCTAATATTTGATCACCTCCAATTCCACCATTAGCAGTAATTGAACCGGACAAAGTGTTTGAACCAGTTGATTGTAAAATTATTGTTCCAGCACCTCCGGCACCTCCGGCACCATCAGTTCCTGTTACAGCGCCAAAACCTGCACCAGTACCATCAACATCTTCTCCGTCTTCTCCATTAGCAATAATTTGCCCTGAACCAGTAATGTTTCCATAAGTGGTCATATATATTATGCCACCACCGTTACCTCCAATACTTGCTTCACTATCATCACCATCACCAGCACCACCGCCACCACCAATAAATATTTTACCAGTAGAATAATCTAGAGGTCTTCCCGCTAATCCACCAACATTGTTACGACTATCTCCACCCCAAGAAGAATTTCCTGGAGGTGTTGTTAATTCATTTTTATCAGAACCAAAAAAACTATAACCACCTCTACCTCCACCAGATGAGGTGGTCATTGCTATAGATGGGGTTTCTAATGCCCAAGCGGTATTATATATAGGGTCAGGAACACCAGCTCCATTATTCCAATTACTAGGGTTTCCAGCATTAGATCCACCACCACCACCAGCACTTTGACCATTTCCACCACCACCAGCATTTGCTGCAGCTCCTCTAGTATATCTAGCACCACCATCATTCATTAAATCGTAATCAGATTGGTCACCATAAATTCCTTCTCCTTTTTCAGCACCCTCTGCAGGGTTGCTGTCAGCATATCTCCCTGCTCCAAAAGCAGAACTTATGGAAGAGTTTGTTGCAAGAGCACCTCTAAATCCTAGCTTAGAAACATCTACTGTGCCATTAACTGTTGTAATTCCATTAACTTCTACAGCTAATACACCTCCTGAAGTTCCATTCCATGGTGAAGTAGTTAATGTAGCCCCATTATTAATCATTAAAGATGAATAACGAGGAACTCGTATTACCAAAACTTTTCCTGTTGCAGTATAATCAAACTGTAAGCTACAATCTAACGTAATACTGTTACTATTTGGAACAGCTAATACTTGTACAAATTCATGATTACCACAATTATTGTAATTGGTAATTCGTCCCCAAGTATTAAAAAATTTAGAAGAATTTCCAAAACTACTGTTGATGGTATCTTCAACGCTAACTCCTTGAACTTGAATAATCATTAACAAATCTCCTTGGGCTAAATTACCTGAGAAATTTGCATTTAAATTGCTATTTGTTACTGAAATAGTACTGTTTCCTGCAGCAGCATTTGCTGTTAGCATAGTAAAAGCATTTACAATTTCAGTACCAGTTACTGTTTTAGCACCATCTTTACCTCTTTGGGCAAATGATAAATTGAAAATAAATAATGAAGAAAGTAGTAAGAATATATTTTTCATAGTTGTTTTAATTGTTACTAAGACTAGTTATTACTGTAAATGGTTGCATAAAGTAATGTGAAATCTCAAGGGAATCAAAAGTATAAAAAAAAGTGTTAAAAACTAATTTATACAAAAGACTCTTATTCCTTAAGAATCCAAGTGCTATACATTGTAATATCAGTTCAATTAGTAAGTTTTTTTCGGATGTCAAAAATGGTTTGTTCAATTAACAGAGTCATACATTTTTTCTATTTAAAAAGATGTAGCGTTTATGATTGTTCCATGGTTTTTTGCTGCAAATAATTAAGGGCTTTTTCTGAGAAAGAAATTTTATTAAATATTGTGTTTTTAAGTCGTAGTTTTATTGCTAAATAAGATAACTTTCTTGTCGCGAATAAAAAAATACATATCATTTCTTTTTATAATTATCTTCTCTATCCAATTTGTTAGGGCAGAGGATTGGACTTCTGCTCAATTAAAAGGGAAAGGAGAAATAACTGTTTATTATTATAATTCTGATAATTTTATTAGTGATGCCTCAGGTAATTTAAGTGGTATTGAATATGATATTCTTATAGCATTTAAAGATTACTTAGAGGCGAAAGGAATTGATATCACCCTAAAGTTTAAGAAAGCAGATAGTTTTTCAGGACTTTATAATAAGATAAAAAATGGTGGCTCCCATAATTTTTGTTTACGCTCAATTCCAAACTGGGATAACACTTTTGCATCTACGGAATCTGTTTTAGTTTTTACATTTAAGCTTTTTGTAAAATGCTTTGATTTATTAGGCAACACCACAATTACTGGCTTTCCTAATCGATGCAAATGATAAGCTAACGATTCATAATACACTCCAGTAGCCTCCATTAAAAATAAAGCATCTATACTCTTAGTGCTGTTTTTTCGATACCACTTTAGTAGTTGATTAAAGCCTGTTTTATTATTCGGAAACTTAATACTTTTACTATATAGCAAATCTCCTTTCAATGTTTCTTTCGCATACACACAAACAAAATCTAATTTAGATATATCTATACCTAAACACTCTCTAACAATTACTGCTTCTTTCATAATTTAAATTATAACGTTAACCAAAACCCTCCTCATCTTTCCTATTGTTTTACACAAGCTTACTTTTGTAGCTTTAAGTACTGTCCAGATTCTAAGAATAATATAAAGGAAGTGGAGGTGCCTATTTGTCGATATAGCTTAGCTTATCTAGGGCGTTTTCATCTCACTTCCAAGGTTAAAAGATTCAAGCTGTGCTACGAATAATCAAACCCTTTTGTTATCTTTATACAAAGGTAATAGGGGATTACTGTATTCTTGTTTTAGCCGATTGTACCGGACATGGTGTTCCGGGTGCTTTTATGAGTATGATGGGAAGTAATTTGTTGAGTAGCATAGTTGCCGATAATTCAATTACATCAACAAGCAGTGCGTTAAAAACATTAGATTTAAAAGTTAAAAAAGCATTAGAAAACGATGGTACATCCTCTCGTGATGGGATGGATATTGTAATGATGGCTTATAATGTAAAAACTAAAGAAATGGATTTTTCTGGAGGGAATAATTCTATTTTTATTTTACGAAATAAAGAGCTGATAAAATATAAAGGTAATCGCTTTTCTATTGGTGCCGATGCAATGGAAAATAAGCAGTTTAGCCAAGATAAAATTCAATTAGAGAAAGGTGATATTGTTTACACATTTACTGATGGCTATAAAGATCAATTTGGAGGGCCTAAAGGGAAAAAGTTTATGCAAAAGAGGTTGCTAAAAATCTTGCTAGACAATTCTTTGGCAACAATGGATAATCAAAAAATAGCCTTAGAAAATAATTTGAAAGATTGGATGGAAGGCAGTAATGAACTTTATGAGCAGATAGACGATATTTCTGTAATGGGGTTTAAAATTTAAGCTTTTTTCAGAATCCAAGTTGTCATACAACGTAAACTCTGCACATTGGTAGTTTTAATTTGCTCTACCAATTTACCGTTAAGTTGACCTGTATAATTAATTAACTCTTTTTCTGATACCAAATAACGTGTTGTACCATCAGGCAACTCAAAGTTCTGATTTCCTATTGGTTTTACTAAATTTTCTATTCCAATATCAGAAGCTAAGCGAATAAATAAAATGCCATTTGTTGCTAACCTGTTCCACATCGAAAATAACATTTCTTCAAAATGATTCTTATTTTTTGCAAAGTGTAAAACCGCATTACAAATAATTAAATCAAACTGCTGCTTTTCAAAAGGTATGTTTTCTGCTAAAGCTGTTTTAAAATTGGCCGCAGCTACTTTTTTATGTTCTACTATCCCATCAATGTTATCTTTGTTAAGGTCTAATCCAAAAACTTCAATATTTTGAGCTATAAAATAGTCAAGGTTTCTTCCTTTTCCACAACCAACATCTAAAATGGTTTTGGTGCTTTCTAACCTTCCTTTTAAAATTTGATCGATAAGGTAGATGTCTGTATGTTTAAGTTGATTTAAAATGGAATTCATCGTTAGTTTTAGAAATATAGCTTTTATTAATCGCTCTAAAATAATGAAATTTTAAATGGCCTAACTTTTTTTTGAGCTTACACTTTTTAAATTACTGTTGTTTTGGTATGTTTTGAAAAACGTTATAATTTTTTTTAGAAGGTTTTATAATAACCAACATTCAAATAATATTCGTAGAATAATTCTCCAAAAACTCTAGAATTAAATGATGTAAAAACTCCATTTAATTTATTGATTTTCAAACCATACTCAACTTTTAATAGTAAAACATATTGCCATTCATCTAATGTTAATCTACTGTCACTTGTTGTTGCAATCCAAAACTTATCATTTTCATAACCCATAATTACTTCATATCTTCCAAAAGGTTTTGTTTTAGGAGTGTTAGGCAGTTTTGCTATTGAAAAGTTTGCTCTTAATTTATTGGCAAAATAAATTTTCTTGTTTTTTAGTCTCCAACCAAAATAGATAGAAGGTTCTAAAATCCAATTTTCAGTGCCAGTTAAATATTCTCTTTTCCCAATTGGGAGAATCATTTTTATTGAAGAAGCAATACCTTGAAACCCTTTTTTAAGATAGTTTTTAGCATAAAAATTATAGGTATATGAAACACTAAAATCTCCAGGAATGATGTAATTAGAATTATTTATCCAAGAATTAGAAATGTTATATTCTAAATTCAGAAAGTTTTTTTCATTTATTTTTAAGGTTCCGTTTCCTGTTTGGGATAATAAATATTGGGTATTGTTAAACTTGTAGAAGTCTAAATTAAAATTAACGTAAGAAAAATTATAAAGGGAAGACTTTATAGTGCTATTGTTAAGTTGAAGTGTATCTTGAGCAAAAACAATGTTATTGCTCATTGATAAAAAAAATAAACAGAACCAAAAAGAGGTGTTTTTGGTTCTGTTCCATTTATTTGTTTTCTTATTTACTAACATAAACTCTTTTACCTCTAAAGTAAGTCGATAGCACTTTTGTTTTATGAATATCGAAAGTAGGGATGTCAAAAAGATTTTTTTCAAGAATGATAAAATCTGCAGATTTACCTTTTTTTATGGATCCTGTTTTGTCATCTATTCCCATAGAAATTGCGCTATTAAGAGTAAATATTGTAATTGCAGTTTCTAAATCTACTGCAGCTTCAGGAACGAGTGCATCATCACTACCTCCTGGTTTTTGACGAGTAATCATAGATTCTAAACCTGGCCATGGTACTGGAGTTAATGATACAGTCCAATCTGAACCATAAGAAACAATGGTATTATTCTCTACTAATTTTTTTATGGGCCAAGCATGATTTAGTCTTTTTTCTCCAATATCAGCTTTAATAATTGGAGCTCCATTGTTTGGAAACCACAATGCCGGTGAAGCTTCGTATACTGTATTTGATTCTGTAAATCTATTGATGTCAGAAGGGTCGATAAAAGTTCCGTGAGCAATACTATTCATTGCACCATCAGTTCTTTTTTCTAAACTATCAAAAATGTTTAACATAATTCTAATACTTCTATCTCCAATAGCATGAGCTTTTATTGCAAAACCCATTTCTGAAAATTCTAACAGTTCCTTTCTAATTTTATCTTCAGAGTAGCGAAGGTGAGCATGCCTGTTTGTTCCTTCAAAAGGCTCGATCATTGCTGCTGTTTTTCCCGCTGCAGATCCATCTAAAACATATTTTATTCCTGCAGGATATATTTGTTCTGTTTTAAATTTGCTGCTGTTTACAATAAAATCATATTGAGCTTGTTTTTTATCTGCTCGATTATATTCTAATGGAGAAGCCATGTATAAGTTTATCCATAAATTTAGTTGATTATTTTTTTCTAAATCGTAAAATGAAACAGCATTCCTTTCAATAGCATAAGCATCACTAATAGCCGTAATACCATAAGATAATAGCTCATCTAAAAATGGACGCATACCTTTGTTTGTCCATTCTTCTTGAGAATAGTTGTCTAAAGCATTTAATACTATTGTGTTTGCAGTTTCACGAAAAACACCTGTTAATTTCCCGTTTTTATCTTTTACAAAAATACCACCATCAGGATTTGGTGTTTGATCTGTAATGCCTAATTCTTCAATAGCCTTTGAATTTAATAACATGGCATGAGCTCCTTGGTCAAATAGTGCGATAGGTCTATCATTAACTATTTCGTCTAAAATACTTTTGTTAGATGGTAGATTGTAATTTTTCATAATACCATTATCATCTAAAAGCCAGTCGATAGTAGCACCATAAATCCAATGTTTGTTTGGATTGTTTTCGCGAAATGTTTTTATTTTATGTGTTACTTCATCCCAATTGTCGGTAGATTTAATAAAGACATTTAAATAATTATCGGCTCCCATATCTGGGTGGATGTGATCATCTATAAGTCCTGGCATTACAAATTGACCTTTTAAATCAATAATTTCAGTTTTTTCGCCTTTCATTGCTTCAATATCTTTTACCGTACCAACGGCAATAAATTTTCCGTCTTTAACGGCAAAAGCTTCGGCCCATTCCATTGTTTTCTCAACGGTATAAACTTTTCCGTTAATGTAAATTGTATCAGCAGTTTCTTTTGGCTTATTGTTACACGAAGTAACCATAACTAATCCTAATAGGATAATTAAATAATGGGATGTTTTCATTGTTCTCTCTTTTTTATAAAATATTAAAAATAATTTCACTAGTTATTTACTATACTTAAAACGATACTCCTCTAAAGGAAATTTACCAGGGTTTCCTGGTGAAACATAATAATCGATATAATCTTTATCTATTGTAATTACATGCCATAAGTTTGAAGTGGCAAGTTTTTCGCTTACAGGTTTATTGATAGGCTTCTGTAAGAATATTTTCTCCCAAGCTTGAGGAGTCATCTCGCTAGGAGTTTTTCCTTTTACTCCAGCAGAAATAAGCTCAAAACGATTTTCACTATCCTTGTTGTAATCCCAATATAGTGCTGGGAGTTTATCTATTTGGATATTCTTAGTTACATTAAATTCTTTTTTATAAGAGCTCGAAAGATCATTGTTTATGCGAGCTACATTACATACTCCCATCCAGTTTCCATCAGTTTTAAATTCAACTATTTTATTGGATGATATTTCAAATACGCGAGTACCATTTTTATCAGTTAAAGAATATGCAAGGCCAGCAGCAGGTTTTACATTTTCTAAAAAAGCAATAGCATTAGCTACCGAACCAGCTTCAATAAGTTTTCGATAAATAAAAATTTGAGCTAATCCATTATCAACATCATGTTCCAATTGAAATTTTGAATGAGGAGTAAATGTATATCCATTTGTCGCATTAATTCCGTGTCCAATTAATGTGCCTGCATATGTTGTCATTAATAATACAGTACCGTCTTTTTTAACGTGCTTAATTAATGCCTGACTTCCTTCAAAATGCCTAGTCCAATCTAAGGTGTAAGCAACACTTGCTTTTTCGTTTCCCCAAACAGAGCCATGAGAACAGTGTCCTGTAGGCATATTATTTATATGTGATTTTTCTGAAGCTAGCATTGGATCAACTCCAGTCATTTTTTCTATCACCCAAAAAGTTTCATCAAAGTTAAGGTTGTAGGCGAAAACATCTTTAAAAGGTAACCCACAACCATCTGCAATACCACGTATTTCTTCTACCAATTCAGGAACTTGTTTTTTTGCCGTATTAAGTAATCCTGTATTGTTATAGAAAAATTCAAGATACTCATCCCAACCGGCATTGCTCCCTGTAGCTTTCAAGAAAGATGCAACCATATCATATTTAAAACGATTAATCGTTGGCCTTATCACTTTGCGTAATGCTTTTCCATGTTGAAATCCCCTATCATAAGGACTTCCTTTTACTTCTAAGGTGAAAAACTCAGAAGTGCTGTCATTTAGTTCTACTTGAAATTCAATAGGGGGAATTTGCATTGTTTTTTGATTCTCAATTGTATTGGTTACTAGATTGTTTTTTTCTTCTTCGTTGTAATTACATGATAATATTACCATTACAACGCCTAGCATAATTAAATAATTAAATGTTTTCATTGTACTTTTACAGTTTCATCTTTTCCAATATAGCGCTTGGGTTTGATGCACTTTTATCAAGTCCACCATAAATATTAAAAGAAGTAAGTTTCATTCCACAAAAACTAAAAATTTGCTGTTGCATAGTTTTTCTAATTCGTCTATTGGCTCCTGTAATTTTATAGATGAAAGAAGGTGCTCCTGTGGTGGTATAAACCTTAACAGACTTATTCGTCAGCAACCCTTTTGGACGAGAATTAACGTAAGTAAAAGCAAACCCTTTTGAGAAGTTCCATTCAAAAAAGTTTTTTAGAATTGACGGCATTCCTCCCCACCAATAAGGGAAAATAAAAACCAATTCATCAGCCCAATCTATTTTCTCTTGGAAATGTTTTGTCTCAATAGTTTTTTCTACTGTATTCGCATTCTCAAAAGTAAAAAAAGGTTGTTGGTGTTTATCTCTATACAAATCAATTACTTCAACTGTATAACCTTTTTTTGTAGCCAAGCCACTATATTTTTCTGCCATAGCAAATGAAAAACTATCTTTTTTTGGATGTGCTACTATTATTAAACTATTCATTGTCACAAATATAGTTGAAACTATGCACTTTAGTGCATTTCGCTTTAGCTTCTAAAAACTTTATCTTTGTGCGATGGATTCTTATCAGCGCTCAAATGGGCATACAGTTTCTCGATTAA
>Ga0256845_1002027_pt1 | contig 15282 bp, 8 predicted proteins | sample RiftiametaG_FD_189101 | JGI IMG/M metagenome (GOLD analysis project Ga0256845, IMG submission 189101) | Tube worm associated microbial communities from hydrothermal vent at the East Pacific Rise, Pacific Ocean - Riftia | ecosystem: Host-associated > Annelida > Integument > Unclassified ...
CGATAGTACAAATATATTCAAACATTTTAAAGATTTAGAAGGAGAATTATACAGTGCAGAAGTACACCACATACGTCATAATGCTATTATCTTATTAGATGATGATGGAAATGAGTTGATTTTGCCAAAAAGCGAACAAATTCGATCAGACTTTTTTAGAAAAGGAGATTCTGTTAGAGGCGTTATTAAAACAGTAGAATTAAGAGGTAATAAACCTGTAATTTTATTGTCTAGAACATCACCAGATTTTTTAGTGAGATTATTTGAACAAGAAATTCCAGAAGTTTTCGATGGGTTAATTACTATTGAAGGAGTTGCAAGGATACCAGGAGAAAAAGCAAAAGTAGCTGTAGATTCTTATGATGATAGGATAGATCCTGTTGGAGCTTGTGTAGGTGTAAGAGGATCTCGTATTCATGGAATTGTTCGTGAATTAGGTAATGAAAATATAGATGTAATTAATTACACAAAAAACGAGCAATTATACATCTCAAGAGCATTGAGTCCTGCAAAAGTAACTTCTGTAGAAATAGAATTGTACGAAGAAGAAAAAGACGGTAAAAAAGGACGTGTAAGTGTGCTTTTAAAACCAGAAGAAGTATCAAAAGCAATTGGTAGAAGTGGTGTGAATATCCGTTTAGCTAGCCAGTTAACAGGCTATGAAATAGATGTGAAAAGAGAAGGGATTGAAGAAGAAGATGTAGAATTAACAGAATTTTCTGATGAAATAGAAGCTTGGGTAATTCAAGAATTTGCTAAAATAGGTTTAGATACTGCAAAAAGTATTTTAGAACAAAATGTTGCCGAATTAGTAAAAAGAACAGATTTAGAAGAAGAAACAATTTTAGATGTTCAACGAATCTTAAAAGAAGAGTTTGAAGATTAAATAGTTTGTTGTTTTTATAACAAACAAAAATAAAACCAAAGAACATAACTATACAGCGTATAAAGTGTGTTTTTTATAACAAAAGGGCTAAAAAATAATATATGGCTGAAGCGAAAACATTAAGACTTAATAAAGTTTTAAGAGAATTAAATATCTCTTTAGATAGAGCAGTAGAACACTTGGCAAAAAATGGTCATGAAGTGGAAGCTCGTCCTACAACAAAAATTTCGAATGCAGAGTACCAAGTATTGGTTGATGGTTTTGAAACCGATGCTAATAAAAAAGCAGCATCTAAAGAGGTAGGAGAAGAAAACCGAAAAGAGAAAGAGGCAATTCGTTTAGAATTAGAAGCGAAGCAAGAAAAAAAGCGACAAGAAGAGACTGAAAGGAAAGCGAAGCAAGAGGTTTTAAAAGCCAAAGCAAGAAAGCTCGAAATTAAAACAGTTGGAAAAATAGATATTGACACTCTTAAAAAGAAAAAGGAAGTTACTAAAGAGGTTAAGAAAGAGGAGGTTAAAAAAGAAGATGTCAAGATAGAGCAGGTTAAGAAAGAGATTGAGACTCCCAAAGAAGTGGTGGTTGAAAAACTAAAAACGGAGCCTAAAAAAGAGACAGTATCAGAAAAGAAAATTGTACCTAAAGAATCTCCAAAAAAAGCAGCAGAAGTTGTAAAAGCTCCAAAAGTAGAAATTACTCCTGAAAATGCTGAAAAACTAGAGACACAATATAAAAAGTTAGATGGTCCTAAAATAACAGGAAAAACCATTGACCTAAAACAGTTTCAAAGACCTAAAAAGAAAAAGCCAGAGGTTAAGAAAGTAGGCGAAAAAGCTTCAACGGATCCTAAAAAGAAAAGAAGAAGAATAGTAAATAAAGCAGGGACTGGAAATAGAGCTCGAGTAGGAAATAATAGAGGAGGTTTTAGAGGAAGAGGAGGTGCTGCTAGACCTGCTGTTAAAAAAGAAGAACCTACAGAAGCAGAAGTTCAAAAGCAAGTTAGAGAAACTTTAGAAAGACTTCAAGGAAAATCTAAAAAAGGAAAAGGAGCGAAGTATCGTAGAGATAAAAGAGATGCTCACAGACAACAGTCAGATGCAGACTTACAAGCTGCACAAGAAGATAGTAAAGTATTAAAAGTAACAGAGTTTGTTACTGTTAGTGAGGTTGCAACGATGATGGATGTACCAGTTACAAATATTATTTCTTCTTGTATGATGTTAGGAATGATGGTAACAATGAACCAGCGTTTAGATGCAGAAACATTAACCATTGTTGCTGAAGAATTTAACTTTACAGTAGAATTTATTAGTGCAGAGGTAGAAGAAGCTATTGAAGAAGTAGCGGATAAACCTGAAGATTTAGAATTAAGAGCGCCTATTGTTACGGTAATGGGGCATGTAGATCACGGTAAAACATCTTTGTTAGATTATATTCGTAAAGCAAATGTTATTGACGGTGAATCAGGGGGGATTACACAGCACATTGGTGCTTATGAAGTAGAAGTTCATGACGGTCAAAAAGTAGCATTTTTAGATACACCAGGTCACGAGGCATTTACAGCAATGCGTGCACGTGGAGCACAAGTTACAGATATTGTAATTGTAGTAGTTGCAGCAGATGATGATGTGATGCCGCAAACAAAAGAAGCAATTTCTCATGCACAAGCTGCGGGAGTACCTATCATTTTTGCAATTAATAAAATTGATAAACCCAATGCGAACCCAGATAATGTAAAAACACAATTATCTGCTATGAATTTATTGATAGAAGAGTGGGGAGGTAAAATCCAATCACAAGACATATCAGCAAAAACAGGAGAAGGAATTGATGAGTTACTAGAAAAAGTATTGCTAGAAGCAGAATTGTTAGAGCTAAAAGCAAATCCGAATAAAAATGCAGTAGGAGCGGTTGTAGAAGCTTTATTAGATAAAGGTAGAGGATATGTATCTACCGTATTGGTACAAGCGGGTACTTTAAAAATCGGAGATTACATTTTAGCAGGAAAATATAGCGGAAAAGTAAAAGCGATGTTTAATGATGCTGGAGAAAGCTTAAAAATAGCAGGTCCATCTACACCAGTATCTATATTAGGTTTAGACGGTGCACCACAAGCAGGAGATAAATTCAATGTTTTTGATGATGAAAGAGAAGCGAAACAAATCGCCTCTAAAAGAGCACAATTACAAAGAGAGCAATCCGTTAGAACACAAAAAACACTAACTCTTGATGAGATTGGTCGTCGAATTGCATTAGGTGACTTTAAAGAATTGAACATTATCTTAAAAGGAGATGTAGATGGTTCTGTAGAAGCCTTAACAGATTCATTCCAAAAATTATCAACCGAAGAGATTCAAGTAAATATCTTGCACAAAGGTGTAGGTGCTATTACCGAAAGTGATGTATTATTAGCAACAGCTTCTGATGCCATTATTATTGGGTTTAATGTACGTCCACAAGGAAATGCAAGGAAAATTGCCGATACTGAAGAAGTAGATATTAGATTCTACTCTATTATTTATGATGCCATTAATGACTTAAAAGATGCGATGGAAGGGATGTTATCTCCAGACATGCAAGAAGAAATTACAGGTAATGTAGAGATTAGAGAAATCTATAAAATTTCTAAAATAGGTAATATTGCAGGTTGTATGGTACAGTCTGGTAAAATTTATAGCAACTCATTAATTAGAATTATTAGAGAAGGAATAGTTGTTCATACAGGTACTTTAGAATCTTTAAAACGATTTAAAGACGATGTAAAAGAAGTAGCAAAAGGCTATGATTGTGGATTGCAAATAAAAGGATTTAATGATATCAAAGAGAACGATATTGTAGAAGCCTATAAAGAAGTAGCAGTGAAGAAAAAACTAAAATAATAGTTTAGTCTTAAAAATTAGAAATCCGCGACATACACACACTGTTGCGGATTTTTTTTGGTAATAAGCAAAATTAATGATTATTATAAAACCTATAAAAACCGACTTAACGGTACTGTTATCCTCTTCTTTTAACAAACTTTTATGACACTTCAAATCTCATAAAGTAACTCACAACCGTTTTATATAAGATAAATTAGTAAATTCGCCTAAAGAATCAATCAACTATATGAATACAGTAAACTATAAAAAATGGAATCTCATCTTAGGATGGACTGCATTTGTAATCGCCTTAATTACTTACACATTAACCCTAGAGCCAACGGTTAGTGCCTGGGATTGTGGTGAATACATTTCAACTTCAGTAAAATTAGAAGTTGGACACCCACCAGGAGCTCCATTGTTTCAAATGTTAGGAGCATTTTTTGCTATGTTTACAAGTGAGGTTTCTCAAATTGCTAAAATGGTTAATTTTATGTCTGCTTTAGCAAGTGCTTTTACCATTCTATTTTTATTTTGGACGATTACTAATTTAGCAAAAAAATTAGCCGAAAAAACAAGTAAAATATCCGAAGGGAAATCCATAGCAATTTTAGGAAGTGGCTTTGTTGGCGCTTTAGCTTACACTTTTTCAGATAGTTTTTGGTTCAGTGCCGTAGAAGGTGAAGTATATGCAATGTCATCCTTTTTAATGGCTTTATTATTTTGGCTAGGGCTCCGTTGGGAAAACGAATTACACAAGCCAAAAGGCAATAAATGGTTGGTATTGATCAGTTTTGTAGTTGGACTATCATTTGGTGTCCATATTTTATCATTATTGGTAATTCCTGCCATTGTAATGCTCTATTTTTTCAAAACCTATAAAAATATCAACCTAAAAACAACTGCAATTGCCACTGTAATTTCAGTTTTGGTTCTGGCATTTGTGTTTAAATTTTTATTTCCGTTTACCCTAAAATTCTTTAGTGTATCAGAATTATTTTTTATCAATTCTATCGGATTACCTTTTAATTCAGGAAGTATTATTGCCGTAATTGTATTGGTTGCTTTGTTTTACTTCGGATTAAATTACACCCGTAAAAAACAACAAATAACCACAAATACACTCATATTATCTATCTTATTTATTATGATTGGTTTCTCTTCTTGGATGATGTTGCCAATTAGAGCCAACGCAAATACTACAATTAACGAAAATAATCCGTCAAGTGCCAGAGAATTATTAGCCTATTATGATCGTGAGCAATATGGCGATGCCAATGTTTTTTATGATAAATATTACTCCTTTACTTTTAATAGAGAACAAGACGCTAAAAAACCTTATAGAGATGATAAACCAAAATACGAAAAGAAAAACGGCAAGTACGAAATTGTAAACATCTATAAAAACGTTTTACCAAACTGGTCTAATAAGCACAAAGGTTTTATACCTAGAATGGTGAATCCTGCTTCAGAAAAACACTACAAAGCCATTGCTGGGATTCCGCAAAACAGTAAACGAAGACCCACTTTTGGTGAAAACTTAACATTTATGATGAGTTACCAGTTCGGTTATATGTACGGACGCTATTTTATGTGGAATTTTGCTGGAAGACAAAACGATATACAAGGAAATTTAGACATTTACAACGGAAATTGGCTGAGCGGAATTACCTTTATCGATGAAGCTCGCTTAGGTTCGCAAAAAAAATTACCAACCGATGTTTTAGAAAACAAAGGAAGAAATAAATATTATTTTTTACCGTTAATTCTCGGGATTCTCGGTTTATTATATCAAATAAAATGGGACAAAGAAAATTTCTTTGCGCTCTTTTTATTCTTTGCCTTTACAGGTTTTGCGATTATATTTTACACAAACCCGAAGCCTTTTGAACCCAGAGAAAGAGATTATGCTATTGTAGGATCCTTCTATATTTTTGCCGTTTGGATTGGTTTTGGGGTGCTCGCACTCTACGAATATCTAAAAAAGTTTGCCAACAAAAAAACGGTAGCCATTGCCGTCTCTATAATTTCTTTATTGGCAGTTCCTACTCTAATGGCATCAGAAAATTGGGACGATCATGATCGATCTAACCGATATACAACTCGTTTAAACGCACAATCTTATCTAGAATCTTGCGACGAAAACGCTATTATGTTTACTATTGGAGATAATGACACTTTTCCGCTCTGGTATATGCAAGAAGTAGAAGGTATTAGAACGGATATAAAAACCGTAAACACTAGCCTTTTTGCTACAGATTGGTACATCGATCAAATGAAGAAAAAAACATATAAAGCAGACGGAATACCATCAGAGTTAACACACGACCAATACAAATATGGCACATTAGATGTTGCTTATCATTATCCACTTCCGCAGTTTAAAGACACTATTATTTCTATCGATTATTTAATGAAATGGATTGGTAGTGATAACGAAGTTACCTATATAGAAACTGAAAACGGAGTCAAAGAAAAGATTTACCCAACCAATAAAATTCGCATTCCTGTAAACAAAGAAAATGTACTAAAATATGGTATTGTAGCACAAAAAGATGCCGACAAAATTCTAGATTATATCGATATTACGATTGACGATAGAGGTTTGCAAAAAAACCGAATTTTAATGTTAGATATTTTGGCTAGTAATGATTGGAAACGTCCTATTTATTTTACGGGTGGTGCCAATGCAGCAGAAGAATATCTTTGGTTAAAAGACTACTTGCAATTAGACGGAATGTCTTACAAATTAGTACCTATAAAAACATCTAACAAAGACAAATCTATGTTTGATATGGGTAGAATTGACCCAGAAAAAATGTACAAAAACATCAATAAATGGGAGTGGAGAAATATTAATGACGGTAAGATTTATTTAGATGAGCAAACCAAAAGAAATGCCATTTCTATGCGAAATAATTTAATGCGTTTGTCTGAAGCTTTTGCCAAAGAAGGTGATACAATAAAAGGAGAAGAGGTATTAGATTTATCCTTAGAAAAAATGCCCATCAAAGATTTTGATCATTACAGTATTTCTTTAGGATACCCTGAGCTGTATTACAAATTAGGTAAGCCAGAAAAGGCAAGGAAATCCGCAGAAACGCTTTTGAAAATTTTTCAAGAAAAATTGGTTTGGCTAAGTACTTTTCCCGAAGCAGATGCCAATATTATTTTTGATGATATTGATACCACGCTATATATGTACAGAAATGTTTTAGGATACATAGAAAAATACGATGCTGATAAAACATATCTTAGTAAACTACAAGACGGATTTATAGACCATGTAAAATTATTTAGTCATTTAATTCCTGAAGACGATATTTTAAATGAGTAACCACCTTTTATGAAATTTTATTTTACCAAAACACCATCTATTTTTAAGAGAATTTTCTCTCATTATACATGGTGTTTTTCTTCGGATAAAAAACATATTTACCTTACTTTTGATGATGGCCCTACACCAGAGATTACCAATTTTGTTTTAACCGAATTGAATAAACACAATGCTAAAGCTACTTTTTTTTGTATCGGAAAAAATATTGAGCAACATCCTGTAATTTTTAAGCAAATTATTGATGATGGACATTCTGTTGGAAACCATACGCATAACCATTTAAACGGATGGAAAACAAAGGAAAAAGCGTACTTAAAAAACATACATAAGGCAAACACAACAGCTTCGACTACGCTCAGCCTCCAAAAATTAAAATTATTTAGACCTCCTTACGGAAAAATAAAATCATCACAAGCAAAAGCATTGCAAAAAATAGGGTATAAAATTATTATGTGGGATGTGCTGAGTGCAGATTTCGACAAGAATATCAGTAAAGAAAAATGCTTACAAAATGTATTAAAAAATACTAAAAACGGAAGTATCATTGTTTTTCACGACAGTGTAAAAGCGAAAGAAAAACTCTTTTACACCTTACCAAAAGTATTAGCTTTTTTTGCTAAAAAAGAATTTGAATTTAAAAGAATTGAGCCTTAAGTAAATTGCTTACTAAACCTACACATACTGATTAACCAAGTTAACCAAGGTATTTACTTCTTGTACGCCTGTTTGTCTCCACTTCATTTTTCCATCCTTATAAATCATAAAAGTAGGACCTCCATTTACACGAAGTGCATCAGCAAGAATTTCGTTTTTTTTGATATCAATCTTAATTACTTTGGCTTTTTCGCCCAAAGTAGCGGCAACATCTTTTAAGATTTTTCTATTGTTTTCGGCATCATCCCAATCGAAATAAAAATCGATTAGAACTGGTTTTTTTACACCGATTAAGTCTCCAAATTTTGTCATAACTCAATGATTAAGGGGGAGTTAAATACTAGAGGGAAAGGTACAAATATAAGGGTTTTTTATCAAATCACCCGATTGTCACACTTTTTTCAAGGTAATTACGGTAATTTCTGGCCAAATACCAACACGTCCAGGAAATGCATGATAGCCAAAACCTCTGTTTACATTAATATACCTACCAAATTCTTCATACAAACCTGCCCATTGTTTGTAAATATATTGCGAGGGACTCCAACGGAAAAAACCAGGAATTTCAATACCCATTTGCAAGCCATGTGTATGCCCGCTCAATGTTAAGTGGTAATTAAAATCGTCTTTTTTTACTTTATATTCCCAATGACTCGGATCGTGACTCATTAAAATTTTAAAATCGTCTTTTTTTATATTCGCAGATGCTTTCTTTAAATCACCTGCTTGGTTAAATCCTTTTCCCCAATTTTCTACACCGATTAAGGCTATTTTTTGACCTTCTTTTTCGATATATCGATGCTCATTTAACAATAAATCAAAACCAATCTTCGGATGAATTTCTTTTACATCTTTAAAATTCTGTATTTTATCATCTTTATTTTTCCATTTTACATAATCCCCATAATCATGGTTTCCTAAAATAGAATACTTCCCATAATCTGCTTTCAACTCACCAAACATTTTCATCCAAGAGGTCATTTCTGTGGCTTTGTTGTTTACAATATCACCCGTAAACAATAACATATCAGATTTTTGTTGATTGATTAAATCAACTCCATATTGAATTTTTTCTTTATTTCTAAAGCTTCCTGAGTGAATGTCTGAAATTTGAGTAATTGTAAATCCATCAAAAGCATCGGGTAAATCTTTAAAAGACAACTCGTATTTTAATACTTTGTAGTTGTGTTTTCCTTTGATAATTCCGTAGATAAAACCTGCAAAAGGAATCGCTGCAAAACCTAATGCTAATTGAGAAATAAACTTTCTACGTCCTGCTAAAGGTTTTGTCTCTTCAGAAAAATACGAAATCCCTTTTTGAATCCAACGTACTGCATCTTCTCCAAAAAGTATTATGAGCATAAATAATTTCGGAATCAATATGGTTAACATCAAGCCAATTGCCCATTGCATTTCTTTGGTTTGACCCGCAGTTCTTGGTGTTGTAAAAATAATATAGAAAAAATTAATATATATTACGAGCCCTACTAGAAGCCATGTCCACTTTATAGCTTTATTTTTTGTCAGGGTTTTTACAGCTTGAAAAGCATAAAACTCTAATACAAATATAATTACAGAAATAATTAATAAAGGAAAAACCCAACGAGGCATATTTTTAATTTTTACAAACTTACTGTTTTAAAAAAGTATAACGACTTCTTTTTAAGCTTCTCTCTGTTCTTCTTTTTCCTTCAATTCTTTTACCAATTCTAAAGCATCTGGTATTACATCAGAACATAAAATAATTAACGAGCCTTTTTTTGCGGTTTTTACCGCATATAAAATAGCTTCTCTTTCTGACGGAATTATCGTTGTCTTCTTATTCGGGTCTTTTGCAATAATACCGTCATTCAGCATTTTAATTAATTCTTCTTCGGTTTTTCCTCGTAGGCGTTTGTCTTGTCTAATAATAATTTCATCAAACATTTCCGCTGCAATTCCTCCCATTTCATTGTTATCTTCAACTCTTCTATCTCCAATTCCTGCTATAATACCTACTTTTACTGTGGCTTCTAATTCATCTACAAATGTTTTTAATGCTCTCATGCCTGCAGGATTATGTGCATAATCTAACAAAATATCAAAATTATTAAATTTAAATAAATTTAATCTTCCAGGAGTTTGTGCTGCAGAAGGTATAAAAGTTTCTAATCCTGCTTTTATATCTTCATTACTAATTCCGTGAATATTTGCTGCCAACACTGCTGCCAATACATTTTGAATCATAAATTTTGCTTTTCCTCCATATGTTAACGGAATGTTTGTTGCATTCATTATTCTCATTTTCCATTCTCCTCTACAAATAGTTACAAATCCGTTTTCGTAAACAGCTGTAATTCCACCTCGTCGTTGCAAAGCTTTTATGTGTAGATTGTTTTCATCCATAGAGAACAACGCCAAATTACAATCTATGTTTCTTCGCATTTCATACACCAATTCATCATCAGCATTTAATACCGCATAACCATCTGGTAAAACGGTTTCTGGTATCACTCCTTTTACTTTGGCTAATTGGTCAATAGTATGAATTCCTTTCAAACCTAAATGATCAGCAGCAACGTTGGTTACAATACCAATATCACATTTCTTAAAACCTAAACCAGCGCGTAACAATCCGCCTCTAGCAGATTCTAACACTGCAAAATTTACTGTTGGGTCTTTTAGCACAAACTCTGCACTTGCGGGTCCTGTACAATCTCCTGTCATCAACAATCTATTTTGAATATACACACCATCACTTGTGGTATAACCCACTCTATAACCATTCATTTTGGCAATATGTGCTAACAATCTTGTGGTGGTTGTTTTCCCGTTTGTACCAGAAATAGCAATAATCGGAATCCTTCCTGTTTCTCCTTTCGGAAATAATTTATCAATTACAGGTGCTGCAACATTTCTTGGCAACCCTTTTGTGGGTGCTAAGTGCATTCTAAAACCAGGTCCTGCATTTACTTCTAATACGGCACCACCAGTTTCTGACAATGGTTTTGTAATATCCGTAGTCATAATATCTACACCACAAATATCTAAATCAATAATTTTAGAAATGCGTTCTACCATACTCACATTTGCAGGATGCACAATATCGGTAACATCTTCAGCAGTACCACCAGTACTAAGATTGGCAGTATCTTTTAAGATGAGTTTTTTATCTTTTTCTAAAACAGATTCTAATGTATAACCCGCATCTTTTATTAGTTTTTGAGTCAATTCATTCGTGGTAATTTTTGTTAATACATTTTCGTGTCCATAACCTCTTCTTGGATCAGCATTCACTGTATCTATCAATTCTTGAATGGTCGCTTTTCCATCACCAATTACATGTGCAGGAGTTCTAATTGAGGCAGCTACTAACTGATTATTAATAACCAACAAACGGTAATCTTCTCCTGTAATAAATTTTTCTACAATAATAGCGCCGCTTTTAGAACTTTCTTTTGCGTTTCTAAAACCAACAAGAGCGTCCTCATAATTATTAATATCTACGGTAATTCCTCTTCCATGATTGCCATCAATAGGTTTAATAACTAACGGAAAACCTACATAATCACACGCATCTTTTAAACTTCTTTCTCTTCGGATGATATCTCCTCGTGGCACATCTATTTCTGCTTGTTCTAACAAGTATTTTGTATCCTCTTTATCACATGCCAATTCTACACCAATACTACTGGTTTCACTAGTAACAGTTGCTTGAATTCTTTTTTGATTTTCCCCATACCCTAATTGACATAATGAGTATTTGTTTAAACGAATCCACGGAATACCTCTACTTACAGCTTCTTCAATAATAGAACCTGTACTTGGTCCTAATCTGTCCGATTCTCGTAATTCTCTCATTTCTTGAATATCTTCGGATAAATCATACTCTTTTCCCTCAATCAGAGCTTCACAAATACGAACTGCTGATTTTGCCGCAAAACGACCAACCGATTCTTCCATATAAGAAAAAACAACACTATAAACACCTTCTTCTCCATAGCCACGAGTTCTTCCAAAACCAGTATCCATACCTGCTAGTGTTTGAATTTCTAAAGCAATATGTTCTATAATATGCCCCATCCAAGTTCCTTCATCAACACGCATAAAAAAACCACCTTCGCAACCTTCGGAGCAACGGTGTGAATACATGCTTGGAAACATAGCTTTTAATCTTTCCGAAAAACCATCTACTTTATTAGAAGGAAATTCTTCCATTTTTTCAAGGTCAAGAACCATTACTATTAGTTTATGACGGCGAATTGACCAGTAATTTGGACCTCGCATTGCATTGATGCTTATAATTTTCATGTTTGGTTATATTTTATGATTTAGAAGATTATAAATATATACATTTTTCTGTTAATTTTTTATCTTATTTTTGAGCCCACAAAAATGGAAGAAAATTTTATGCAAGAAATTAAAGGAACTTTAATTCCGATTGGAGGAAATGAAGATAAAGGAGTTAAGGAAAATGAACAATACACGTTAGAGTTTATTGATGAAGGAATTTTATATCACGTTGTAAAACAGGCTGGTGGAATAGCTGCTAAAATTGTGGTTTTTCCAACCGCTTCGAGTATTCCTGTAGAAGTTGGAGAAATGTACTTAGAGGCTTTTCTTAAATTAGGCTGCACAAATGTTACTGTTCTTGATGTAAGATCGGTTGAAGATGCCGAAAAAAAATCAGCAATAGAATTGGTGAAAAACGCAAATTGTGTAATGTTTTCTGGCGGAAATCAATCTAAAATTACAGATAGAATTGGCGGTACAACTATTCATAAAATTATTGTTGATAGATATAAAAACGAAACTGGTTTTGTAGTTGCGGGCACAAGTGCTGGCGCAATGGTTATGGCAGAAGAAATGATTGCTGGCGGAAGTGCTACCGAAGCTTTTATAAAAGGCGCCGTAACTATGTACAAAGGTTTAAGTTTAATTCCAGAATTGATTATCGATACTCATTTTATTAGAAGAGGTCGTTTTGGAAGGCAGTCTGAAGCCATTGCAAAGTTTCCTAATTTACTAGGTTTTGGATTGGCAGAAGACACAGGAATGATTATTAAAAACGGAAATGATTGTACCGTAATCGGCTCTGGAATGGTGATTGTTTTTGACGGGGAAAAACTTACGCACAACAATGAAAAAATATTAGAAGAAGGTACACCAATGACAATGGCAAACCTCTGTGTACATGTACTCTCCAACGGAGATTCTTTTGATATTAAAAACAGAAAAGTGAGCGTTTTACCTATTGAAGCTCCTTTTATTTAAGACTATTTTTTTAAAAGAAGAAAAGAAGTTTAATTATTTGAGAAATTGAATATTAGATGTTTAAGCATCCCTATTTCTTTATGTTTAGATTCGTAATAATCAGTATGTTTTTGTATTTTATTTTCAATTAAGCATTCAGAATTTCTGCCGTCTTTTTTTAATAATGTATTAATTCCTTGAATCGTTTTAGTTAAATCTCCATTTACCAAATACCCAACTAAACTTCCGTTTTCATATTTTTTAGTAACAAAATTGTCAATTCCTGTATTAATGTATCTGCGTTTAAGTCCTGAATCATTTTTTTCTTTTAGATTTTTAGCTTCTATAAAGTATTTAAACTTACTCTCCATTGTAAATATTGAAAACACAAAATCTATTCTTGATTGTTTTTTTGCAAAACCTTTTTTGATAACTAAATTATCCTTGAAAATGTAGTATTCTGTTTTAGAATCTATTTCCCATTCTATAGATTTAGGATTTAACTCTATATTATTATTCAATAATGCAGAAATATCATCTTCATCTAATATTGAAACATTTATTTTGTCAGAAATAATTTTATTGTAAGCATCTATCAATAACTGATAACATTTATCTTCAAAACCTTTTCTGAATATTAAAACTATCCCTTTATTCAATCCCATTCTTAAATATCGTTTAAAATTTCAAGAATTAATTCAGATGCATCTTCTAAAGCCATTGATTGTGACCAAAATCTTCTTTGATTTGGACGAATAATATATATGTCGTTATCTGTCTTGTAGTTTAATTTTTTTCTAAAATATATGTTTGTTGCTTTTTCTTCCCAAAGTTTTTTGTCTATTTTCGTCTGACTCTTTTGTTTTTTCTTTTGTGTTACTAAAAGAAATTTTTATCATCATTAACGGCGAAAATCTATCATCTAAATTGAATATTGTAGCGTTTGCGAATAAATTTTGGTTTTCAAGAAAATTATTTAGTTTAGTAGATACTAAAATTGAATATTCTTTTAAATTCAAAGCTGGTAATAATGCCTTAGATTTTTGTTTATTTTCAAATAAATCTAAACTATAATTTAAAGTGTCTTCAATTGTATTTAATTGATTTTTGTTCAAATTTAATATGGTTTGAACTATTAGGTTGTATATTTTATTTTCTACATTTTTAATCGATAATGTGTCAAATATTTGTTTTTTCTTTTCAATTATTTCATCAACCAATAATGCTATCTCATTTTTATTTTTCTCATTTGAAAGTAAAAAAGGGATTGATAATAATTCTTCAAATGAGGCTCTTTCTCTTTCAATACCCCAAGAAGATGCAATCATAAACAAATAATATCTGCTAAACTTTGAATTTATTAAACCAACAAGGGCTTTTTTTGAATTAGAATCAATAGTACCATTGATAATATATGTAGAACTTAAAGAATAGGCATTATAATTTATGTAGGACGAAGCAATCTGTCTATTTGACTGAGCCTGTTTTATTATGATGAATGGTGACTTAAATAAGTTTTTATCTATATTTCTATAGAGTTTACTATTGGTATAACAATTATCTTCACTTGTGTAATACCTGTCTATTCCTTTTGTATTAATAATAGTTTTAGGCTTGAAATCTAAATGTTTCGAATCGGCATTTAAGCCAGTTTTAAATTCCCAATTTGATTTGTCTTTTTTAAAAACAGTTTTAAGAGATGAAAAATTTCTTTCAATCATTTCAATTAAACTAAAATCTCCCATTCCACCCCACATTGCAATTTTCCAAATTTTAGTATCTGGTTTTTGACATTCTTCTATTGGAAGATATTTAACGTCTGTACTATCAATACTAACACCTTCAATTACATTCGATTTTATAAATGTTTTTGGCGCATAATATAAAATTGTTTTAGAAGGGTTTTTTGGTTTTTCTTTTTTGTAGAAAACAATACTGATTGGCCCTGTTGCCGAACCAAATAATTGACCACCAAAATTTTTAGGGGCATTTCTTAAAATTGAAAAATTATATATTTTTTCTACATAACAATCATTAAAAAGCCATTTTCTGAACTTTTGGTATGTTCCGCCTGTATTTGTTAAAACTTTTGTATTAAAAATAAGAACAATGTCTCCATTTTCAGAAAATTGAGTTGCTTTATGTAAAAATGGTAAAACCATTTCTTTTGCAAAGCCATATTTGTCACAATACTTTCTTATTGAATGTAAATCTTTAGTATCAGTTCCAAATGGTGGGTTTCCTACAACTAAATCAAAGTCTATATTTTCAATTTCACTATTTGTTTCAATAGTATCTCTACAATATAGGTTTTT
>Ga0256845_1002028_pt1 | contig 15275 bp, 6 predicted proteins | sample RiftiametaG_FD_189101 | JGI IMG/M metagenome (GOLD analysis project Ga0256845, IMG submission 189101) | Tube worm associated microbial communities from hydrothermal vent at the East Pacific Rise, Pacific Ocean - Riftia | ecosystem: Host-associated > Annelida > Integument > Unclassified ...
TTTCCCTCCGGCGCCAACATGGCGCTGCTCTTCCAGGCCTACCAAGACGTCGATCGCTGGCGGACGGTCAGGCGCAACACGGACCTCAGCACGCCGCGCCAGCGCCGGCGTGCGCATCGACGCCTGCGCCGGCGGCTCACGGCCTTGGTCCGCCGAGACGCGATCGCCCGAGACCGACGCCTGCTCTGGTCCTACCCCCTGCCGCGGCCCCGCTTGATGACGGTCGATCCGCCGCCCCTGGTGGTCGAGGCCCTCGCCGAGGTCGACGCCGACGCCCGCAGTGACGTCTCCGCCGTGGTTCATGGCCGGCCCCTGGCGCCCGCCATCCTGGCCGACGCCGGCCAGACCCTCGCGGGCACCACGATCGTCGCCGGGCGCAGCGAGCGGGTCGGCGATCGGATCCAGCGCGGGCTCGAACAATTTCGCGACGCGCTGATCAACGCGGCCCTGGCCCATCCCTCGCAGGTCGGCCGCCTCCACCCTCAGTACCTCCAGTTCGTCGCCTCTCCCAAGCCAACCCGGCGCCGGCACCCGCTGGCGACCATGCTCCTGGTCAAGCTGCCCCTGCAGCTGCTCATGATCCTGGTCCTGATCTTCAACGTCGCCTACCTCGGGGCCTACTACTTCATCAACGACGAGCGCCTCGGGGGGATCGTCAGCGACCAGCTCTGCGCCATGATCGACGGCGACCTGGTCATCGAGAGTCTGCACTGGACCCCGATGCTGATCGTCGATCTGCTCACCGGCCAACCCCACGAGATCGAGGCCCGGAGGCTGAGCGTGTACCCGGCCTACAAGACCGACGGACTCGAGCGCGGCGAGCCCACGGCCTACGCCGAACACCTCAGCGCGGAGCTCGTCCTCCACGAGCTCATCCCTTGGAACCGGGCCGGCGTCCCCAAGCTGGTCGAGATCCCCTGGGTGCTGCACTTCACCGAGCTGCGCAACGAGGGTGAGCTGTGGGTCGCCGTCCGCTCCTACCAGAGCCCGGAGCGCGACGACGAGGTCTGGATGTCGAGCCTGATCAACGCCTTCGACACGATCACCGAGAACAAGCACCCCCCTCACCTCAAGCGCCTCTCCTACCGCATCGACCACGCCGATCTCGACGGCCTGGCCCTGACCCTTGACAACGAAGACCAGTCCGGCTGGGCCACGCGCCTGGCCTTCGGGGACATCGAGGCGAGCTTGGAGTTCTCCAACTGGGCGATCTTGGATGGGCGCCCAGAGATCCTCCCGCTGGCTTTCGACATCCAGGTCGCCGAGGCCGGGGGCAGCTTCAGCATCACCACCCTCCACGACGGACCCATGCCGCTCGAGGACCTGCGCGACTTCGAGATGGTCTCGGGCATGAACTACCGGCCCCTCGGCGACATCTGGATCAGCGGGAAGGCCGAGCTGGCCGACTCCCCGTCGGTGTTCCGTGGCCGGCTGCTCGATGTGTTCGGCGACATCGGCTTCGACTTCCGGCTCGCGACCACGAACCTCGGCCCGCTCGCGGGCGAGCTGTGGGCCCCCAAGCTCGACGACGATGGCCACATGCGGGCCATGATCAGCGCCCAGGGCTCGCCCGCGAGCTTGGAGGTCAAGGGCCCACTGGACGAGATCGTCCTCGAGGCGGTCGGCCAGGGCCTGACCTTGGATCTCTTCCCGGAGCCGGCGTGGGCCATGTACGACGTCGACGTGTCCCTGAGCCTGGCTCAGGACCCGCTCCCCGAGCAGTGGGCCAGCCACGGCGATCACCCGGCCATCGTCGCTCAGCGCCGCCTGCTCGAGGGCGAAGACCCGGCCAGAGATCCAGCCCGAGGTCCGGCCGACCCAGACCACGAGCACGAGCGCTGGATCCTGTACCTCGACACCTTCCGCGGCACGGCCCTCGACGGCGACCTGCGCCTGCATCGACGTGGCGGTCAGGACCACCTCGTGCTCGCCGAAGAGGGCGAGCCGCTGCTGGTCTCCATCTATCTCGATATGGACGGGGTCAACCTCGGGCGGCTGACCCCCGACGACGAGTCCATGGCCGAGATGCTCGCGGGCGAGACCCGGGGCGGACTCCAGATCCACGAGATCAGCATCGGCGACGACGGCCTCGAGCGGGCCGAAGCCGAGCTCCACGGGCTGACTATCGCCCGCGACAACGGGCCCCGTGACGACAACCTCCCCCGCGACATCCGGGCCGATGGGGAGGTCATCTGGGACGCCGAAGACGGTCTCGACCTCCGGGGCATGAGGATTGGTGTCGACGGGGGCCAGCTGCGGATCAGCGGGGGCGTCGACGCCTCTTTCACCCGCCTCGCCCCGACCTCGGCCAGCATCCGGGTCGACGACGGGGCCGCGTTTTTGGCCGCCTTCGGCCTGCCCGCGTGGTTCGACCAGCTCGCCGTCGACTTCTCGGTCGCGGGCCTGCTCGCCGACCCGCGCGGATCGGGGACCTTGAACATCGAGGGCGCCAACGCGGGCGCCCTCGCGATCGACGATATCCGCGCGGCCTCACTGAAGTTCGAGCGTGGCACCTTGTCCGTGCGCAGCCCCGACGTGAAGATGCTCGGCGGGCACGGACCCCTCGAGGCCGACCTCGGGCTCATGGCCAAGGGCGAGCTGCTCTCCGATCCGCGCGTCCGCCTGGCCCTGCGCCTCGACGACATCGACCGCCCCGACATCATGGGTTCGGGGATCGGAGCCAGCGACGCGAGCATCGAGCTGCTCATCGACGACGGAGACCGGGGGCCCGTCCGCCTGTCCGAGCTCCAGGCCCGCGGGGGCGCCTACGCGGACACCCTGACGATCGCCGGCGTCGACTACCGAGATGCCGAGGCCAGCTTCGCCTTCACCCGCGAGGGCATCGAGATCGATCACCTCAACCTCGCCTACCACCGGCCGCTGAGCCCCTTCAGCAGCCCTGGCGTGACCGTCCCCGTCGGCCAGATCCGGGCTTCAGGGGTCGTCGGCTTCGACGACGATCCCAGCTTGGACCTCACCGTGGAGGCCCGCAACGTGCCGCTTTCGGCGCTCGCGGCCTCGGCCGACCTGCCCCTGCGCGGCCAGATCTCGAGGGGCAGCGAGCTCAGCGTCACCGGGACCCTGCGCCGACCCAAGGTCGACGGAAAACTGGTGCTCTCGGGCATGGGCGCCGCGGGTATCCCCCTCGGCAGCGGCGAGCTCGCCTTCTCCAGTGTCGACGTGGCCGCGACCCCCTCCGACGCGGACCATGCGGCCACGGCTGGACACCGCCAGGTTCGGATTCAGGGCGACCTCAGCGGCCGGCCCAACGACACCGAGGGCGAGGGCGACCTCGACTGGAAGGTCGACGCGACCGTGGCCTTCGGCGGTGGACGCACCCATGCGATCGAGGCCGCCGTCGACCTGCGGTTCACGACCCTGCCCCTCGACACCCTGCTCGCCCACCCGAGCCGAGACCAGTGGCGCACCCACGTCGTCGGTGGACTCCACGACCTGCTGGTTGAAGCCCGCTATTGCCCCAGTCACGAGGACGGACAGGTGCCCCTGCTCGGTGCCTGTGCCGAGCGCGATCCAGACGACCCGCGACAGCTCGCCGGAGAGCCCCTGCGCGTCGACATCGAGCTCGCTCAACTCTGGTATCGGGGGACCCGAGACGGCGCCGGGGTGAGCAACGCCGTCGACCCCTGCCTGGCCCCCGACACCACCTGCTCTCTCAACCCTCTGCGCGCCCACCTCGACGGCACCACCTTGCACCTCGAGGACCCCTGGCAGATCCAGAGCGGGGGCAAGCAGGGGCCCGTGCTCAACATCGATGGAACCTTCGACCTCGCTAGTACGGACGACGAGGCCCGCAGTGCCCTCGACGACGATCCCCGGCGCTGCGTCCCGGGGATCCCCGACAACGCCAGCTTGCCCCCGGGCGACACCGCCGCGCGCATCGACGGGACCCTCGACCTCGCGGCGATCAGCCCGCTGCTCGCACCCTGGGGCGTCAGCAGCCCCAAGGGCCGCCTCGACCTCGACCTCGACTTCACGGGCATCGTGTCCCGGCCCACGATCACCGGCTACATCCGCCTGCCGGAGGACGCCCCCCTCGAGCTCAGGCTGAGCGACGACAGCATCGAGGGTGCCCGCCAGCGCCGGCAATCCGAGATCCCCATCGTCGTCCCCAGCCTCGACTTGGCCATGGCCGGGGGCACGCTCTACCTCAACGACGCGGCCGTGCGCATCTTCGACGAGACCCTGCGTTTCGGCGCGATCGGCAACCGTCAGACCTACCTCGACCTCGCGGGCCCGTGCTCGGGGCGCTTCGCCATCCAGGCCGCGGGCTCCCTCGACGGCAGCTTGGTCAAGCGCCTCCTGCCCTCGGTCGTCGATGCCAGCAGTGGGGCCGCAGACCTCCAGGCCTTTCATGCCTTCGGCGACCTCAAGCGCTTCAGCGGAGAGGGGGACGGCGACGGGGGAGGTCCACGCCCGCCCCTCCTCGACGGACTCGCCGGCACGCTCAGCTTCGATCGAAAATCCATCGGCATGGCCGTCTCCAACATCGGCGATCTGCGCCTGAGCTCGGGCGTGGTCGAGCTGCGTCAGTGCACGCCGGCCCGCCCCTGTCGCGGCGACGGCAGCTCGGCCGACCGACGCGACCGACGCGACCGACGCACCCGGGGCATCGCCGTGTGGCTCGGTGGCCAGCGCACCGCCAGCTCTCCGAGCGAGCCCCGCGACGCGCTCAGCCTGCGGGTAGGCGAGCGTGGGCGCGCGAGCCTGTGGGGCGAGATCATCCTCAACGACCGCTTCGAGGGGCTCGAGAGCGCCCAGATCCTCGCCTCCGCCGACCATTTCCCGATCGCCCTGGCCGACAACTCGGGCCGTCCGGAACTCGAGGCGGCGCTGAGCAGCGAGCGGATCACCTTCAGCACCGACGGGTCCGAGGGCCAGGTCAGCGGGCGCGTGCTCATCGAGCGTTCGTCCTGGCTCCGGGATGCCCGCCAGGGTGTGGCCGTGCTCTCGTTCGCCGATCCAGCCCCGGCCCCGCCCTCCCAGCTGCCCGAGTTCGTCCGCAACCTCGAGCTCGAACTCGAACTCGAGACCGGCGCCCCCTTCCGGGTCGACAACAACGTCGCCAAGAAGCTCGAGGCCAGCGCCCAGCTCCACCTCGGCGGGACCATCGGCGACCCGGACCTCAGCGGGACCATCGCGGTCGAGCGCGGCATCGTCGATGTCGACATCCTCGGCGGGGCCTACGACGTCCAGGGTGGCAAGGTGGTCCTCGGTGACAGCCTCTCGGCCAGCGAGATCAACCTCTTCGCTACCCGCCAAAAGCAGATCAAGGTCAACAACCAGCTGCTGACCCTCAACCTGCGACTCAACGGCACCCTGGGCGCGATTCAGTGGGAGTGCAGCGCCCCCGGCGACACCTCCGGGGCCCTCGCCACGACCCGCGGCTGCGTCGACTATCTGATCTTCGACGCCGGCAACACGGACCTCGCCGAGTCGGGGGTGCGCGAGAACCGAAACAGCAACCTGCTCGGCACCACCTTCCTGCCGCTCGCCGGGCGCCTGACCCAGGTCGAGATCAACGAGGTCCTCGAGCGCGAGATCCCACGGGTCGAGTCCTACCTTCCCTACGTGCGCCTGCGCATCGATCAGCTCGGCGTGCTGATCGAAGCCGAGACCCGCCCCGAGTGGCTGCGCTGGGGCTGGGGCCGGCTGGGGCTGAACCTCACCTATCTTCGGGGCTACCCTGGCTCGGATATCCGCGACAGCCGGTCGTTCTCCGGCATCCTCGAGATCCTCGAGAACACGGCTCTCGAGACGACCTTCGGCAACCGTACCTACACCGAGCGCGTGTTTGTCCTCGATCCCCCCAAACACCGCTCCATCCAATTCATCCAGCGCCTCGAACTCCCGAGCGCGCGATAGTGGCTGGGGCCCAGGGACACCCGCGCCTACGATGCCCGCGACCCCCGCCATGAACCCCCGACGTCGAGCCCGGCCGACCGAGGCCCTCGGCGACAAGCTCCTTGGGCTCCTGATGACGCTGTGGCTGGGGTTGGCGAGCGCCCCGGCTTGGGCCGCCCCCCCGATCGACCCCGGCAGTGCCGACTCGGGAGACGAGGGCAACTCGAACGACTCGGGAGCCGACGCCGACTCGGGAGACGACGCCGACTCGGGAGCCGACGCCGACTCGGGAGACGGGTCGAGCACCCTCGCTCCGGGCCCGGGTCGACCGAGCGCGGAGCCACCGGAGTCGCCCGAGTCGGCCACCCCGCCCAAGTCCCCCTCTCGCTCCGGCCTACCGCCTTCGCGCCCCGGCCCCTCGCGCCCAAGAGCTCCAGCCCAAACGGGCGACGACGCCCCCATCTTGCCGGGCTCGGACTGCGACCTGCGCAACCGCGGCGACCCCCTCTACCCTGCCCTCCAGGCCCTCGGGGCCCTGCGCGCAGGCCAACTCGAGCTGGTCGAGTGCCACCAGGCCGTGGAGCCTGGCCACGGCTCGCGCCTGATCGAGGCCCGGGTCTCGGGCCGAGACCACGCCCTGCTCATGTACCGACTCGAGCGCCTCGCCAGCGACGGCTTCGAGGTCTTCATCGCCCCCACCGGCACAAACGAGGTGCTCTTGGGCATCCGCCCGGCGGTCTTGGGCGGGGCCGTGGCCTACATCGATGTCGACGTCGTCAGCATCCGCGGGAGCTTCGTCGAGGGGGACAGCCGCGCGCGCCTCGAGACCATCATCGGCCTGCGAACGGGTATTTTCTATCCCTTCGACTACGCGGCCCGGCTCGCCGAGCTCGGCTACCGGGCCGAGTTTCTGCCCGTGGCCAAGGGCGAGGTCGTCATTCAAGTTCGCCCGGGGCGATCGATTCGCCGGGTCCGTGTGCGCGGCTACCTGCCCCTGGCCAAGCGCGACATCATGCGGCAGCTCAGCGTCGAGGCCCAACCCGGGGCGCTGGCCCGCGGTCAGTGCATCGAGCCCAAGCGCCTGCGCCAGGGCGATCTGCCGCCGATCTGCGAGTCCCGGGATGTCGCCTGCCTCGAGTGGGAGCGCGACGAGCTCGCGCGTGTGGACACCTTTTTGTTCGACAGCGGCTACCTCCAAGGCACCACATCCATGACCCTGGTCTGCGGCCGAGACGGCGACGAGGCCGACCTCTACGTCTTCCTGAAGAAACACAAACCCTTCAAAGTCGACCGCTGGCGCGTCGACGTGATCGACTCGCGCACCGAAGAGCCCCTCGACGACAGCGACGCCCGCTGGATCCGACGCCAATTCATCCCTCGAGTCTTGGGGGTGTTCAGGACCCGCATCACCCGTGAGTTCGTCGACAGTGCCGTCGAGAAGGTCGAGCGGGGCTACGCCGAACCCAACGCCAGCTTGGGCCAGTTCTGGCGCACCCAGGGCGACCTCCCCTACCCCGAGGTCAAGGTCGAGACCTCCTACGAATCGCTCAGCCCCGAGCAGCGCTTCACCAGCCAACACCTGCCCATCGAGGTCCGCGTCGATCTCGGGCCCGCGGTCCAGACCGAGTTCAAGCCGGCCCAGCGGCGGGCCCGAAAGCGTCGCCGCGGGTCAGGGCTGAGTTTCAGCGACAGCCAGCTCCGGGGCCAGATCCAGCTCTTCAACCGGCGTGAGCCGGCGACCGCCGCCGCCGCCCGCCGCGAGTCCGCCAACCTCCGCGCCCACTATCAAAACCAGGGCTACCTGTTCGCCGTCGTCGACGGACAGCACCTCGACTTCACCACCATCGACAAGCTGCGCTTCGTCATCGAAGAGGGACCGAAGGTCAAGATCGCCGACCTCGAGCTGGTCCGCCCCGCTCGCCTGATCCCGGCGGTCGCCAAGCGCATCGAGGCCCGCTGGTTCGACGACCGGGCCCTGCACCGACGGGGCACCTTCAGCGAGAGCGAGGCCCTCCGCGACATCCAGGCCCTGACTGCCGCCTACAACAGCGAGGGCTACCTGTGCGCGAGCGTGACCATCGAGGTCGCGTTTTGGAAGTCCGGCCTCGACAGCGAGGTCGGCAGCGGGCTCAAGGCGGTGCTCGACGTCGCGGCCTTGCTCGAGAGCGGCGGCCGCCCCCTGTGGCTCGAGGCCTTCGATCCCGACGGCCTCGCGGGTGTGCTCGCCGCCGAGCGGGCCGAGGTCTGGGTGCGCATGCATGTCGAGCCGGGTCCGCGGGTCCTGACCAGCGCCACCGAAGAGGTCCGCTACCTCGACCAACGAATCCCCCTCTCGCGCAAGGTCGAGGGCCTCTACCTCCGAGACCCGAGCGCACAGCAAGTCTCCTGGGGCGCCCCCCGCATGCTTCGCGGGGGCCCCCTGCGCCACGACGACAACGACGAGCGCGCGGGCGGCATGCCGGTGACGCCGACCCTCGACAGGGACTCACGCACGGCCATCGTCCGCCGCTACCGCGACAGCGGCTTCCCGGTCGCGGATGCCGAGCTGACTTGGCGCTACACCGCGCGCAACGGTGAGCAGGTCATCATCGACTCGACCCGGGCGATCCCCGAGGCCCGCTACGGTATCTGCAGCGAGCGCGCCCGCGACTCGGCCGTGCCCATCGATCCGGTGATCAACGTCTACGAGGGCCGGCGCGGCAACTTCGGCGACACCTTGTTCCGCGGCAACTTCAAGACCCGGACCTGGGTCCTGCGGCGGGAGCTCGCCTTCGAACAGGGCGACCCCTACAGCCAGCACCTCGTCGACGAGTCCGCCGCGGCCATCGAATCCATGGGCGTCGCCCGCTCGGTCAGCATCACGCCCTACCCGCTGGGCTGCTACTGGGACGAAGACGGGCCCTGTGAAGTCCACCAGGTCGTCGCCTTCGAGGAGGCCAAAGACCTGTCCATGACCCTCGCCTACGGCTTCGGCGCGGCGACCTTGAACCCCTTTTACGTGTTCGCCAACCCGAGCTTCCCCAACATGTTCGGGACCGGCTGGGACCTCCGCCTCGAGGGGCGCTGGGGCTTCGACGCGTCCGAAGTCCTCAGCAACACCGAGCTGTGCGCCGGCCAGGAGTGCTACGAGCGGCTCGCCGCCGCGACCCTCTCGCGCCCCCATATCTTCGCCAGCGCCTTCGACCTCGACATCAACGGGCGCATCCAAGAGCGGGCGACCCCCGCCCGGGGCAAGATCTTGACCATCGTCGGCTCCCTCCGCCTCAGCCGGCGGTTCCGCGAGTGGACCTTCTATGGCGGCTACCTCATCCAGCTCGCCAACATCAGCAAAGACCTCGCCAAACCCCTCGCCGGCAGCAACGAGGGCTGGCTCAACCGCACCGGTGGCATCGTCCCGGACCTCACCGGCCTGCTCGAGACCGGCGCCGTCCTGACCCGGGTCGACAACCCCTTCAACCCCTACGACGGGTTCATGGCCACGGCCGACATCAAACTCGCCTCGCCGTGGCTGGGCGGCCGAGACTGGTGGGCGCGCATCGATCTCAGCTGGCGGCAGTTCATCCCCATCCCGCGGACCCAAGATCGGCTCAACTTCCGCTACTCCCTGCGCTACGGCCACCTCTTTCCCTTCCACGGACCCGGCTTCCAGGGCGAGCAGGTCAACACGGACTCGGTCCCGGCGGTCTGGCGCTACTACGGCGGCGGCACGGCCGACCTCGGCCTACGTGGCATCTTGGCCGAGACCATGCTCGTGGACGTCGAGCGGATCGAGCTGCCTCAAGGCGGGACCCTGCTCAGGCCCAGGGCCCAGGGTGGACACATCCGCGCCATCGGCAGCATCGCCATCCAGGTCACCTCCATCAAGAGCATCGTCGGCGGCGCCCTGGCCCACTCCCTGTTCTACGACTTCGGGGTCCTGACCCAGCGCTGGTCCAAGTTCAACTTCGCCCGCGACTTTCGCCACTCGGTCGGCGTCAACTTCCTCAAGCTCGACATCAACATCGTGACCATGGCCCTGGGCTACGCCGTGCTGCTCCCCGGCCGCTACAACGTCGGGCCCACCGACGACGCCAACGGGCGCTTCGTATTCGACGTCGGCGTGACCTTTTGAGCCCCGGTAGGCGAACGATACCGATCAGCGCGGTGTCTCGCGCATCATGGCCTCGGGGAACCCGGGCGGCAGGCTCTCGATGTACACACTCTGGCTCGGGAACGCGAAGCTCAGGCCCAGGGCCTGGAAGCGGCGCATGAACTCGAGCAGCAGATCCTGCCGGACCTGCATGTACTCGTCCCAGCGGGTCGTCAGGGTGAACGCGTACACGAAGATCTCGAGGCTGCTCGCGCCGAAGTTCGTGAAGTTGATGAGCATGAAGTCCTGAGAGACCCGCGCATCGCCCTCGAGGACGTCGCGCAGAGCCGCGACCGCCTGCTCGAGCTGCTCTGGCGTGGCGTCGTAGGTGACGCCCAAGGTCAGCTTGATGCGCCGCTTTTGCATCTTGGACCAGTTGTTGATCGACGTCGTGGTCAGCGCCGAGTTCGGCACCGTGATCAGGCTGTTGGCGAAGGTCCTGATCCGGGTGACCCGCAGCCCGACCTCTTCGACCGTGCCCTCTTGGGCTCCGATCTCGACCCAGTCGCCGACTTGAAAGGGGCGATCGACGAAGATCACGATCGAGCCGAACAAGTTGGCGATGGTGTCCTTCGAGGCCAGGGCGATCGCGGCCCCACCGATGCCCAGGCCCGCCACCAAGGTCCCAACCTGATAGCCGAGGTTCTGAAGGATCAGCAGCAGCCCCAAGATGACGATCAGCAGGCGCAGGAGCGTGCGGACCACCGGCACGAGCTGGTCGTCGAAGGTGCCCTCGGTCGCCGAGGCGCGCTTGGCCCAAATCGCGGTCCAGTTGTCGGTCAGGCGGGCCCCAAACCACATCAAAAACGGCAGCTGGGTGGCCAGGAAGATCCCCGAGGACAGGGCCTCGGTCAGTTCTTTGTGGGTGATCTGCTGCCAGCTGACCCACAGGGCCAAGACCAGGATCGCCCAGCGGATCGGGCCGTCGAGAGCATGGATGATCGCACCTTGGACCGAGTCGGCCCGCGAGCGGTCGGCGATCGCGCTCAGAGCCAGGTGCGCCAGCCACGAGAACACCCCGCCACCGAGGAGCACCAGGATCACGATGCCCAGGTCGGCCACGCTCACGCTGTAGCCGTCCGTGTCCAAGATCATTATTTCGAGGAAAGCCTCCATGGGATCACGCTCCAGCCTCGTCGGAGTCCTCAAAGAAGAAGCGCTCGGCCCCCTGAGCCGGCTTGAGTTGACCTAGCCAGGTCGCCTCCGGATCGTAGGTCGCAAAGAAGGGCTGCCGCACCAGGCTCGGGTCGCGGGCCTGGAGGAGCTGGAGGACAAACACGCGCTCGGCCTCGGGACCCTGCCCCAAGGTAGCGACGCCCTCGATGCAGACCTTGCCCGGGAACGCCGACATGCTCGGCCCGCGCACCGTCCGGCACAGACCCGAGACGCTGGTATAGGCCGCCCTGAAAATCTCGAGAGCCCGAGCCAGAGGGAGCTCGAAGTAGGCCCGCGGCCCCGTGTCCCGCTCGACGAACATGTAGTAGGGCACGCAGCCGAGGCGCACCCCCTGTCGCCACAGGGTCGCCCAGGTCTCCGGGTCGTCGTTGATGTGGCGGACGATCGGAGACTGCATGCGGATCTGGGCACCCGTGGCCCGGACCCGGGCGATCGCAGCCTGAGCGGTGGGTGTGCTGAGCTCGCGGGGGTGGTTGTAGTGGCCCATGATCGCCAGGTGCCGCCCCGTCCCGGCGCCACCGATGTCCTCGAACAGGCGCAACAGGGCGTCCGCGTCCGGGTCGCTGGTGAAGCGGTGGGGCCAGTAGGCCAGCGACTTGGTCCCGATCCGGATGTCGATGTGGGCGAACTCGGGGCTGAGCAGGGGCTCGAGGTAGCGGCGCAGGCTCGCCGCGCTCATGGTCAGCGGGTCGCCCCCGGTCACCAACACATCGGTGATCTCAGGGTGGGCCCGAATGTAATCGAGCGCGTCCTCGCTGGTCCGGGCCGAGAACTTGTAGCCGTCGAGGCCGACGAACTGGGGCCAGCGAAAGCAGAAACTACAGTAGGCGTGACAGGTCTGACCGGCGCTCGGGAACAGCAGCAGGGTCTCTCGATATTTGTGCTGGAGCCCGGGCAGGGGCCGCCCGTCGAGCGAGGGCACGTTGTGGCTGAGCTGTCCGCCGGGGTGAGGGTTGAGGCCCAGGCGCAGCTCGTCGGCCGCCGACTTGAGCGCAGCCGAGTCCGCCCCCGTGTCGAGCAGGCCCGCGATTCGGGCGAAGGCCTCCGGATCGAGCATCTCCTGCTGCAGGAAGGTCAGCTGGTAGATCGGATCGTCGGGCACGCGGGACCAGTCGATCAGCTCGTCCATCACGTAGGCGTTGGTCTTGAAGGGCAAGACCCTGGACACCACATCGTTGGCGCGCTGGAGCGCGGGGTCCAAGCTCTCCCACTGGCGTGTCCGCCGGAGGCCCGTGCGCGTGATCGCCCGGTAGCGGGGGGTCTGCAGCGTCGTCAATGTGGGCAGCGTGGGGAGCGACCGAGACGACTGCGACGAATATCCAGAGCGATCCATAGCCAACGCGCTCAAATGCCAGATCCTGGCGGCAGGCGCAAGCTGGCGAACGCCTGCTGACACCCAATTGGGCCTGTCGGGCGGCCTGTTTGCTCGGATCACCCGGCCGGTCTACACCTCGGCATGGCCCCCAAGGTCCTCGTGGTCTGCGGATCGAGCCGAATCGACGGCCGACTCCGACATATCTGCTCTCTGGCCGCCGACTCGGCCCGGGCCGCCGGCGCGGAGGTTCGAGAGCTGAACCTCGACCAGACCCAGCTGCCGGTCATGGTCTGGGGCGAAGACGCTCAGTCCGCACTCCCGGAGGTCGCCCTCGTGCGCGAGAGCGCCGCCTGGGCCGAGGGTTTCATCCTGGCCACCCCCGAGTACCACGGCAGCATGAGCGGCGCGCTCAAGAATTGGTTCGACTTTCTCTACCCGGAGCTCGCCGGGAAGTTCGCGGGCGTCCTGGCGAGCACCGGAGGCGGCACCGGAGACATGTCGACCACCGCGGTCAAGACCTGCTTTCAGTGGTGCCACGGCTTTGTCCTGCCCTTCCACGCCGCGGCCACCACCGCCGACTTCGACGGCGAGGTGCTGCGCGAGGCCAAGGTCATCGAACGGATCCAACGGATCGGCAGGGACGTCGCGCGCTACGCCCCAGTCCTGCGCGCCGCCTTCACCGAGGCCCAGAGCGCCGCGGGCGTCGAGGCCGGCTTCGCCGGGCTGCACTGAGGGCGCCCTTCGCCCCGATGTGCGACCATTCGTGTGAATGCCCGACCCCGGTCTGCGCCTGCTGTTCTCGACCGCGCCCCCCGACGTGGCTGAGGAGCTCGCCCGCGGCCTGCTCGAGGCCAAGCTGATCGCCTGCGCGAACCTACTCCCGAACACCCGCTCTCTATATTGGTGGGAGGGCGCGATCACCTGCGACACGGAGGTCTCCATGATCATGGAGACGAGCGCGGCGCTCGCCGACGAGGCGGTCGAGACCCTCGACCGCGCCCATCCCTACGACGTCCCGAAGATCCTCGTGTTCTCCCCCGAGTCCGCCCCTCCGGCCTTCCTCGACTGGCTGCGCGCCTCCACTGTCGCGCGCTGACCGGTCCTCGCCATGCACGATCTCGTCATCGTCAGCGACTTCCACCTCGGGCGAGGAAAGAACCCGAACACGGGCCGCTACCATGAGCTCGAGGCGTTTTTCTACGACGACGACTTCCGCAGCTTCTGCCAGTGGCTGGTCGACGACGCCCTCAAGCGCAACGCCGACCTGCGACTGATCATCAACGGAGACGCCTTCGACCTCCTGCGTATCGACAGGCCGCCACAGACCCCAGAGGCGACCATGGTCGAGCGTCAGTTCGGCCCCTTCATGACCCCGGATCGGGCTGCCCGCGACATGGCCGACGTGCTCGTGGGTCACCCCGAGTTCGTCGATGGACTGGCCCGGGTGCTGAGTGCAGGCCACGAGGTCGTGATCCTGCCCGGCAACCACGACCAAGAGATTCAGTGGGCCCCCGTCCGCCGCCAGATCGAGCGTGCGATCTTGGGTCGGGTCGGCGAGCGCCTCAGCAGCGAGCGCGAACTCGCAGCGGCCAGCAAACGGCTCCGTTTCCCACCTTGGTTTTGGTACGAGCCGGGCCGGATCTGGGTCGAGCACGGCTGCCAGTACGACCCCGAGAACGCGTTCACCTACTGGCTGCGCTCGGCTTTGGCCGAGGCCCCGCGCAAGGTCCACGAGGCCGAGTACGACATGCCGCTGGGCAACTTCTTCCAGCGCTACCTCTTCAATGGGTTCGGAGCCATCACCTTCATCGTGCCCAGCACCCGGGCCCACATGCGCTACGCGAAGTGGCTGATCAGCAACACGCCGCACCTGATCTCCAGGGCCGTGCTCAGCCACGCCCGATTTTGGCCGCAGGTCATTCGGCGCATCGCCCAGAGCCAAAAGCAGGCCAAGGCCGCCTACCGCGAGGCCCACGAGAGCGCCCTGAAAACGCTCGCCGAGTCCGAGGTCGCGGGCGCCTTGGGCGACAAGCTGCGAGAGATCGACGCTCTCAAAGAGCGAGGGGCGAGCGTCGTCGAGGCGGTCTCGACCTTGACCCGCCAAGGACTGCGGGTGCTCCTGGGTATCGTCGCCCTCTCGGCCCTCACCTTCGGTCTGTGGTTCGCGGGCTTCCACGCCATCGCCGAGCTCAAGGGCGGGTTCATGCTCAAGGCCCTCCTGTTCCTCAGCCTCGACTTCGCGTTTTTGATGGCCGCGATCGTCGGCATCGGTTGGGGTCTGTTTCGCAGCCCGCGCGAGCGCTCCTCCCCGCTGCGTCGGGCGGCCCAGAAGATCGTCAACATCCTCGACGTTCCCGTGGTCAGCTTTGGCCACACCCACGACGAGGTCCTGTGGCGACTCCAGCAGCCCAACGGAGAGCCGGCCTGGTACTACAACACCGGCACCTGGCTCGCCGTGTTCACCCACGATGTGCTCGTGCCCCGCGAGCGTGTCCAATTCACCTTCCTGCGGGTCCACGAGCACGAGGCTGAACTGCTCTACTGGAGTCCCGGGCGCCAAGCTGCGGCCCCTGTGGTGTTGCTCGACGAGCGCGATCCAGAGGCGAACCCTCGGCGACAGGGCAGCGTCTCGCCGCGCTGAGGGTGCTGTCTGACGATCTAGCCCTCCCTCTAGCCCCCCCCCCCCCCCCCCCCCCCCCCCCCCCCCCCCCCCCCCCCCCCCCCCCCCCCCCCCCCCCCTTCCCCCCCCCCCCCCCCCCCCCCCCCCCCCCCCCACCCCTCTCCCCCTCCCCC
>Ga0256845_1002029_pt1 | contig 15268 bp, 17 predicted proteins | sample RiftiametaG_FD_189101 | JGI IMG/M metagenome (GOLD analysis project Ga0256845, IMG submission 189101) | Tube worm associated microbial communities from hydrothermal vent at the East Pacific Rise, Pacific Ocean - Riftia | ecosystem: Host-associated > Annelida > Integument > Unclassified ...
CAAAGCGCAGCACCTAGCACCATCCCCACAATAGCTGAGAAGAGGGCTACGTACCTAATTTTACGGTAGTGGTCTTCTTTAAACTGACTTGCTTCGCGCTGCACCTGTTGTTTTGCATATGAAAGGCTCCCTGTGGCCTGAGTTACATTGGCACTTATGGAGTTCGACATATTGCGAAACCCCATCATTAATTCTTCAATCGCTTTGATATTGGCTTTTAGGGTCTGCTCCATACGCTTATAATCTTCTGCCGCAACCTGACGCTCTTTCATCTCAACCTGAGCCTGGTGGAGCTGACTAAGGCGTTTGATGAGAATATCTAGCGGATCTTCGGACTCGCTCATATTTTATTTTTTCCTATGAATTTACGCAGGTCGTTGATTAGGGGTTGGGCATCCCGTTTATCAACATCTCGGGTTAAGTTCTCTTCCAGGGTCTCCACCAGATACTCCGCGATGATTGTGTCTTTGAAGGCCTGAGAAATAATCACGGCGCCAACAATGATTTTACGGCGAGTATCTTTGGTGCGCTTTTTAGCCTTTAAGCGTTGCACTCTATTTTCGGCTTCGGCAATCTGTTGATCTATAGTGCGGGGCATATAATGGGGTTCTATGTGGTTGCGATGGGTCGGTCTTGGTGATAACGTCGAAAACACTATAAGTGCTCACTTATACATTGCAAGCAATGTGTGAGGTCTCATCGGGGTTTTACCCCAAGGCGACGCCTTTCCCGTTGGCCAAAATGGCCAATTGGGGAGGTTCCCTCCCCAAACCCCGCTGTGGATCGGGGATAACCCCGAGCCTCGTTCTTTTCCTTTGGGGAAATGAGGAGCAGAGAAGAAAACAAAGCGTTGGTGTGCTATGGCAACCTATCATTTTTCCGCCAAAATCATTTCCCGAAGTTCGGGGCGCAGCTCGGTCGCTGCCGCCGCCTATCGCGCTGCCGAGCAGCTGGTGGATCAGCGCCAAGGTTTGGAACATGATTACGTGCGGCGCTCAGGGGTTTTACACACAGAGGTTATGCTGCCCTCAGGCGCTCCAGAATGGCTCAGGAAGCGCGAGTCTCTCTGGAATGCAGTTGAGGCGGTGGAAAAGCGCAAGGACGCTCAGCTGGCGCGTGAGGTCGTTGTGGCGCTTCCTCACGAGGTCTCTGATAAAGAGCGGCTTGAGTTAGTGCGCGGGTTTGCTCAGGTGGCGTTTGTTGATCGGGGCATGATTGCGGATGTTGCTATTCATGCGCCTGGCAAAGAGGGGGATCAGCGGAATCATCATGCGCATATCATGCTGACCACGCGCAGTCTGGATGCTGAGGGGTTTGGTGGCAAGGACAGGTCTTGGAACAGCAAGGCGCTTTTGGAAGAATGGCGGGAAGATTGGGCTGAGCATGTAAATGGGTATTTGCGGGAGCTGGAGGCGGTTCCCGAAGTGGATCACCGGACTTTGGAAGCGCAGCGGGAGGAAAAGCTGGCGCTTAAGGATAAGGCGCTTGCCGAGGGAGATGACAAAGCCGCGCGGGAGTTGGCGATTGAGGCCGTAGCGCTTAATCGAGATCCGTTGCCAGACATCGGTTGGAAGGCGTGGGGCATGGAGCGGCGGGGCGTTAAAACCGTGGCGGGGGATTTATGGCGGGCCGCTTATGAGCGGTTGGAGGTGGTTCAGGGGGTAGTGGCCGACTTGCGCGCGGGGTTTGGGGAGGTGGTCGCCCAGGTCAAGGGTATCGCCGAGCGCGGGGTGGCTAGTTTGGCCGAGCGGTTGCGGGGGGCAGATCTCTCAGAGCTGAAGGTCGTGAACAAGGCCGTCGAGGAGCGGGAAAAAGACGAGGCCGAAAAGGAATTGCAGAAGGAGGAAATCCAGAAGGGTATTGAGGACGTCAAAGCATTCCGGTTGAGCCGGAATAAAGGATGGGAAAGAGAAAGGTAAGCGCCTCAGGATTGCACTTAGGGATTGAATTTACCTGCGCTTGGTGTGAAGTGGTCCTGTAGAATCGGACAGTCTGTTAAGGTGTATTCCAACACGATGAAGGAATACAGAAATGACGAAACGACGGAAGTTTTCAGATCAGTTTAAGGCCAAGGTTGCGCTTGAGGCATTGCGTGGCGACCGGACGATCCAAGAGATTGCAGCAAAGCACAGGTTACACCCCACTCAGATCAGCACTTGGAAAAGGCAGGCCGTTGAGGGCTTGTCGAGCGTGTTTTCTGAAGGTGGAAAGCCTCAAGGTCCAAGTGAATCCGAGATCACAGAACTGCATGCCAAAATTGGGAGGTTGGCAGTGGAGAATGATTTTTTGGCACGAGGGCTCAAGCTATGAGCCCCAAAGAGCGTAGAAAGATGGTTAGCAAACGGGTGGATATCAGCCTATCCCGCCAGTGTAAGATTCTGCGGATCAGCCGATCATCATTGTATTACACGCCCATGGGGTTCAACGCTGAAACGCTGGAACTTATGCGCCAGATTGATAAAGTTTTTACCCAATATCCATTCTTTGGCAGCCGCCAGATCGCGGCATATTTGCCGAGAAAGGGGTATCATGCAGGCCGCCACCGTGTGCGCCGATTGATGAAGGTGATGGGGCTTGAGGCGATCTACAAACGCCCCAATACCAGCAAGAAGCACCCCGAGAACCGGATTTATCCGTATCTGCTACGAGGAATGCAGATCACCCGCGCCAATCAGGTGTGGTGCGCTGACATCACCTATATCCCGGTGAAACATGGCTTTCTATATCTGGTGGCGATTATGGACTGGGCAACGCGCAAAGTGCTGTCGTGGCGACTATCAAACACGATGGACGCGAGCTTTTGCAAGGAAGCCTTGGATGAGGCCATCACCAAATACGGCCCGCCCGAAATCATGAATACGGACCAAGGTTCCCAGTTTACCGGATCGGCGTGGATCACTACGCTAACCGAGGCAGGTGTAAAAATCTCTATGGATGGGCGCGGACGCTATTTGGACAACATATTTATTGAACGCCTCTGGCGGTCATTGAAACAGGAGGCCGTGTATTTGCACGAGTTAACCGATGGTTTTGTGGCCGAACATGTCATTCGTGAGTGGATCACATTTTACAATACTGACCGTCCCCACACGGCCCTCGACAAGCGAACGCCGGATGAGGCATACTTTGACAGCAAAGAGATGATGACAGCGGCATGATAACTAAACCCGATACACCTTAACTCAGCCGCAAACCTGTTCGGAAAAGCAGGACCACTTCACTATCTATCCCGGAAGGTAAGATTTAAATATCTTAGTACAGGCCGAGTTACATATTCCAGTGGTGATTCTTGCTCGGTTTGAATAAACGCTGTGATTTCCATGCCATTTACAATGCTCTTATCAATAAGGTCCTCCGAATATATTTCGGGGATTTGTATAGTTACTTCGAAGAAATATTTTTTTGTAAGAGTATCTAATTTGACGTCAGCGGCGATAATATCAATTTGCCCAGACAGGGTTGGGAGCGCCCGGGCGTTGAATGCGCGAAAGCGGAGGTTTACAGTTTGATTTGAGTATACTTGGTCGATGTCCTGCGAATTGACTCGAACTACTGCCTGTAGATGACCTTCATTTGGAATTATTGTTAAAATAGGTGCTCCGGCTCGAAGTACAAATCCCTCGCCCAATATTCTTATTTCATGTATTTTGCCCGAAATTTGAGCGCGCACCTCCAACATTTGCCTTTCAAACAGCAAATCATTCCTGTTGGCAATATTGGCCAATATATCTGGTCCAATTCTATCAATTTCCACCTGTGCTTCACTACGATATACGTCCGAAATCAAGATTTCTGCGAGTCGGTATTCCTCTATTTTAATCTGAATCTCACCGAGTCGAGCATTCATAAGAGCTAACTCTCCAGTTTTACCATACAAATCTCGTTCTATTGACGAAACAACCGCTTGTTGAGCAAGCCCATGGTCTAGTAAAGAATTGTAGCGAAGATACTCAGAGTTAATCACTTCGATTTCTGATTGCGTGGAACTAATTTGTACAACGAGACCTTCTATCTGAACCTCAAGCTGCCTAGTGCGTTGTCTTTGTAGTTTAATTCGACGTGTTAGTCTTTGTTGGCGCTCTTCGAACACTAGTTCTTGCTCAGAAATTCTTATTTCCAACCCTGGTAGTTCAGAAATAATGTCAGGAATGCCTTCGTTCGGCAACATGGTTACACTTCCATCTCGTTCAGCTCTCAATCTAATTCGTCGAGCCAGAAGGTTTGTTAGCATATCTGTAACCGACTTTAGTTCAATGGAAATTCCTGCTGTATCCATTTCAACCAAAATATCTCCAACTTGGACATATTGTCCTTCAGACACAAATATGTGTCCAATAATCCCGCCAATTGGATGGCTTATGAGATGAGGGCTTATTGTAGGTTCTAGTCGACCATGCGCTATTACCGCGCCTGAGATGGTAGTGTTAACAGACCAAACCCCAATGCCACCAAATATAATAATTGCGGTAAGTAATCCGAGCCGAAGAGGCATCGTGTCATCAATCTTGTGCGGTTTGTTCGTGGGCATCAATTACTCCAATTTGCTTAAGGCACCACTAGAGGCTCTGGTCTTCGGTTTTCATTTAATTTTGTATAAACTAATCTGTTTTTTTTAATTCGGTAAATTATTGAATTGACATTCAAATTAATCTCTTCACGACCCACTAATATAAGACTACCTCCAGACTGGAGGAATCCCAATAGCTCGCCTGCGCCTTCATTGCTGAATATTTGTACTAGTGTATCGGATGGCTGATCAACAATTAGTAACCTTGGCTGGTGATAAAGTGCACGCGCAAGGGCCAAGAGTTCTCGATTGCCGCGAGAGAGAGGTGAGCCCATCTCATCAATTAAAGTTTCATATCCATCAGGTAACATCGAAACATATGAATGCAAGCTAGATATACGAGCTGTGGCCTCAATAGAAAGACTATGGCCAAAATGTTCGAGACCAGATATGTTTTGAGCGATTGTACCAGCCAAAAACAACGGTAACTCTCTAACATATCCTATTTGACCTGCGACTTGACTCGGTTGTAGCAAACTATACCTATACCCACTTGCAAGAATAAGACCCTGTGCGGGTCGGCGCGCCCAAGCTAACGTGTCGCAAAGTATCGATTTTCCACTATTTGGTTCACCTAATATTTGAACCACCATACTAGGCATAATTTTCAAATTAATTTCTTTGATAATTTTTTCACCTGTTAAGTCTCCTGCAATCGTTACATCACGCAACTCTAGTATTGGAGTACATTGATTTTCGATCGCCACCAGCGACGCTGTATTTGTTTGCATATTAAGTATTGAACCGATGCGATTCCAACTGTCGATGGCTTTTTTTAAATCTGGAAGAATCTTAAGAAAAATAATAAACGGAAAGAATACGCGATTAAGTAACACAACACTCGCGACCATTCCTCCAATAGTAAGTTTATTACTCAATACTAAAGTTACGCCTCCACTTATCACAAGAATGGCAAATATCCAACGAATGGAAGAAAGAATTACAGTGGTTGCTACTGTGTAATCGTTGGCGCGGATTGCAGCAACGCGAGCATGCGAGCGCTTGCCAATCAACCAATCTCCGGCAAAGATATCCAAATTCTGACCGCCCAACCAACATCCAGAACGTTCTAATGTTTTAATGGCCTGTGTTGCATCTTGAGACGTCATTTTAGCAGCGTGGCGTCGGCTTGCACTAAATCCAAGACCAAGAAAAAATGTCGCCCCAAGTAAGAGAATACCAATGAAAGCAAGCCAACCAATTAGTGGGTTCATGATGAATACTATACTAAAATACACAGGAAGCCAAAATACATCGATAACATTTAGCAGCGAGCCAGAATGAACAAATTGTCGTAGTTTATCGAGCTCGCTAAGACCAAGGCTACCCCTCGAATTGATTGTTGTGGATCGAGGGGGTAAAGCAATAAGCTGCCCTTCCAATTCTTGTTGGAAAGCTGCGGCGTATCTAGCCAAAAGTCTCCGACGAGAGTAATCTAATACACCCATACCAACAATTAACATACTCGCAAGAATTGCCAATGCGGTCAGCGTTTCTAATGATCTTGCATTAAGTACACGATCGTAAACTAAAAGCATGAAGAACGGTAAAGCCAGTGAGAGGATCGCCACAAGGAAACTAAAAAACAGCACTCCTCCAAACATCCAACTATGCGCCCATAAGGCATTCCAATGTGCTCTTTGGTAGGTCTGTTCTTTACGTCGCATGACCGCAGCTCCATTCGGCAACTATCAAATTTAATTTCAGCAACCGACTTATATTTTGGTCACTAGTTTTCCTGAGAGAGATTGAATGCAATAACAACGCGCTCACCACGTTTACCTTTCTCTGTTGAGAGGTTGGGTGCTACAGAATGATATAGCCAGCTAGGGAAAATAAGCAGTTTTCCTGCTGCTGGCGTGAAATTGACCTTGCTCCAGCAAGACCTTTGACGCTTCTTGTTGGGTAAATATCGAGGTGGGTTCATTAGATTTTGCGTTCGGGGATCTGTAAAATCGATATTGCCTGAATTTTCTGGTGCATGAACGTAGTAGCACCCGCTCCAGATACAGTTGGGGTGAATATGTGATCTATTAGAGCTACCTGGGGGGTTAATAATTGACCACATAGTGCCTATTTTTAAGCTCGATCCTTTGTGGTATCCATTTTTTTTACTGATAGAGTCACAACTTGAATTTACTAATCCTACAAGTTGTCTATAAGGCACTTCTTTGTGTAGATTGTTGTGGCTGTGCCACCCCCCAAGCCCGCGATGATTTGAGCGTTGTATCCCTTTACAATCCCGACTGCGCTCGGAATAAATCGCTTCCAAAAGAGCTGAATTAGCCGGCTCCGCAACAATATCAGGCAATTGAAATGAGAAAATCTGTGTTGGAAAATATTGGTTCTCTGTTAGGTTTATCTCAGACGGTATCAACGGAAATTCTGATGTTTTGTTGGCGTCGTTCATGTTATTAATATTCATTTTGAATCCTTTAAGAAATAATTTGAAGGGAACCGTTACGGGTTGAGGTCCATTGTTTCACCTTGAGCGATGAAACGCATCACGTAATCATCGCATAGGAGGATGGTACGTTGTGCCCGATTCCAAGATGCTCCAGCATCACAATGATCAAAGTGTATAGTTATATTTTTTGGCCAATCGAATCGCCGCATTTCACCTGCAAAACCTTCCAATAATCCTGCCACCTGCATTTCATGTTTCATCGGTCCTTCGCCATATATTATTTCAACCTTATTTGAATACTGCCCAGAAGATAGCTGATGTGGCCGTAAAATATTGGCCCAGCTATCGATTTGATCGGGGGCTGTATCTGAACAATCGGATAAGTCATGTTGGGTAAATTCAAGCCAGGAGATGCTATTACGCCACTCTGCGGGATCTGCTCCATAAAACAGGCAAGCAGCTTGATACGCCCTACGTATGTCGAGTGGATGCTCGCTTTTGAAGTCGTAGTATATTGGATCAATATATTGATCTTCATGAATCCACGAACGAACGCGATCAATGATTATGTTTGGGGCATCGTCGTAATGTCTTAAAGTTATCCAACTGGTCGCAAAGCTATCAGCCATTGCTTCTTCATTTGCTAAAACTGGCAGTCCAAATTCACGAATTAATGCATGCGCCATTTCGTGATATAGTACATGAATTATTACATTATATGCAAATTTCGATATTGGCATATTAACTTCGTACATTGGTTCTAGTTCGGTTTCAATTTGAGTGCGTGATAACAATTTGTCCAACTCGTGTATGCCTTCGCGAAAGCCATCCGCATAGCGTCCTTGTCGAATGGGTTGAACAAACACATCTGCAAGTAGTATTTGTATTTCGCTTCCAAAAGCATCGCCAATGCCAACGCTAGTATCATAGATCAGCATTCCTTCGGTAAGGTCCAAGATAAATATTATCGCGTCTTCATCTGTAGGATGCATAGATTGCCAGTCTGCGTAAACAGCATCACCAAATTCGAATAACCTATTGTGTTCCGAAATTTCACGAAAGTTCTGTTCAATCAGCACCAATATTTCAATGTCTGTTTTCAGCGAATTGAGAAGTTCTTCCAAGCTGACTTCATCCCGCGCAGATATGGCACCCGCACGATCTTCAATCCGCCGGTTATAAAAAAGATCTTCAACTTGTGCTGACACTGATTGGGGAAGACTCAATACACAGGAAAAATAGAACATTATCATGAGACGATACAATGTGTTTATCCCTATTTTGATATTAGCTCCATCGGCCACAGAATGCAGCCGATGGACTTTACTATCTTACGATATTTATCTTAGTAATTATACATAAACTCCGCCTTCATCTCCTTCATTCCCTTCATCTCCTTCATTGTCTTCATTCCCTTCGTTTCCTTCATTTCCTTCATTATGCTCGTTCCCTTCATCGGTGCCATCATTGTTGCCCCAGCCTACACCTTCATCTCCCTCATTCCCTTCATTGTCTTCATTCCCCTCATTCCCTTCATCTCCTTCATTTCCATAATCAGGTTCATTCCCTTCGTTTCCTTCATTTCCCTCGTTCCCTTCATTCCCCTCGTTCCCTTCGTTTCCTTCATTTCCACCACTACCACCACCACTGCCACCGCTTCCCCCCCCACCAAAGCTGATGTTGGTCATAAGGTTGATCTTTTGGAGTTCAAGTTCTTCTGCGGATAGCGCATCTGTATAAGTTCCGATTAAATCAGTCATGTTATATTCCTTCATTTTATTTAGTTAACGCAGCTCGGTTGCTGCTAGGAGAAGGAACTGCATGTGCAAATTCCAGTAGATAGTACCAAAGTGCAACAGGCCGTCTACACATGGTCAGAGATGCATTGCGCATCAAAGTTCTTTGGTTCGGATGTTGAATAGAACTTTTGCCTATTACGCCCCGCCCAATAATTTATTCGCCTCACACTCCCGTCCGGCTCACGACGCAGGCTGCTGCCTTTTTCGTTTGGGAACATGACGCCCTGCATTTCGGCCATTACAGAGCGCAGCATTCCGGGTTCGGTAACAATATCGTTAAAAAACAGTTTTGAACCCGCTCGCCACTCTTTGTTTTGCAACGCACGGCCAGATTTGTGTAACTCTGCAATTGTTGCTGCTGAAGTCCATGCCCAACTGATCAAGCCTTGCGGTTTTCCTTCTTCGCTTACGTAATTTCGTAGCTGGCCGCACCTGAGAGGAGGTAACAATTCAACAGGAAGATAGTAAGATAATGGAAACTGCCGATGATATCGAGATGCAGATAGATGATATATAGCAAGCCCTAAAGATGTAAGAGCATCAAATCTAGTTGGACCTACCCATGGCCAATTCAAAAAATAATTTTTGAGAGGTGGTTTTGAAATTTTTACTTCATGTGCAAAAATAAAGTCCTTGGGCAACACATTAGCTTCTCCACGTTTCAATGCAGCTAACGCGTGTATACCGAGTGAACGCCACTTAAACCATAAATGGGGTGCTGCTCCAGCTAAATCAACTACCGATCCATCTATTTCTATTTGACCAGCCGATGCTTCTAATTGAAACCAGAACGGGTCGACTTGGCCAGTTAGTATTTCATAATATGCTGACGGTGAGAGCGCCATCATATGGCATAATGTATCTCGTTCAATTGGCGTTAGGCCATTCTGAGGGGAGCGATACCGCCCTTCAATATTTCCTTCTAGTAAAGCACAATGGATTATGGCCTTACTTGCCGCACTGCTATATTCTTCGGTGTTGCAAAGTTTATTGCTTGTAAGAGCAAGTGCCTCACCAAAACCTGACGCAATGTTTTTCAAATCTGAAAGGCACTCTTTATAGCTACACAACAAGAACGGAGCGGCTTCACCTCGATCTGAAACAATTGTTGTACTTAACTGTAAATCTCTCGCTAAATTAACAACCATGTTTTCTCCAAGTTGCGATATCTTATTGCTCTGTTCAGAAAAAATATTCGCGAATACGCTAACTGTGTATGCCCATGCTGGCCCAGAAGACAGTTGTGCCTTAGATACGGAAAAACTTTGTGCGGTTGAGGTAGCTAGCACTGATTCTACATCTAATAATGTCATGGCACCAGAACCGCTTTTGAATAGGTCAAGTATCCCTTTACTTCCAGAAAAGGCGTAGCGGTGAATACTTACCAACCGAGCAATCGGATAATTGTATGAATAAGAATACAGCGCGCCTGGATGGCATAAAAATACGAGAAGTCGTTCTAGTAATTCCCCTAAGTAAATATTATTTTCTAAGCGCCATACTTCGCAGAAAGCGTAGTGAAGTTTTTTTTCGGAATTATGTGAATAATTGATCAAAGCAAGTTCGCCAATAAAAGCACAGACTTCTCTCGCTATTGGTGGCATAAATGCGCGCTTGGAAAAAACTATTTGCAAAGCATGTGCTACTTCATGGGCAAGGCATATAATGTCTTTAGCCTTGCCTGACCACGGTATATATACAACAGGAAATATGTGCGGACCCATATCTCGTGTATGCGGTGAAATTTTATCAGAAAGATCGCCGCAAACAATAACTATACTGGCTAGTGCTTCGCGAACTTCGTCGTCGTCTCCCATAAGTTCATAAAACGCTGGTACAATGAGTGTACGAAAGCACCAGTTGATAGAAAGGTTTGATTCGTCAGATTCGGACGCTGAACTAACCAAAGACATATATTGGTCCACTTCAATGCGCGCGACATTCAGTACGGTTTTTATGTTGCAAGCTTCGAATCCATGCAACTCTGCCCAGTTATCTAATGTATAAATTACATACCTCTAAGCTTAATTGGATTAGCGTCGATTAACCTTAGGTGGAAGGATAACTGTAGTCAATATTTTTATAGCGGATGTTTGAGTTATGACTGAATCTGGTGTTTGAGTATTTGAAGGTTGGCGGCGTATCTGGTTGATTTGTGTTGCAAAGCATCAACCCAACCAAAGGAGATACACCACCATGGATACGAGTAACATTGTTGATTTTGACAGTCGAGACGGGATTTCAGACGGGCTGACGGATTTACTTCGAGAGGGAGCGCAGCAATTGATAGCGACAGCGGTGGCATTCTGCAAGAGCACGAGGCTGGCGCGAAGTGCACTGATCTGTGCCGTAAGCATGGGATGTCGCAGGGGTCGAGTCCGGTAGGGGGCGAAATCGTATCATAAGGGATTCTGTAATTGGCACGCCCAGTGCCCTATGCGGTTTGTAGCCGGTTCAGGGTTCGGTAAACGGTTGGCCTTGAGACTGCGAATAGTTCTGCCAGATCAGAGATTGAATATTCGCCGGTTGCATGCATGCGGCCGAGTTCTTTTTGTTGTTTTTCAGACAGTTTTGGCTGTTTTCCACGTAGTCTGCCTTTGGCACGGGCAATGGCCATGCCTTCGCGGGTGCGCATCCGAATGAGGTCGGATTCAAATTCTGCGAATGCCGCAAGAATATTGAAAAACATCTTTCCCATTGGATCTGTTGGATCATAAACAGATGCCCCGAGCGCCAACTTTACGCCTTTTGCGGCGAGTTGGTCAGCAATGGCACGGGCGTCTGGAACAGAGCGGGCAAGGCGATCCAGCTTTGGCACCACTAACGTGTCACCTTCACGCGCGGCAGCAATGGCCTGATCAAGGCCAGGGCGTTGGCGGTTTGTGCCGGTCAGACCATGGTCTGTGTAAATAAGATCATCGCTTACCCCCAATTCCAGAAGCGCCTGCTTCTGGGCGGACAAGTCCTGTTTGTCGGTGGAGCAACGAGCGTATCCAATGAGTGTTGTTTTCATGCGTGGATTGTACGTATAGGGGCCCCCTTTTGCAAATCTTTCCGTACCATCTATATGAGACACATTTGAGCTTGTTTTGCAGGGCTAGGATTTACAGTTCAGAACTGTCCGCTGAGCGATCCCTAAACGGACAGGTCGGTTAGGCGGTGCATACTCATTGGGTAATTATGCAAAGGGAAACCATCCGCAACACCGCAGTGTAATCTTGATCGAGGCAGGGAGATAACGAAACTTGCATATTATCCGTATAATGTGTATTATAGGGATAAATGAAAGGAGGCTGTTATGATTACAGTCACAGCAGGCGAGCTGCAAAAAAAGTTTGGGCGGTATCGGGATATGGCTCTGAAGGAGCCTGTATCGGTCACGCACCACGGGCGGGAAGATATGGTTGTCTTGTCAGCAGACGAGTACAAGCGACTCAAACGGATGGATACACGGCAAACCTACGCAATGCGCGATCTGCCGGATGATCTTGCCGATGCTCTGGAAAATGCAGAGCCACCAGCTTGGACCGCCGAACTTAACCACTTGATGGAACCTTAAGGGCGTGGCGTTACCACCCCCCGAAACGGGGCTTGTTATTCGTTACAGCTATCTTTGGCATGACGAAAAACGGCGGGGTCAGGAAGAAGGCAGCAAGGATCGCCCGTGCGCCATCGTGCTTGCCACCAAGAAGCAGGGTGCCGGCGCGCCAACGGTTGTGGTTGCGGCGGTCACTCACACGCCGCCCCATAAAGATACGCCAGCCATTGAGATACCAGCCAAGGTTGGAAAGCATCTCGGCCTTGATGATAATCGTTCTTGGATTATTACGGGCGAGGTGAATGTATTCACTTGGCCAGGCCCAGATATTCGCGCCCTGCCCAACCAAGGCAAAGAGCGCAGCTTTGCCTATGGGTATTTGCCCCAAAAGCTGGCGCAATCGGTGATCGACAGCGCGAAGGATCAAATCCGCCGGAGAAAATCCAAGGTTGTGGGGCGTGATGACCCGCCAAAAAAGGATTAGGGTAAAAGGGTTGACACTGTGAAGTCTTTGAAGAGAACCTAGTTGATGAGATTTAATGTTTCCTGTATAGTACTATATGTGTATACACTTATAATAATATAGCAATATACAGGCGAAACATGAAGATACTTTCAATTATCACGCAAAAAGGCGGGGCAGGTAAAACCACCATTGCAACAGCACTGGCGGTTGCGGCGGAAAAAGATGGGTTGAACACGGCCATTCTTGATTTAGACGATCAGGCGACTTCTTGCTTTTGGGGCGATATTCGCCAAGGCCAAAATCACACCCCTGCCCTTGCGGTCAAAGATGTGAAAGCTATTCGGCTTCCCCATGTGCTTGAGGCATTAAAAAGTGCTGGTTGTGATCTTGTGATCTTAGATTGCCCTGCCATCCATCGTGATATTGCCATGGATGCGGCCACGCCGTCGGATTTTGTTTTGATCCCTACCCGCGCAGACGTTTTTGATATTCGCTCGATGCGCCAGACCGTCGATTTAATGACGTCGATTGATAAGCCTTGCGCGGTTGTTTTGAATTTCTGCCCACCTGTTGGCAAAGAGCTGGAAGACGCACGGGAAGGCATCAAGGGTATTGGTGTATCGCTTTGCCCAGCGGAACTGCATAATCGCAAAGCATATTCCCGTGCACAGCAAAGTGGGCAGACCGCACAGGAAACAGAACCAAAATCGCTTGCCGCACAAGAGATTATAGCCCTATACACCTATACACTCAACCAAATGAAGGAAGGTAGCGACCATGGCTAATTCATTGCAAGCTGCGCTTGATGGTAGTGCCGTTGAAGCCACCCCAAAGCCAGTAAGAACAAAACCCGTTGCCAAAACAAAGGCCAAAAAACCTTCACGTGAAGGCACTGTTCTAGTGGGCGCGCATTTCTCACCTGACGTTCAAAAGCAGTTGCGGATGCTTGCCGCCGAAGAAGGCACAACAAACCGCGCTTTGATCGCCGAAGCTTTGAACCTACTTTTTAGGAAGAAGGGTAAAGACGCAATTCTATAAGGATATAGGTGTATACCCTTATACACCTATAGAAGTTATGTCGTCTGAATCGCCAAGCTTTCCTGTTTGCAGAATGACAATAGTTTCTTGCACATCTGCCATACGAGCTTTGCGGCCAATTTTGGATTTTTCCAGCTCTTCCTGTGCTTTACGTCTTCCTGCTACGTCTTTGGGATACCAATGCAACGTAACGTCTGTAACGCGCTGCCCAGTCTTTTTGTAAGCTATTGTTATTGTGAAGGGTGCCCAAAGATTGATTTCCTTGATGGCAGGCACAATGGCGCGTTGCTTTAGGTTGCCAAAAGCTTTGAGCTGACCTTCATGCACATCAAGAATTTCGCGAAGACGCTCCACACTATATTCTTCATGAAAAACATTGCGCAGATTCACACGGCGCGAAACATGCTCATAGAGAGCAAGGGCATATTTACTGTTGAAAGCGGCCATCACGGCGATTTCGAGTTTTCCGAAGCTTACTGAATCTCTGACGGCCGCAATCAGGCGCTTGTCAAAGCTGTAGGTTAGCTCACCACGCATGCGGGTAGGATCGCCCATGTTGTTCCCGCCAAGGAGTTGAAAGCGCGTTATAGAGCCATTTGGCATCTTACAACGGGCAATGGTGCGCATGAGCTTTTCTATGGTATCCTCAATGCGCTCATTGCCGTTGTGGTTTGAGCGCAGGACAGAAAGATCAATTCGGTAGTCCTTTTCATCATCGCGCATGTCTGGCCCGAAGGCGTTCGCTATGAGAGCATTCCAGCACCGCCTGTCATTGAGTGTCAGCCCCTCCGCAAAGGCCACATCAATGGTTTCGCTTGGCTTAATCATCTCGCCATGGTTTGGCTTGATATCAAGCGTCCCATAGTCCCGTTTGTTTGTGCTCACGCCCATTTTATTTTGCTCGATCTTCCGTAGGTATAACGGATTGGGTGGTTCGGTAGGATAAACTATAACAGTAACGCAATAATATGTTATAGTTTGGAGGGAAGCAACTAAATCTGGTAGGTTTACCAACAGGAAACAGCGGGCAGCCCCCAATTTGTTATATCCACCCATAACAAACCACCCAATTTGTTATGGGTAGCGCGAAACAGTCACCCAATCCGTTATATCTTCCCAATTTGTTATATTTAGGCTCCCCAATTTGTTGGCCGAATCAACCGAAAAGTTATCGCGAATCAACCAATATGTAGTCGCGAATCAACCAATATGTGTTCGGTTAAGCACCAATATGTTATATCTAGACACGTAACTCATTGTTTTATGCGTATAATTAAGTTTAGGAAGAGAAGTAGAATCCGAAGTTAGAAGAAAAAGGATAGTTTCACCTCAAATCGACGGCACAGACTCTTTCGCCGGTCTTGTTTATAATCATCGCATTTCCACCAGCTTGCCTGCATACCTGCTCCCCAAACATGCCTTGCAGGCTATCCTGGAAAGTCCGCGCATTGTG
>Ga0256845_1002030_pt1 | contig 15268 bp, 17 predicted proteins | sample RiftiametaG_FD_189101 | JGI IMG/M metagenome (GOLD analysis project Ga0256845, IMG submission 189101) | Tube worm associated microbial communities from hydrothermal vent at the East Pacific Rise, Pacific Ocean - Riftia | ecosystem: Host-associated > Annelida > Integument > Unclassified ...
TTTTTCACATTCTCTTCTTTAAAATAATCTACCGTAACTAGTTATGCTAAATTATTTTGCCTTAATAATGCAAAAAACAATTCAATCTAATCTAGACGCATATTACGATCAAAATGGTATAAGGTTAAAAATGAAACTAAAGAAGAGTCTGCGAAAACAGAAGGAAAAAAGAAAAATGGTTGAAACTAGGTCATGGTTGGTATTTGCAGAAGAAAATAAGAGTGTGGATTTTTTCTATACTATTTTATAGTGGCTTATTATTAACCTTCTTATCATACCATATTAGTGGTATTTTTTTCAAAAAAAAGGAATATCTTTTTTATAAGAGTTAAATAGATTTATCTTTATTATCTATAATAAGTCTAAATAAAAATAATGTAGTGATTGATTTATCAAATCTAAAAGTGATACATGCAGATGCTCGTGTTCTTACTAAGGTAGGGATGAAATCTATTTTGTCAAAAATAGGAATAAAAGAAGTTGTTGCTGTAGGTAGTGAGGTTGCCCTTTATAAAGAAATAAAAGAAAAGGGTGCTGATTTATTAATTATTGATTACAATCAAAAAGATTTTTTCTCGATTGAGAATATTTTTTCTATACAGAATAATTACCCCAATATTAAAATATTAGTTGTTTCTAGCGATTTAGAACAAATTAGGATTTTAAAAGTTTTAGAGTCTGGTGTAAATAGTTTTTTGACGAAAGAATGTAGCGAGGAGGAAATTATTGATGCTGTGGTTTCACTTACTAAAGGAGGGAAGTTTTTTTGTAATAAAGTGATGGATTTTCTTCTCCAAAAAGATGATGCTTCTGGAGTTCAAGGTTGTACCGCTATTACTTTGACTGAACGAGAAATTGAAGTAACCAAGATGATAGCTGAGGGAATGACGAGTAAGGCTATTGCAAACAGCTTGTTTGTAAGTTATCACACTATTCACACTCACCGTAGGAACATAATGAAAAAATTAGGGCTTAAAACTGCGACTGAGTTAACCTTGTATGCAGTTAATTCGGGATTGGTAGAATTGTCATAAATACCACATATTTGGTAGGTTTTTTTTTCAAAATACCACCTTTTAGCGATTGAACCTTATTAAAGTAATCTGTTCCTTTGCATCATCAGTTAGTTATTGTTTAGAATTAGTCTAAAGTATGGAGGAATGAGAAAAACATTACTATATATATTATTGTTACAGTTAGATTTAGTGGGGTTGGCACAGGTAAAAGACTCAAGCTGGGTTAAGGCCAAAGCTATTGAAAAGCCATGGGATAATTTAAGCTTGAAAACTTATGGTGTAGTTAATTATTATAATTTTGATTGGGAAACAGATCCTGATAAGCGTAATGCAGTAGATCTAGAACGAATAAACATGTATATGAAATATAGGTTTAGTGATAAGGTAAGCCTTAAAACTGAGTTTGAATTTGAGCATGGAGGTACTGGAGTCACAATGGAGTTTGATAAATTTGAAGAGTTTGGTGAGTTTGAAGAAGAGGTAGAAAATGGTGGAGAGGTGCTTTTAGAACAGCTTAATATTGTGTTTGATGTAAAGCCGTGGTTAAAGATAAGAGCTGGTAGATTAAAGTTATACTTAGGTGTAGCATCAAAGTTGGATGAAACACCAGATTATTTTACGGGATACCGCTCTATTATGGAGAACACGTTATTACCATTGGGGTGGTACGAAATAGGTACGGAGATTTCTGGAGATTTAGGACAAAAAAAGAAATGGAGCTATAAAGCATATTTAGTAAACGGTCTATCAAGTGCAAATTTTTCTTCGGCCAATTGGGTTAAAAGAGGACATCAAAAACGATTTGAAATGGCAAATGCTGAAAATTTAGCTATAGCAGGTCGGTTCGATTATAATTTACTTAATAAAGGTTGGTTAGGGATATCGGGATATTATGGTAATACAACTGGTAATAGACCAAAAAATGACATGAGGGGGATAGATGCATACGTATCTATGTTTGACGTTCATGCAAATGTAAATGCAGGGCCAGTTAAGTTTAGAGCGATGATTCTTTATGGACAACTACAAAATGCTGACAAGGTTTCGAAAGCCAATAGAAGTTTATCAAATAACTTAGGTGTAAAAAGAACACCTGTTGCATCAGAGACTTTAGGCTATTATGCTGAAATAGGTTATGATGTGTTATCACTTACAAAAGTGGGGGATAAAAAAATGTTTGTTTTTGCTAGATATGATTTTTATGACACCATGTTTGGAGTCCATAAAGATTTTTTTAAAAACCCTAGATGGGAAAGAAAGGCAATCACGGTAGGTGTCAACTACTTACCTGCACTAAGGGTAGTTATTAAAGCTCATTATGCAGTTCAGACTTTAGGATTTAAGAAAGAGAATACAGAAAAGACCTTTTTATTAGGTATAGGGTATAGTTTTAAGACTAATAATTATTAATCAATCAATTAACTATAATTATAACAAATAAATAATCATACAATGAAAAAGCAATCAATTTTATCAAAATCAATGGCTGTAGCACTAATGTTAACAGCATTCTCATCATGTAAAAAAGATGATGAAGAAACACCAGCAAAGGATAGTAAAACATCAGCTTCTTACTCTACTCATTTGTCTAATATAGGTACAAATGTAATAATCGCGACCTATTCAGATTTATCTAGTAATGCTACTACTTTACATCATAAAGCGGTAGCATTAAAAAACAATGCTACTACTACGACCTTGACTGCGGCTCAAGATGCGTGGAGAGCTACCCGTGTACCTTGGGAAAAATCTGAAGGTTTTTTGTTTGGACCAGTCGATTCAGATGGGATTGATCCTGCGATTGATAGTTGGCCAGTGAATGTGGTTGACTTAGACAATGCTTTGACTACTAGTAATTTGACTGAAGACTATGTTGCGGCATTAGGTGGTACTCTAAAAGGTTTTCATACTATAGAATACTTACTTTGGGGAGCAAGTGGGACTAAGACCGCAGGAGATTTAACTACCAAAGAGATCGAATACTTAGTTGCGGCGACTAAAAATTTAGAGAGTAGAACTAGTGAGCTTTCGGATGCTTGGTTACCCTCTGAAGGAAATTTCGTTAAAAACTTATTAAAAGCAGGTAAGTCGGGTAGTATTTTTATTACTCAGAAATCAGCCCTACAAGAGCTTGTAGAGGGTATGGCAGGTATTGCAGATGAAGTGGGTTCAGGAAAAATAAATGACCCGTTTTCTGATAATGACTTAGCCTTAGAAGAGTCCCAGTTTAGCCACAATTCTAAAGCGGATTTCGCTAATAATATCAGAAGTATTTCTAACGTGTATAATGGTAGTTATAACGGTGCTACTGGTTTAGGGATTTACGATATAGTAAAGACTAAGAACACTGTTTTGGCTGATAGGTTAAAAACTGAAATTAATGATGCGATAATGGCTATTAATAATATCCCCGGTACATTTAGTGAGGCGGTTACTAACCAGTCAAGTTTGGTTACTACTGCTAAAGATAAAGTTTTAATCATCAAAACTACATTAGAGGGGGATGTTCTAAAGGTTATTAACAATCTTTGATAGAGGGTGATATTTATGTGAGAGTGAATAGCTTATAACTAGCTGACTCTTGTTAGTTAGTTAGTTAGTTAGTTGTTTTTCTAAAAGTATTATGAGCCATAAAAATGGTGAAATAGGAATGACACTTAATTATTGGGTTGGTACTCAAAACCAGAGTGCTCGCAATTTTTTACACAGTATTTATATATCTTTTTGTCGTTTGCTTATTGGTATATAAACATGAAGATAAAAGGTTGGATTTATAAAAGATAAGATAGGTATGAAAAGAAAATATGTTTTTTTGTTAGCAGTAGTGTTTATTTTAAATTCGTGTAAGAAAGAGAAAGAGCTTGAAATAGATAAACAAGAAAATCCAAGAAAACTTTCTGGAGGGGCTACAACTATTGATCAACCTAATAGTTTTGCTTTTTCTTCTCCAGCACCTAATTTGTCAGGGCTAAATTTAGACCAACACCTTGCGGGAGATGCTGCTTTTGAGCAAGTATTTGTCACACCTCCTGTCGTTGTTAATCAAGGGTTAGGTCCTATATTTAATAATAATTCATGTATTGCTTGTCACCCTAAGGATGGTAGAGCACCCCACCCTAATAACTTGAACGGTTTTACAGGGTTGTTTATTAGGGCGAGTATACTTGGTACGGGGGTTCATGGCGGGCCAAACCCTGTGCCAGGGTTTGGAGGACAAATTCAACAAAATGCAGTACTTGGTACGCAAGCAGAAGCAGAGTTCTCCGTTTCGTACTCTTTTACAACTGTTACGATGGACGATGGAGAAACTGTCATACTTCGTAAACCAGTTTATTACTTAACGAGTACTTATGTTCCACTACCAGCACAAACGATGTTGTCCCCTAGGGTCGGTCCCCCAGTTTTTGGTTTAGGACTACTAGAAGCAATTCCAGAAGCAAATATTGTAGCTTTATCTGATATCAATGATGATAATAGGGACGGTATTTCGGGCAAACCTAATTATGTTTGGAATGAACAGACGAATTGCTTAGAGTTAGGGAGATTTGGTTGGAAAGGGATCAATCCTACTGTTTTACAACAATGTGCAGGTGCTTATAATGACGATATGGGAGTTACAAATCCTTATTTTCCTGTAGAATCTTCTTTTGGGCAGAGCAATTTTACAGATAATTTGTTAAATGATCCAGAGTTATCTTAAGAGGATCTTGATGATGTTACATTTTATTGCAGGACTTTGGCCGTTCCTGCATCTAGAGATATAGATGATGCTGAGGTAATGAGGGGAGAAAAAATATTTAATGAGATAAATTGTACGGGGTGTCATACTGCTAAGCATATTACAGGAGTATTTCAAGGAATTACTGAAATTTCAAACCAAGTAATTTATCCTTTTACTGATGGATTATTACATGATATGGGATTTGGATTAGCAGATGATAGACCTTCTTTTGATGCCAATGGGCAAGAATGGAAAACAAGACCTTTGTGGGGGATTGGTTTAACTGAAGTAGTGGGGGGACATACTCATTTTTTACATGACGGAAGAGCTAGAGATTTAACAGAAGCCATTTTGTGGCATGGGGGAGAGGCCTCCAAGGTTATAAGCAAATTTAAATCATTAAATAAGCTAGATAGAGGTGTCCTGATTAAGTTTTTAGAATCTTTATGAGATAAATTTTAAATTAAGGTGTATAGTGTAAAATCGCTACGAAACTCTCTCAATAGTTTTAAACCCTATTCATATAGTAAAATTGCTAGATGAATAAGGGTATAAAATTTTAAGTGTAAATGATGAAATGAGTCAAGATAGATTTATTAAAGCAGATTTTTTTTAGAGGCTATTTAAAATAGGGGCTTTGAGTTGTTAAATAAGTATACAGTCTACCGCATATGTGGTAGGTTCTTTCTTTTCAAAATACCACCTTTTAGCGATTGAACTTTATTAAAATAATTTGTTCCTTTGTAACTCTATTTATAATTAGTCTTAATAAAAAGAACGTTAAAATGAAAAAAATATTACTATTACTTACAACAGGTATTACGCTAGGGGGAGTAAATGCTCAAACTGTAGATACTGTATCTATTGGTGCTGGATATGCCAATGAAAATTATTATACATTAAATGATGGAAATGAAGTTTCTATTGACAGAAGCGATTGGGATTTGGCTTTTTCTGCTAGCGGACTTGGTTTTGCAAGTTCTTCTGTTCGCATCAATGGTGCTACAGGTACAGAATTATATAAGTTTAATAATGATATAAGTACTTGGTCAACTATAGATACTACAGGATTTGATTGGGAAAAGAATCAATTACTAGATTCAGATACATCGTGGACGGTTGGATCTTTTGAAAATACAGCACTAGCAAGTGGGTTTGACTTAGGTTGGGGTACATACAGTGTGATTACACATATCGTTACAGGAGATCGTGTTTTTATTTTAAAATTAGCTGATGATACGTATAAAAAGTTAATTATTGTAAGGCTTCAAAGTGGGGCATATACATTTAAATACGCAGGTTTAGATGGTTCTAACGAAAAAACTATTGTATTATCTAAGTCAGACTATCAAGGTAAAAATTTTGGGTATTATTCTATCCAAGATAGTACTAAGTTAGATAGAGAGCCTCTGTCATCTTCTTGGGATTTGTTATTTACTAAATATATAGGGATGATTAAAACCCGTAGCGGTGATTTTGTTCCTTATGGTGTGACAGGCGTATTGGCAAACTCAAATATAAAAGTAGCTCAAGCTAATGATGTGACAGACGTGGATGAAATGTTGGCAAGTAGTCAAGATTTTGGATTTAATATTAGTACAATTGGCTCTGATTGGAAAAATTTTAGTTTTGCAACCTTTTCATATGTCGTTGAAGATAGTCTAGTTTATTTCGTAGAGACCTCTAATCAAGATATATATAAAATAATTTTCACAGGATTTGGCGGAAACTCTAACGGGGATTTTGTTTTTACTAAACAGTTGGTAGCAACAGTTGCTGGTATAGAAGAAGGTGTGTCAAATAGTGAAATTCTTAATGTGTACCCTAATCCTGCATCAGAGGTTATCAACCTAACGTTTACTGCCTCTAATGAGACCACAGTGTCTATTCATAATGTTGCAGGAGAAGAGGTGTTAAAAGAGGGACTGGGCGTTGTTGAGTCAGGCTTAAATCAATCACAGATTGATGTAAGCAGGTTGACTCAAGGTGTTTATTTCTTAACCCTTACTTCAGCTAATAGTAAAGTCACTCAAAAAATAGTAATTCAATAGTGATTAAGTGTATAGTTTGACGACTACTTCCCTGTTAACTCTTTTTTGAGAAGACAGGGATTTTAAATTTTTAAAAAAAAGTATTGAAAATGAAGATGAGTTTTTTTTCCAAAGTGATATTGTTAGGGATGTTTGTGATTTCTATTATTTCCTTATCAAGTTTTTCATCTGGATCTCCAGGCGGGAGAACAGCCTCGCCAGGTGATGTGATTACTTGTACACAATGTCATTTTGGGTCTTCATTAAACTCAGGAAATGCAGTTGTATCAATTACCTCTGGTTTAGATGATAAAACTAGAGTTATCGTCTTCCCTAATCCTTGTATAGATGAAATCCATATTTCGTCGGACTATACTATTGATAAAGTGTTTTTATTAAATAGTTCAGGAGAATTACTAATGAAATATCCTCAAAATACTCAATCGTTAAATTTAACTCAGTTTACATCAGGAGTTTATTTTATAAAAATTTTCTCAAATAGTAAATCAATAATTCAAAAAATCATATTAGACTAAAAAAATGAAAAAGGTAATTAATTCAATATTTATATTGACAGTATTTGTAATGTTTTCTTGTGGGTCAAAGGCACCAGAAAAGAAAAGAGAAGTAGGAAGAAAAAAAATAGGAGTGTTGTTGGTGAGTCATGGCTCTGTAGCTAAGTCGTGGAGAGAAATGTTACTTAATATAGAAGAGCATGTTAAAGATTCTCTTTTAGCTAATCCCAATATCACTAAAGTGACTTCGGCTTTTATGGAGTATACAGAGCCGTCAATTGCAACTAGAATGAAAGAGTTTGATGAAGAAGGTTATGATGAGGTAATCGTTATTCCTATTTTCTTAACAGTAAGCTCTCATTATAGCCATGACATACCTGTAATATTAGGCGTGAGTGCAGACCCTAAAGCCAAAGAGTATATGATTGGAAAAGAGAAAATAGAAGTGTATAAAGCCAAAGCACGAGTAAGTATTGCCCCACCTTTAGATTATTCTACAATACTAAAAAAGAATGTAGAAAGAAGAGTGAAAGCACTAAGTAAAGATGCTGACAGTGAAGCTGTACTATTGGTGGCGTATGGAGACAAACAGTATAACCAACAATGGGAAGAAATGGTAGATGAGATAGGTAAGTTTTTGAAAATTAAAACAGGACATGAGAGTATCGCTTACTCTTGGTGCGGGCATTTGGTAGGATACTCTCCAGAGCCAACGGTCAAAGGAATAGAGCAATTGTTAGAGTTGGAAGATAATGTGATTGTAATCCCTGTTTTGGTTGGAAATGATTCTTATTTCCAAAAAGGTATTATTCAAAAAGCGGTAGATATGGTTTCTGGGAATGTTTTATACAAACAAGATGCTATTTTGCCAGACGATAACCTAAACAAGTGGGTGATAGATATTGCTAATAAAATAGCAAATGAATAAGGTACTATCTTTCATAGTGAGTGGTGAACAAAAGAAGGTTATTGCGACGTTAGTTGTCGCAGTAGTTTTTCTTTATTTTTGGATAAATGGACCTTTGTTAAAGGTTTTAGAAGCAGTAAGCTTAGAGTCTATTGAGACTAAATACTCGATACCTGTTATGATAGGAGAGGATGGGATTGACAATAAAAAACGTTCAAAGTCATTTAATACTATACGTTTTGAGGAAGAGGAGTCTTTTGGATATGGTTTGTTGTCGGTAAAAAAAACACAGGATAACAATTGGGGTTTTATTGCAGATGAAAAACATAATCCAGCCTTATCAAAAGAGTTGGAAATAAAAGTTTTTGATCATGCTAAGGAATTTTCTAAACAAGAAGAAAAAGTAGAGATACACTCTTCTATGGATATGTATTATTCTACTATTTCTGGGAAAGAAAATTCTATTTACCTAGAAAGTACTGATGTCATTAAAAACATAAGAGGTTATGCAGGTGAGGTCAATATAGGTGTTTTTATTGGAGAGGATGGTTACCTTAAAAGAGTTGAACACATCTCATCTAAGGAAACACAAAGCTATTTGTTAGACATTAAAAATGCAGGATTTTATGAGCAATTTCATGGGGTTTCTATTATCAAAGGGGAGCAAGAAATTGATGCGGTTTCGGGTGCTACATTAACCTCTGAAGCTATTGCTAAAACGGTGTCTCAATTAATAGCGGAAGGAACCCCTTATCCAGTTTCTAATTATTCAGAAATTGACGAAGTGATTTTTTTTAGTTTATCAGCAAGCCTGAATTATGTTTGGATAGTTCATATTATAGTTATCTTTTTAATGTTTGTTTTTGCGATGCAACATTGGATAAAAAAATCAAAAAAAACCATTCTTGCACTAACTTTATTATCCGTAGTTTATATTGGCTTCTTTTTGAATAATTCATTTACCTATATTTCGTTTATTCACCCATTTGTTGGGACATCCGTTTCTTCATTAGTCGGTTTGTATTCGTTATTTATACTATTAGGGGCTATTTGGGGTAAAAATATTTATTGTAAATATGTTTGTCCTTTTGGTAATATTCAGCGCTTACTTATTCGAGTTAACCCACTAGAGTCTACAAGAAGATTTTTTATTTCCAATAAGTGGATTAAACGGATTAGAGCAAGCATAGCGATAGTGCTACTTACAGGAGTGTTACTAGGCTTAAGAAGTTGGAGTAATTTCGAACTGTTTCCAGATTTATTTGGTCTGAGCGTGTTCGGTGTTTGGTTTTTAGTATCCCTTATTACTGTTTTAGTTACGATGGTTTACCCGATGATTTGGTGTAGGTTATTATGCCCAACTGGTGCCTTATTAGAAGGGCTTTCAGATTTAATTAATTATAAAAGAAAATGATTATGAAAAAATCTAAAGTGATGGACGTGTTACATGAAAATGATTTTGGGCGTATTGCCAAATGTAAATGTTGTAGCGAAATACAAGTACAATTAGGGAATGTCATTTTTATCCTCTCAGAGGAAGAGTATTTGGATTTTAGCTCTTTTTTTGAAAAAATAGCATTGGATTTTGAGATAAAAAAACACATCGATAAGTCCAGTCAGCAGTATCTTGTTAAGACTTATGTACATGATTTAATCTTGTCTTTTAAGCGTAAAGAGTTAGAAAAAACAATAGAGCTAATTCGTTTTTCAGATTGTATGTTGTCAGTAAAAAAAATATTTAGAACACATGAGAGCTAAAGTCACATTACTTATTGTATTATTATTGTTATCTCTGGTAGGATTTAGTCAAAAGACTTGTACACTTACAGTATTGAGTCAAAACAAGACATCAATACCTTTTATCCATATCCTAATAAAGGAAACACAGGAAACGGTAATATCGGATGTTAATGGGGGAGTCGTTATTCAGTTCGGAACCCAAGACTCTCTCACTCTAGAACTCTCTGCTTTTGGCTTTGATAAAAAAGAAGAAATAATTATTGTTGGAGTAGATAAGGTCATCTATTTAAACGAAACCTCGATTACATTAGGAGCTGTTGTGCTTACTGCCCAGTACGCTGAAAGTAATCCAGAAAAAGCAGTACAAAAAATCACGATCATAGACAAAAAGAAAATTGAAAGAATGGGGGCGGTTAACCTAAAAGATGTATTGACAAATGAGATGAACATTCGCTTATCTCAAGATAATATATTAGGTGCAGGAATAAGCTTACAAGGAGTAAGTGGAGAAAATGTAAAAATATTAATTGATGGAGTCCCTGTGATTGGTAGATTAAATGGGAATGTAGACTTAAGTCAGGTTAACCTAAATGATATAGAAAGAATAGAGATAGTAGAAGGTCCTATGTCGGTTAATTATGGGACTAATGCCTTGGCGGGTGTTATTAATTTAATTACGAAAACAAATAAGGGTAAAAAAACAAATTTTAAGATAAACTCATATTATGAAAATATTGGAAACTATAACCTTGATTTTAATGTCTTTAGGTCAATAAAAAAGCACTCTTTGTCATTATCCGGAGGTAGGAATTATTTTGATGGGTGGGTAGATGGGGACAATATTTTTGGAGAGCATGGGAAAATCGCCAATCAGTCACGCTATAAATCATGGAAACCAAAAGAACAATATTTCGGGAAGTTTAGTTATGCTTATAAGTTAAAAACAGGGACTCTTAAATATAATTTAGGCTATTTTAAAGAAAAAATTATAAATAGAGGTTTACCAAGATCACCTTATGGAGAAACTGCTTTTGATGACTATTATCGTACTACAAGGGTTGATAATTCAATTATTTTAATCAAAAAATTAAAGAAATCAAAAAAAATTAAAACAACCTTGGCTTATAATGATTATTTGAGAAAGAAAAACACTTTCTTTAAAGATTTAACCACCTTAGAGGAGCAGAAGACGAGTAATGCAGGTGATCAAGACACAACAAAGTTTAGCCAATGGGTATTGAGGAGTAGTTTTTCTACATCTAAAGATAGTGTAAAAATAAATTATGAAATAGGCATAGACTTTAATGTTGAAACTGCTTTTGGTGTAAGGATAAAAGATAAAACACAGCAAATGGGAGACTATGCTACTTATGTAAGCATGGAGTATAAGCCACTGAAAAACACAACTATTAGGCCAGGGGTCAGGTATGCTTATAATACGATTTATAAAGCCCCGTTAGTCCCGTCTATTAATATCAGACAAAAGCTCGGAAAATTTAATATTAGAGGGTCTTATGCAAGAGGGTTTAGAGCACCATCTTTAAAAGAATTACACTTTAACTTTGTAGATATTAACCATAACATTATAGGCAATGAGAACTTGATAGCGGAGCAGTCAAATAATTTTAGTCTGTCAGTTAGTTACAAGAAGAGGGTTAAAAAGACATTGTTCAAAATAAATTCAAGTACGTTTTATAATAGGATAAAGAATTTAATCACCCTTGCTCAAGGAGAAGGGGTGCAGTTTTCTTACATAAATATTGGTGATTATCAAACTCATGGAATACAACTAAGTGGAACCGCTTCATATAAACATATTAAATGGGGATTAGGTTCGTCTTATATAGCTAGGTATAATTATTTATCATTTAATTACGATGTTAAAAAATTTAGTTACACTCCTGAGCTAAAAAGTAACTTTAATTATGATTGGGTAAAACGAAAGATGTTTGTTTCATTCTTTTATAAATTTACTGGAGAACTGTTAGGATTTAGAATTAATTCGACCAACGAAATATTACAAACCTATATGGAGTCATATCATACAGCTGATTTGTCATTAGGTAAAAAAATCTGGAAAGAAAAAGCTCAAATTATAATAGGGTCTAAAAATTTATTTAATGTTAAAAATGTAAATTCTGTTTCTCAAGGATCTGTGCATAGTGGTAGTAACGGGAGTTCTCCTGTAGCAATGGGAAGAACTTATTTTGTTAAAATGATTTTAAACCTACACTCAAAATGAAAATAAATATATTATTCCTCTCTGTTTTATTGATTGTAAACATAGCCTTCAGTCAAAAAAATACTTACGTCCTTTATAACTCAAAAGAAAAAAATAAGGTATAAAAAAATGATAAAAACTTTAGTAAAAAAAGATATTGTTCTGTTTGGGGAGTTACACAATAATCCTATTTCTCACTGGTTACAATATGAACTTACTACAGAATTGTATAAAACAAGGAAACTAGTATTAGGTGCAGAGATGCTAGAGGCAGATACTCAACAAGTACTTAATGCTTATTTACGTAAGGAAATCAATTATACTGAGCTAGATTCATTAGCCAGATTATGGAAAAACCATAAGACTGATTATGCTCCTCTTGTTGATTTTGCTAGGAAGAACAATATGTCATTTGTTGCGACCAATATCCCAAGGAGATATGCCAGTTTAGTTTACAAGAATGATTTTAAAATATTAGACTCTTTATCGTCAAAAGAAAAAGAATGGATAGCCCCGTTACCGATTCTTTTTGATAAAGATTTACCGATGTATAAAGAAATTCTTCTTATGATGGGAAATCATGGTTCGCCAAGCTTGGTGAAAGCTCAAGCTATCAAAGATGCAACGATGGCATATTTTATTCAAAAGAGTCACAAACAAGATCATCTTTTTATTCACTATAACGGAGCTTATCATTCAGATAAGTATGAGGGGATTTTGTGGTACTTAAAACAAGATCAACCGAACAAAAAATACGCTACAATATCTACAGTTTCTCAAAAAAACATTATCAAAGGGCAGATTTTATTATCTGTGTAGATAGTGATATGACAACTACTTATTAAGAAAAAAACATAATGACGGACAATCAACAAGTAAATTTGAATAAAAAAGGTTTAGTTTATATAAGCTTAGGCTTTATGTTAAGTCTATTTAGCTCGTGTGATAAACAAGAGTTACCAGTACCAGCACATGAAGCTGGAGATGTGATAACAGGTAGTGTGTCGATGAAATCAGATTATCGTTATCAGCTGTTTTTTGATTTAGAAAAAAAAATAGTTATAAAACAAAACCTGAAAACAGATTGGGATTTGGCTTTTGAAGCAAATGGCAATCACGTGATTTTAAATACAGCAAAAGCAATGTTGGCAGTGAATACCCAAAAGGTAGAGTTTTCCGCCGTGCCGAGTACGGAAGGGTTGAGTTTTATTTGGGATGAAACGTCAGGTAATTTAGATAGTACAGCTATAAGTGATTGGGAAGGTAAAAAGAATGTGTATGTAATAGATAGGGGATATGATGAGTCTGGACTGCATTTAGGCTATAAAAAGATTATATTTCAGTTAGTAGATAATACTGGTTACTCTATAAGTTTTGCTAATTTGGATGGGACAGACAGTGTTAGCTATCAAATACCAAAAGATGATAGATATAACTTTACTTTTTTTTCGTTGGAGGGAGAAGGGAGTATTGAATATATAGAACCTCCCAAAGAGGATTGGGACATTGAGTTTACACAGTATACTAATATCTTTTATGACCAAGATCCGCCTTTGCCTTATTTAGTGACAGGAGTAAGTATCAATAGAGAAAAAGTAGAAGTAAGTAAAGTGTTTGATAAAACATTTGAAGAAATTACTTTGTCGGATGCTTCTGATTATGTTTTTTCTTCCAGTATTAATGTGATTGGGTATGATTGGAAATTTTATTCCTTTAGCGTGGGTAAATACACCGTAGACTCTAAGCAAAATTATTTAATTAGAAGCAGTAAAGGGAAGTACTATAAGTTACATTTCATAGATTTTTATGATACCTTTGGAGAAAAGGGGACTCCCCAATTTGAGTTTCAAGAATTATAAAAATATATAAGGTATGCATAACTTAGCTGTAATTATTCATGTTTTGTCCGCAACAGTTTGGACAGGTGGTCATATTGTTTTGGCGACAACGATTTTACCGAAAGTACTTAAAACTAATGACGTTGATAAATTATTGGATTTTGAAATGGGTTACGAGAAAGTGGGAATGCCAGCTCTAATTATTCAGATTATAACAGGCTTGTACTTAGCTTACAGTTATCTTCCGGATATTACAAAATGGTTTTCATTTTCAGACCATTTCTCAATTCATATAGGCATAAAATTAATATTGCTTTTTAGTACATTTGCTTTAGCGCTTAATGCTAAGTTTAGATTAATACCTAAGCTCAAAGAAGGTAATAATCTAAAGATTTTTACTGGGCACATTGTTGCTGTGACAGTAATTTCTGTTTTATTTGTTATAACAGGTCTTAGCTTTGAAATGTTTCTTATTTAAAATAGCTCAACATTTTTCTTACAGCAATTCCTCTGTGTGATATTTTGTTTTTTTCAGTCATCGACATTTCAGCAAAAGTAATACCATAACCGAGAGGTTCAAAAACAGGGTCATAGCCAAAGCCATCCACTCCAGATTTTTGTGTTCTAATTACCCCCTTAGCTATACCTTCAAAGGTTTGAGGTTTACCTGATTCTATAAGCGTAATTATAGTTCTAAATTGAGCCTTTCTATTAGTATGTTTTGTTAGTTCTGTCAACAATTTACTCATGTTATCTCCCGAATTACAAGTCTCACCTGCGTAGCGAGCTGAGTAAACACCAGGTTCGCCATTAAGAGCTTCTACCTCAAGCCCAGTGTCATCAGCAAAACAATCTACATTGTAATTATCATAGATGTACTGAGCCTTCTGTAAAGAATTTCCTTTTAGTGTGTTCGTAGTTTCTGGCAACTCTTCGTTGCACCCGATTTCCTTTAGCCCTACTATTTGTATATTAGGTAAGGCTTCTCGGATTTCTTTTAGTTTATTAGGGTTATTGGTAGCGAAACAAATTTTTTTCATTTGATGTTTAGTATGTAAAGTGTTTAAAATCACTTTGGTTTATTACTTAATTAAATTTATGATTCCGTTATTCTTTTTCAAATTCATAATCGCTCTCTACTTTTGCAATTCTTGTTTTATACCATTTTAACTATAAGATAAGTCATTTATCCTGTTTGTTTTTACACTCTCTTCGTTAAAATAATTTACCGTAACCAGTTATGCTAAATCATTTTTCCTCGATATTGCAAAAAACAATTC
>Ga0256845_1002031_pt1 | contig 15257 bp, 12 predicted proteins | sample RiftiametaG_FD_189101 | JGI IMG/M metagenome (GOLD analysis project Ga0256845, IMG submission 189101) | Tube worm associated microbial communities from hydrothermal vent at the East Pacific Rise, Pacific Ocean - Riftia | ecosystem: Host-associated > Annelida > Integument > Unclassified ...
TGAATCACGTCGAAGGGATATAAGCCTCTTGTTGAGAGATATACGCTATTGTTGTGGAGCACTGGATCGTCATGCGCCTGAACAAGCCCATGCTGTTCTAAGAACGCCCAATCCTGCGTACCGGGAATTGGAGAATATTCGCACAAACTGACCTGCACCCCCAGGGCGTGAACAGAGCGAATTGTCGCTTCGACCTCCTCGATGTTCTGTCCTGGCAGCCCGACGAACAGATACGCTCCAAGATGTTTCCCCCGGAAGCCTGTTTGTTGCAATATTTTGACAGCGCGTTCAAATTCCTTATTCGTCACTTTTCCGCCGGTCTCTTGCTGGCGGGTGGGGTCAATCGTTTCCAGGCTGAGGCGAAGGGTTGTAAAACCAGCCTGAAACAACAACTGGGCACACTCGCTGTCAATATACTTGGCATGAATCCCGTTTGGTGTGTGGAAACGACAGGAAAGTCTGTGTGCGATCACCTGCTGCAGAATCGGTTTCAGGTGCGTCTGGAAATTCACGAGTAATGCGTCGTCGTAAAACGCAAAATCCCGAATCTGCCTGGTTTCATACAGAGAAACAATATCCTGAAACACCGCGTCGGGCGCACGTTGAGAAAAGCGGGAGCACAGTGTGTGGGAAGCGCAATAGGTGCAACGATAGGGACAGCCGAGGGATGTCAGGATCACTGCATAATCCAGATGATCGTACAAATCGTACGCCGGCTGAACCTGGAACAATTCTTCAACTCCTTCCTCACAGGGAGCACCAGAAGACCTTTTTTGTGTCACTTCTTCCAACATACGCAGAATTCGGGATGGGCTGCGTTCTGGCAGCACACAATCAGCCCCGGAATAGATTCTCGCATGATTTGTGCAAAGTGCGGCGTACACACCGCCGAGCACGACCGGGACATCCTGGAAGTGCTGTTTCACCAATTCAATCGCCCGAAAGACGCCGGGATACCAGTAGGTCATCATCGAAGTCACTAACACGGCGTCAGGGCGAGGAGTTGCCTGGAGCATGTCAAGAAAGATGTTTTCGGGAATGCCATAGCGGCAATACGGATAGGGAACCTGTTGCAAAACAGCCGGCCTTGGCACTTTGCGCTTCAAAAATCTGCCGGTTCCACAGGGTTTGACGACCGGCGTTCTGAGCCCCTGGAATTTCAGCAGGGCAGGGTTCGCGCGATCCAGGCAATCGATCAAATGAATCTGATATCCCTGCTGTCGCAGATAACCGGCTAAATAGAGCATTCCTAATGGTTTCAGCCATAGATCATACGCAGCAAAATCATAAATCCAGGGGTTAATCAGGAGGAGCGATCCTGAGTGACTGTACAGACTGTTCATACATTTCGTCGGGAGGTCAGCAAAGCAACAGCCGCTAATCCTGCTCCCAGGAGGCCAATCGTCCAGAAGCCGTAATGATCGACGGTAAATCCGAGCAGAGGGGCTGCTATCATCGTAAACAGGGATTTTGCCTGTGAATCAATCGAAAGAATGGTGGCGCTTTTCCTGGTATCGGAGTACATGTCAAACCGGGTAATCTGCACCGGTCGCCAGAAATTTTGCAGCATTTCCAGGATGATAAAAAGCAGAATTGCAACCACTTTGATTTGAAATCCCAACGCCGGGGTGATGAGCAGAAACAGGACGAGGCCAATTTTCCAGATTCCGAGGGCGGCCTCATTCTCGCCTCCCAGTTTTTGGGGAAGACGGTAGGCGTTCCGTGAGGCGATAATTGACAGCACGGAGATAAGAAGGTAGACACATCCGATTAACACAGCCGAGCGTTTTTCTGCGCTCAACCAGAGGAAGAACGGCAGATTCAACGCCGCTTGTTTCACAATCGGTTGTAAATAATCCTTGCTGACTTTGTAGCTTCCTTCAAATCCCATTGTCTCCAGGAAAAGCCGCCGGAGCGCAGGAGAACGAACAGACTCTTGCAGTGTGCTCCAAAGGGAAAGCGCAGTGTGTTTGAGGGAAAAGTCCTGTGACGGGTTCCCGTCAAGATAGGCCGGATAACCCAGGAAATTGACGATATTCAACAGATACGGGGGAATGGAAAACCAGAAAACATGGCTGTACCGTCCGCTGTAAAAGACTAAGGCCGCTGAAATAAGCACAGACACCGCAGACCCGGTTTTTGACCATGATCGTGTATAGCCATACACTTTTGTTTTCTCGTGCATCCGGCCCTGACCCCGCAACCATTCAAAAATCATCGCCTTGTGCGTTCCAGTCCGGAAGGCTTCTCCAATGGCAAAAAAGAACATGGCAAGGCAAAGCAGCGCGAATGACGTGCTGTTTGCAAAAATGATAAATGAAACAATATAAGCCAGCATCGACAGGATCATAGAACGGCGGCGGCCATACATATCCGCCATAGCACCGCTTGGGATTTCAAACAGGTTCATGCAGACCTCTCGTACCCCGACAAGTATCCCGATCTGAAAAAAAGACAACCCCTTTTCAAGGAATGCCAGAATCAGGAACGGTTCGTAATATTTCTGGTTTTTGAGAAAGCCATATAAGGAGAAGCGAAATAGCATACGGACCCCCTGATGTCGTGAGCGAACGTTGAGAGTAAATCTCCACACCTTGTGATCGAAAGAATCTCCTGACCGCGTTTTCTCAGCGGCTTTGCGTTTTCGCGGTGGGAAATCCCGGTTTTGGATGCATAGTCTGAAAATAGTTGTCCATAAAGTCAAGTTTCAAATAGGAATTTTTGTTTCTTTTTTGGCTTTTCGCTTGACGTTTTAGAATCTCACAGAATGTATACCCCCCATTTATAAGAATATCTCCATCATGACGTGAGGGGAATATGAATACACACACTGTCCGAGTGAATCTGCTCTTATTATTGACTGCGATTATCTGGGGTTTTGCGTTTGTGGCGCAACGGATCGGGATGGAGCATGTCGGCCCGTTCACCTTTAACGGCGTCCGTTTTGCTTTGGGGGGGCTTTCTCTCGTGCCACTGCTCTACATCAATCGCAAAAAATCCGAAGAACCTTCCAGAACCGGTTTGATGACCTTATTGGGTGGAGGATTTCTGGCCGGATGTGCTCTGTTTATGGGCGCATCACTCCAACAGATCGGCATCGTGTATACCACTGCCGGCAAAGCCGGTTTTATCACCGGCCTGTATGTCGTCCTTGTTCCCATCCTGGGACTATTGTGGAAACAGCGTACCAGCCTCGGAACCTGGATTGGTGCATTCTGCGCTGTTATCGGCATGTATCTGTTGAGTATTACTGAACAGTTTACCATTTCCCACGGCGATTTACTCGTTCTGATCGGGGCATTGTTCTGGGCCGCCCATGTTCAGCTTATCGGGTGGCTGACCAGGCGGATTGACGCCCTCAACATTGCGTTCCTCCAATTTATGACCTGCTCTCTTTTCAGCTTGATTACAGCATACTTCACGGAAGTGATTACAGGGCAGGGGCTTCGTGATGCCATCCTCCCTATCTGCTATGGCGGCCTGCTTTCGGTTGGAGTCGCTTATACGCTTCAAGTGGTAGCCCAACGCCATGCTCATGCGGCTCATGCGGCAATTATTTTGAGCCTGGAGGCCGTGTTTGCAGCTGTCGGCGGCTGGCTTATTCTCGGTGAAACTCTGTCCTGGCGAGGCATGGTGGGATGCGCGCTGATGCTGACCGGGATGCTGCTTTCTCAATGTAATCTTACGAAAAAGCGTCTGCAAGCATTCCTCTCGTTTCAGTTGTAACCGGATAACGTTGGTACACTCCTGACAAGCGGTTTCTGCCCATCATTCTGCAAAAATGTCATTTTTTTTTTGACTTTTCTATTCAGAAGAAATATTATGTACTACTATAGGTGGCAAAGCATAGTTTTGATGTTTGGTTGATGGTTCTCATCACACGAGGAGATTGCATTTTATGGAAATAAGGGGAGAAAATTATCGTATTACGTATGATCCATCCACGACAACTGTTGTGCTTGAGGGAATTGTGCGTCTTTATGGAGCAACCGGATATTTTTCAATTGATGATTTTAGCAAAAACCGCCAGTATGATGCCTCGTGGCAGCCCCAGGAATCCCTCGAAGGCTGTGTCTCGCTGATGCAATTATTTGAATATCTCGTCAATCAGCAGTCAGCAGTCATCACCGTAAACTTGCAAAAGCTGGAACTGTTCAATAGCTCCGGCATTAACACGCTCTCCAAATTTATTATTAAGGTTCGGAATAAGCATGTAAGCCAGGTTATCATGAAAGGAACGGAACAATTTTTTTGGCAGGGGAAAATTTTGGGAAATCTAAAAAAGCTCATGCCAACCCTGATCGTTGAACTTGAGTAAATGTCTTTCAACTGAGGAGCGACACGCTATGGTCGACATAATCGGAGCATTTTTTACTGTTGAAAATAGTCGAGAATATTTGACGATCAAATTTTCTCCCAATGAACGATCGATCAAAAGCCGCTGGCGAAATAACGGTTTATCTGCTGGTTTTTTGGCTGATTATTGGGCAACGTTTTTTCCGATTTGCGATATTTACGAGCAGCATAAGCAAGACCAACTCAGAAATACGATCAACTATATCGCGAATGAACTGCTTGAAAACACGATGAAGTTTCATTGTGACTTGCTCGACATCCCTATCAGCATCACGTTACACCTTTTCCCGGAACAACTTGTCTTTTATGTCACGAATTGTGCTCATGCCGGCACCAGCCGGGTTCTTCGAGAATATGCCCGGGTCCTGTTAGCAGGAGATATTGAAGAACTATATCTGCAACAGCTGGAACGTAACGCGTTGGATGAGTCTCATTCCACGTCGCAGATGGGGTTTTTGACCATGCTCCATGATTACCATGCCAACTTAGCCTGGCAGTTTGAGCCTGTTGATGACCAATCAGAGTATTGCATCATCACGACAATGGTGCAGCTTGCTATTTAGCAGATTTATTCGCTGATGGGCAAACTGACCGTGAATGTTGTGCCCTTGCCCATCTCACTTTCTATCCGGATCGTTCCTCCTTGCAATTCCATAAATTGTTTGACAATAGAAAGTCCCAATCCGGTTCCCTCAATCTCACTAGCATTACTTCCCCGGTAAAATGGCTCAAAAACCAAATCCAAATCTTCTTCGGGGACCCCGATGCCTTCATCTGTAACTGCACACAACATCAGTTGATTTTTTTGAGAAAGTTCACAGAGAATCGTTCCCCCGATCGAAGAATACTTCATCGCATTTGACAGCAGGTTGGAGAGCACATTTTCCATCAGTTTCGGGTCCGCAAATACATGGAGCTGATTCATCTCCGTTCGTAAAATCACGCGGTGGGTGTTCGTCATCAACCGCAAACGCTCGGTAAGTTTCTGACATAATGCGATAAAATCAAATCGCGTTGGGGTGCATACCAATCTCCCGGACTCTGATTTAGAAAGCATCAAGACTTCGTCCAACGTGGTGGTCATCTTCTGAATGGCTTTCTTAATACTGTCAAGCTCTTCTTGCACATCCGCCTGAAGCGCCTTATCCTGTATGTTCTTGTTATACCGTTTGAGAATATTCTGCGAAAACAAGATTGAGGAGAGCGGAGTCCGAAATTCATGGGATGCAATTGAAATAAACCGGGATTTTAAGATATTGAGTTCCCGTTCACGCTCCAGGGAGGCAGACAACTCACTATTTTTTGCTTGAAGATCGCGCTGTAATTGTTGAATTGTCAAATGAGTTTTTAAACGAACCAGAACTTCTTCCGGTTCAAAGGGTTTCGTGATATAATCCACTGCCCCCAATTCAAATCCTGTAACTTTATCAACGGTTCTATTCAGGGCGGTCATAAAGATGACCGGGATATCCCGGGTTTTTCCCGAGGCTTTGAGCCGACGACAGATTTCAAACCCGTCAATTCCCGTCAACATGACATCTAAGAGGATAATATCGGGGCGGCCTTTTTCAGCCGCTGGCAGCGCATGCTCCCCATCTGGCGAGACCATCACCTCAAATCCGGTCTCATTGAGCAAGTTAAACAACACACTCAGATTTGATGGGTTGTCTTCTATAATTAACACCGAAGGGACGAGAGTCTTCATAACATTATTTGTGTTGTAATGCTTCTAAATAGGCTAGTATTTTTTTCACTTGAAAACTTTTCGCGAATCGCCGCAATTCGTCGACAAATGCTTGATATTGAGCATCGAGTTCTTCAATCTGTTCTAACCGACGAAGAAGCTTTGTGATATTTCCACATACGGCAAATGTATATAAATCCTCAAGATCAGAACTTGGGTACACAATATCTGACGTAAGCAGAGAGGGCGGAAGCGTGTCAACAGAAACCTCGTTGTTATTGTCATAACGGTACACCCATTCCAGCTTCAGGGACGTGCGCAAACACTCTAACAAGACGCTTTCTTCCAGGGGCTTATGCAGGAAATCATCACATCCTGCCGCCAGGCTTTCTCGTCTCTTCTCCTCAAACACGCTCGCTGAAATTGCCACGATTTTCACCGGCTTATTTACGGATTCCGCACGAATACGCCGTGCTGTTTCAAACCCATCCATGATCGGCATCAATAAATCGAGTAAGACCATATCGGGTTGGTGAACACGGAAAAGTTCGAGACACTCCTGCCCGTTACTCGCTTCGAGCACGTCAAACCCTAATGGGAGTAAAATCGTTTTCAGGATTGCCCGATTCTCATGTTGATCATCAACAACCATGATCGTTCGTTGGCTCCCCTCATACCCGGCAATCTTAGGGTGTTGAGACGGAAGAGGAGGCGAATAGTTTGGGATTTCGGGCACTTCTAATTCAAACCAAAAGGTACTGCCATGGCCCGGACGGCTCTTTACCCGTAATTCCCCCCCCATCATCGTCACGAGCTGCCGGCTGATGGACAGGCCTAAACCGGTTCCTTCTCTGGTGAACTGCTGTTCTCCAACTTGTTGAAATGGAGAAAAAATATTCTCTAACTCTGTCGGAGCAATCCCGATTCCCGTATCTTCAACCTCAAAAAACAGGGGAGCAGTAGGGAGCAGGGAGTAGGGAGTTTCCGGTTCCTGGCCTCCTGCTGTTTTTTGCCCGTTATGCTGCCCCCTGCGCACACGAAGCGTGACACTTCCCCGTTCTGTAAACTTGACCGCATTTTCGAGCAAATTAATGAGCACTTCACGCAGTCGTTTCTCATCCGCGTAAACCCCGTCCGGGAGATTTGAATCACTGACGTAGCGGAAAACAATCGTTTCATGCGCTGCACGAATCCTCATCATGCTGGCAACGCGTTCAAGGCATTCCGGGAGATAACATTGATCGATGTTCAACTCTAATCGTCCTGCTTCAATTTTTGCAAGGTCCAGAATGTCATTGATTAACTGGAGTAAATGTTCACCACTGCTTTGAATCGTTTCCAGTCCTTCACGCTGGAGCGGCGTCAGATTCACAGATTTTCTGAGGATTCTCGCATATCCCAAAATCGCATTAAGAGGAGTGCGCAATTCATGACTCATATTGGCAAGAAAGGTATCTTTATGCCGTGCAGCACGAGCGAGTTCCGTGTTCGTGCGTTGCAGCTCTGCCGTACGTTCTTCAACCTTTTGGGCCAACGACGCTCGTTCTTGTTCAAGAGCCAACTCCATCTGCTTTCGTTCGGTAATATCTCGCACGATATTGATCATCCTGATGGAATCAGGATTTTCATGGAGAAACGTGGTGGTGATCTCTGCTGTAAAACACTCACCGTTCTTTCGCCGCAGCGAATACTCTGCTCTGAGCATGTTACGTCCGTGTTCCATTGCGTCATGCAGCTCACGTGTGAACTCATGATACCCCGCCAGATCAGGGAAAAACACCTGGAGCGTTTTTCCGACATAGGCAATGTCCCCATAGCCAAAAATCTCCTCCACCGCGCTATTGGCATACTCAACGACCTGTTCTGGTAATTTGACCGTAATGATAGCATCTGCCAGGGAGTTACTTAAATTTTCAAAAAACTCCCAGTTTTTTCTCAACGCGCCTTCCATGCTCTCACGAAGGGCCTCTTCGGTACGTTTCCGTTTTTGCTCCGTTGTCGTCAGATGGTGAATCGTTGTTTGCAGTTGAGAAAGGCGATAAAATTGCCGCTCAATCGCTGTCAGGCGCATGGTAAATTCTTCGCGTGAAAATGGCTGGCAGATATAGTCGTCAACCCCGGCGTTCAGCAATGATTGAAAGAACGCTGAGGGAGAACTCTGGGATTCAATGACGACAAAAATCATTTGTTGACTATTTTTAGGAAGGGATTTGAGATGTCGGCAGAGCAGTGAGAGTTCGAAATTCGGAGAGGCGACTGCGAGAATCGTGAGAGGCCACACTCGTTCCTGAGATACGTTGACTACGGTATCCAGACCGATTGTCGTCACCTCATATCCCAATCCAAACAGGTGATCACCGATCCAGGAATAATGTTGAGGCGGCGAAGTTTCTACGAGAAGTATCTCCATAATCTATACAGTTCATCCTCGTTGAGTGACGCTCTTATCGCCAGAACCTGCCCATCTCAGCCTGTATGCGCCGCACAGACTGAAGGAGGGAAGAGGACATTGGGGAAAATTCGTTAATTGGACGACTATTCCCTCTAAATGTTAAACATCTTCCTGCGGAAAACATCATTTGATCCCCCCATCACGAAAAGGAGGAGGAGTCAGTCATAACCATAAACCACGACATACGCAGGGAATGAAACCTCTTGCCAGGAATCATGAATCAGTTGCCTGACAAGGTAAATTCGTTCCCAAGCTCCTACTCTCATCCCCAAACCGGAGTTTGGGGATGAGGAAATCCGCACCCCACAAGCAGGGGGTATCGTTATGTGCCCGCCCCCTCTTGTCAACCTCTTTTTTTCTCCCAAAACCTTCAAAAAACTTTTGTACGACGTTTTTTTTCTCAGGAAATTCTCTTGACATCTCCACCGTAAAAATGTCGTATTTTTTATATGAGCCTGGATAAAACCCTGAAAATACTTATTGTTGATGATGAAAAAGACCTGCGAACCAAAATTGCTCGCTTCCTGAAATCCGGGACGGCGTTTGACATCTCTGTCGCAGAGAATGGTCTTTCTGCGCAACGGCAGCTTCAGTATGAACACTTCGATTTAGTTGTCACTGATTTGGACATGCCAGGGATGAATGGGTTGACGCTGCTCAGATGGATAGTAAGAGAACACGCACAACTTCCGGTCCTGATGATGTCCGGCTATGGGGAGATTTCCGATGCTGTCGAGGCGATGAGAATCGGAGCCGTTGATTATTTAGAAAAGCCCTTCGATCTCGAAGACCTCCAGCAAAAAATCGAACAGACCCTTGAGAATCGTCAGATTCAACACCTGGTTGACGCGGGAAAACATACCGAACCATCCTCACAAAAATGGATCGGTGAGAGCCTCGCAATGCGCGAGATAAAAACTCTTGTCGAACGAGTTGCTCCGACGTCCTCCACAGTGCTCATCAGCGGGGAAAGTGGAACGGGAAAAGAGATTGTCGCCAGAATGATTCATCAACTTTCTCCACGGGCGAACAACCCATTTGTGGCTATTAATATTGGCGGGGTTCCGGAGAATCTGATCGAAAGTGAGTTATTCGGCCATGAAAAAGGGGCGTTTACCGGAGCGACTTCACAAAAAACCGGTCTGTTCGAGATGGCGTCTTCCGGAACATTGTTCCTCGATGAAATCGGCGAAATCCCCTTTCATCTTCAGGTGAAGCTGCTGCGAGTGCTCCAGGAATTGGAAATTCAACGGCTGGGGGGGCATAAAAGTATTCCGATCGATGTCAGAATTGTCGCTGCTACCAATAAAAACCTCAACGAACAAATCGAGAAAGGTCTGTTCCGCGAGGACCTGTTTTACCGGTTGAATATCATTCAGATCACCCTGCCGGCTCTAAGAGAGCGAAAAGAGGATATTCCGGAGCTTATCGGACATTTTATCAAGAAGTACAGCGCCACTGTCAACAGGTCGATTCAGGGGATCGAGCCTGGAGCCGTAAAAGTTCTGCAAAATTATCCGTTTTCAGGAAACGTCCGGGAGTTAGAAAATATTATCGAACGCGCAATTATTTTTGCCCAAACAGACTATATTACCCTGAAAGACCTCGGACTCCCCGGAACTGTTGTCAGGAATCGCGCAAAACGGGGAACCTTGGATGAAGTTCAGAAAGAAGTTATTCTTGAAGCCCTCCAGCGTTGGGAAGGCAACCGGACGCGGACCGCGGAGGAACTCGGCATAGATCGTAAGACCTTACTGAATAAAATCAAAGAGTACGGATTTGAAAATATCTCGTAGAACATTTTCGCCCTCTTCTGGCATGTCTTCTCCCGAGTATTTTTCATCGTATGCGTGTGTCCACTATTTTCTCGTTTCCAGACTCCGGCCGGGGGAACCGTGGCGTGACGAAGCAGGAGCTTCGTCACAAAGGTACGTAATTTTGTCGCATTTCCTCTTGACAAATTATGAGGAGCCAATCGTAAGTGGCGAAGACAGAGAAAAAAAGATTTCGGGGGTGCCGAAATGGCTGAGAGAAAACCCTTTTGACCTGATCTGGGTAATGCCAGCGTAGGGAGAAACATTTCGTTCAAAGAGCAATATTGCACTTTGGGCAATGATACGCAGAGGGGAATTCCTGAAATCAGGGATTCCCCTTTTTTCATATCAGCGCAGGCATGAAAAGGCAACACGTGGTATTTGTGGAAGGAACCCTCAGAAAAGGGTTTCGTCATCATGCCGGCATGGGTCTATTTCTATCCTCACCGCCGCGGCGTTCTCGAATCTTCTGGCGATTATGCAAGGACGATGAGTCCTCCACGCCCTCAATGACGTGCTTATATTCGCAAAACCTGCACAAACAGGCTTTGTTAGAGAGTAGCCATCCATTTCAGCATGGCGGACTTACGTGAATTTACGCTAACGATTTATTGGCAGTATTATGCAGTTGCGTTAAGCCCATGTCCCTTGAGGGTTGGGTTAATACCGGTGAATAATGCTGTACAAAGCACATTAGGTTCTGAAGGAGAAACAGACCATGGTAAACAAAATCAGTCTTTTCGTATTATTACTGGTAGCATGGATAGGTTGTGGCAGTGTTGCATTTTCAGAAGAGAAAGAGGAGTTTGTGATTTACGCGTACGACAGCTTTATTTCCTGGGGCTTGGCCGAGGCGACCATGCACAAATTTGAAGAGGTCAATCACTGCAAAGTCACGTTGATTGGCGTGGGAGATGCGGGGCAGGTTCTGAACCGGATCATTCTGGAAAAAGACAATCCACAAGCCGATCTTGTTGTCGGTATTGATAATAATTATCTGGCAAAGGCTCTCAAATATGATATCCTTGAGCCATATACATCACAGAACATCAAATTGGTTCCCCAGAACCTCATTTTTGATCAAAGTTTTCATCTCACTCCTTATGAGTATGGCTTTATCGCCTTTGTCTATGATTCGAACGCTCTCCCGGAGCCGCCAAAGAGCCTGACAGCGCTCACCGACCCTGCCTGGAAAGAAAAAATTATCCTGGAAGACCCAAGAACGTCAAGTCCGGGCATGGCGTTTCTCCTCTGGACGATCGCCGCATTTGGCGAGGATGGCTATCTCGACTATTGGGAACAACTAAAGCCATCGATTATGACGGTGACAAAAGCATGGGATACTGCCTATGGGATGTTTACTGCCGGAGAAGCCCCCATCGTGCTAAGCTATGCGACCAGTCCGGCGTATCACGTGGAAATGGAGCAGAGTACGCGCTATCTGGCCGCACCAATGGCAGAAGGCTTTTATCGTCAGATTGAAGGGATGGGGATCGTCAAAGGGGCAAAACATCGGGCCTTAGCGGAAAAATTTATTGATTTTATGCTAACCGAGGACTTTCAACGGGAAATTCCCTTGACCCAATGGGTGTTCCCGGTAAATCCCCACGTCCAACTTCCTAAAAGCTTCGAGTATGCTGCGAAAACTGACCGGTTTCTCGTGCTTGATCCTGAGCGGATCGAACAGCACTATGACACATGGTTAAAAGCCTGGGCCGAATTGATGACAAGATGAAATCGCGCTGTGCGCGATGCTTTCAAACTCGCGCACGTCGTGCGGAGCCACGAGGGGATCGAAAACCGGCTTCACCGGGTGCGCGACGTGGTTTTCAACAAAGACCCAGGTCAGGTTCGAACAAAATATGCGGCGCAAAACCTATGCTACCATCAATGCTTACCTTTACACCGGCGAGTTCTTTGACACCGATATCGACTTCTACTACCTGCGAGCACGGCACATAGCTCCGGCAATCGACCGATTCGTAGGCATGGGTAGCTTTGCCGGGCGGAAGCATGATCCTTCCAACCTGCATACATACCTGTATGCTCACGCGAATCCGATTACTTACCGCGCGACCCGTCGGGGAATTTTTCGCTGACAGAACTTCACGTTGGGACAGCAATGAGAGGGGTTTTATCCCGTTCGATACCCTGGCAGCGGTGGCGACGTACCAAAAGACCATTGGTGGAGCGATGGGGGCAGCTGGAGTAGGCATTGTGGGGACAAGATTGCACCTCTTCTTTGTAAAATCAAATGGTTGGGGCCTGTTCTGGGAGCATTGGGACTTGGATTAGAAATCAAGGACATCAAAGACTCCATCGACAATGAAGAATATGCTCAGGCTGCGTTCCGAAGTTTCATGTCTCTGTACGATATGCAGATATATACGTCATGGAACCCAATACCAGGGAAGAATGGACGATACAAGTAGGAAAAGACATAAAAAAAGGCTCTGAAAAAGGACTTCCTGTGGCACGAGAACGAAGAGCTCAAGAAGATTTAGAGTTAGCGGGTTATCTTGTTAAGTGTATTCCATATAACTAATCAGGAGTTCATCCTATGAGCAGAGAAATAAAATTCTTTATGCTGTATGCTGATGAGTTGAAATTTTTAGAACTAAGGTGATCGGACTTATCAAGACAAAAAACAGCACTCTTTAAGATACCTTCAGCTTGCCCCATTCTCCCACATTGCGACAGACTCTTTCTCTGGGTGAACATGGACTTCAGCAGGTGTGTTATAATCATCGAACAAAGCAATGCACGTGCCCCCTTCTGTCTGCTGCCGCCAGTTTCTCCTCTTGGTGTGGTTATGTCAGGTTTGGCTGCCCGCCGGGAGGAGCGGGCAGAGGTCCGTGATTGTAAGGTGTTTTACACCAGATGTTTATAAAACATATCGTCGTCTGTAATCACGCGATAGCTGAAGCCCATCTCATCCAGGCGGGTAATGAGGGCGGAATAGTCATTTTTGTCACTTAACTCAATGCCGACCAGGGCCGGGCCTTGTTCGGCGTTGGTTTTTTTGATGTATTCAAAGCGCACAATGTCGTCGTCCGGCCCCAGAACTTTTTCAACGAATTTGCGCAATTGCCCTGGCTTTTGGGTGAAATTGATCATGAAATAGTGTTTTAATCCTTCGTATCGCAGACTTTTTTCCATGATTTCAGGATAGCGCAGAATATCGTTGTTCCCACCGCTAATAATGCAGACCACGGTTTTATCTCTGATGCGATAGGCCGCAAAATCAAGAGCAGCCACTGATAACGCTCCTGCTGGTTCTGCGATAATGCCTTCGTTCTGATATAGTTCGATCATGGTCGTACAGACTTTCCCTTCCGGCACGGTGATGACTTCTCCGGCATAGCTCCGAAAAATATCAAAGGTCACATTCCCGATCTGTCTGACGGCGGCTCCATCAACGAACGTATCAATGTCGCGCAATGTGATCACGCGGTTGGTTTTGAGGGATTCATACATCGCAGGCGCGCCCGCAGGTTCGACGCCGATATACTGGATGTGATGCCCTTTTTCTTTTAAATAGATCATGCATCCCGATGAGAGGCCGCCCCCCCCAACTGAGGCAAATACAAAATCCACGTTTCCTTCAAGTTCGTCGTAGACCTCTTTCCCGACTGTCCCCTGCCCGGCAATGACTGTCTCGTCATTAAAGGGATGGATAAAAATTGTCTTATGCTCAGCTTCAAATTTTTTGGCTTCAATATAGGAATCATCGAAGGTTTCACCGGTTAAAATGACATTGACGTAACCGTTGCCAAATTTTTTGACCTTTTTGACCTTCTGCCTTGGAGTAATCGACGGCATGAAAATCGTGCCCTGAATCTGTAATGCCGAGCAGCTATATGCTACTCCCTGAGCATGATTCCCGGCGCTGGCACAGACGATCCCCTGGGATTTTTCTTCATCATTCAGTGATGCAATTTTGTTGTATGCCCCACGAATTTTAAAGGAACGGACTTCCTGGAGGTCTTCTCGTTTGAAATAGATCGTTGCCTGATACTGTTCGGACAGACGGGTTGATAATTCTAACGGGGTGTGCTTGACCACTGGTTGTAATGTTTCTGCTGCACGTTCAATGTCTTGTACTGTGACTCCCATGCTGTTTGAAGGCTACGAGCACTCCCGACACGTCCGTTCCCCGGTACGCGCCGCCTCTGCTTTGCCTGCTTGGAATGTTACCGTGTTTGAAATTTGTGTGAGTGTCTGGCTGTTGTGAACAACACACCAGACAGGCTGATGTTGTCAATATTTCTTTCGATCCTCCCCTATTTTTCATCAACGTATGCTGTGTGCTGTTGGTAGAGTTCAAGCTTTTCCCGATGGTCCTGTCGTAAAAATTCCCGAAGTTCTTCTGATAAATTATTCTTTTTTTGAAGGAGGACGCGCACGCGGTTCTGAACCTCGACAGCCTTGTCAAATTCACCGTTTCTGGCATACGCGGCAGCAAGAGTTCGCACAAAAGCGGGATTATTCGGTTCTTGCTCAGTCGCCTTCAGGGCATACAACACGGCACGTGTACCGTCGCGAAACCCGGGAATTCTGAACGTCGCTAAAATCCAGGCTAAATTATTTTGACCCCAGGCATTCCCGTGGTCGGCGGCTTTATGATACCATGTAATCGCTTCAGCATAGCTCCCCTCATCATACAATTGGGCAGCTTTTTTCATATAGCCATCGATCTCTTGCCTGCTTGGTTGTCGGGCGTTTTCCGGGAATGTGACTGTTGCGCGAAAGATGATAGCAAGCATCAGCACGATTGTAAGTACCGTAAGAAATTTTTTCATAAGGGGTTCCTCTCCTGATTTCTATCGGATGAGATGTTACAAACATATTCAATTCCTGCCGCTTTTGATCAAGATGACTTATGCCGGATAGAAAAAAACTTGACGAATTTCCTATCGTACCATGTATCCTGTAAATATACAAAACAGAA
>Ga0256845_1002032_pt1 | contig 15256 bp, 12 predicted proteins | sample RiftiametaG_FD_189101 | JGI IMG/M metagenome (GOLD analysis project Ga0256845, IMG submission 189101) | Tube worm associated microbial communities from hydrothermal vent at the East Pacific Rise, Pacific Ocean - Riftia | ecosystem: Host-associated > Annelida > Integument > Unclassified ...
CAGTATCATAGTAAAAAAATGGAGCATGCTTATACTTTCATGCAAAAAGAAATAGGCTGAGAACCCACTGAACAGAGGCAATGTATAATATACCATGCCTGCTTTCGATGCCCCGAGAGCAATAATGGCTTTATTCCAGAGCACAAATGCACACAATGAGGCAAAAATACCAATATAAAGTATTGCCGGGATTGTTGTCATATTTAAAAAAGACTGGGGGTGGATAATATGTTCATAAATAAAGAACGGGGATAAAAACAATAATCCAAGTATAAAAGTAGAAAACTGTAAAGCTTTGATACTCAAGCCTTCAGGCTTATTCCTCAAAAAAAGGCTATATGTTGCAAATATTATGGAAGCAATTAACATCCACACATCTCCAATATTAAATGAAACTCCTAATAATTCTGCAATATCTCCTTTTGTAATCAGAAAAAGGACACCAGTCAAAACAAGACTTATCCCAAACCCTTTTTTTATTGTGATCAATTCCTTATATAAAAATCTTGAAAAAATAATAATAAATATTGGGAAAGTAATGGCAATAAGAGACAAATTCATGGCTGTTGTCTTATGCCCTGCAAAATAAATCAAAGTATTAAAAGTGGTAATGCCGAGCAAAGAGGTGATGGAAAAATATCCAAAATGATCCTTTATTATTGACCATTCCCGAACAATATTTTTAAATGCAAAGGGTGCAAAAACGATTACTGCAACAGACCACCTGTAAAATGCAAGGCTGACCGGCGGGATATTATCACTCAAGCCCCTTGCAACGATAAAATTACCTGACCATATGGCAGTAGCAGCAATAGCAAACAAATATCCTGCACAAGTTGAATAGGTTTTCAAAGCATCAGCCATTTTTACTCCTGATTTTTGATTAGAGTCAAATATACTTGATCTGATTTTAAAAGGGAAGATATATATTATGCGGCAGGTATTTTAATAATAAATATAGTTCCTTTTCCAGGTGTTGATTCTACACTGAGCTTGCCTTTATGGTTTTCAGTAATAATAAAATATGAAACAGATAGACCAAGTCCTGTCCCTTGTCCCACAGGCTTGGTTGTGTAGAAGGGCTCAAAAATCCTTTTGCGTTGATCTTTACTTATACCCGGTCCATTATCTTCAATTTCTATCTGAACATATTCATTGACTTCTTTTATTCTAAAAATAAATTGCGGAGGCTTGTCTTTATTAGTTGCCATTGCATGGGCACCATTTTGAAGAATATTAAAAAAAACCTGCTGAATCTTAGTTTTCTCACACATAACAGGTTGAAGATTGTCAGCATATACCCGTTTAATAATTATCTTTTTAAAATCAAATTGTTTATTTAAGTCATACTCTGTGCTTGCAAGGTTCCATGTTTCATCCAAGATTTTTCCGATATCATAGAGTGATACATCGCCTTTGCCCATACGGGAAAAATCAAGCATATCCCTCACAATAGTTGCGGCTCTGCCACCTGCCATGGCAATATTATCAAGCAGATTAGGTATTTCTCTGATCTCACAATATTTTCGAATAAGATCCATATCAATACCTAAAGATTCCACGGTTTTTTTATTTGGCGGCAGGTCTTTTTGAAGACGATTTTTAATAACTGAAGTATTTTGCAATATCCCTGCCAGAGGATTATTAATTTCATGCGCCATACCAGCAGCAAGACCTCCCACAGAAACCATTTTCTCAGATTGGATAATCATCTCTTCCATGCGTACATGTTCGGTCATATCATCAATACGCAATATTGCTTCCTCAAAATCACACATCATGCCTTTTAAAGGGTATATAATAATATCTAAATAATGCTTGTCATTGTCAATAACAGCAGATATTTTTGTCTTCTGCTTTGTTACCCGATTATTAATTGCTTCTTCAATATAATTTATGGGCAGAGTTCCCATCCATGGCAAAACATCCTTATAAAATTTTGTTTTGGCTTGTTTAGCACTTATACCTGTTATCTCTTCTGTTTTTTTATTCCATTGGGTAATAATCCCCCGGACATTGACTCCAACAAGAATAGAAGGCATGGAATCAATTATACTTTCCAAATACGATCTTACTTTAGTCACCTCCTGTTCTTTATGAATAAGCTCCATATTCCTTGATTCAAGGCGGCTATAAGATAATTCCAATTCCTTTGACATTTTATTAAAAGTTTTACCCAAATCACCTATTTCATCCTTTTCCACCACAGCAATCTGGCTCCCCATTTCATTTGATCGGATCTGGTTCATGGCATCTCTTAGATGTGTGATGGGCATGATAATCAACTTGGATAGAAAAAAATTTAATACCAGCATCAGGATTAAAAAAATCAACAAAAGAATACTTGCAAAAATAAAATATGAATTTTTCTGCTCTTTTTTTATTTGGTCAAGGGAAAACCAAAGTTGAATAAAACCTAATTTTTCCTTCATGACCATAATTTTCCCAATATAATGAAGTACGTCCTTTCCTTGAATATTGATCTTCTTTATCTCGGTTTTATTCCCGATCATATTCATCTCATGTTTTGTCATATTTGCAGTGTATGGAATATCTCCCTGGGATGCGAGCAATTTACCATTTTTATCAAACACTCCTATTTTATACACGCCTTGCACTTCAAGCATTCTTTTAATTCTAATATTAATGGAATAAATACTATTATCAAAAATTTCATTGGCAAGCGCCTCAATATCTCGTTCCACCATTGTTTTCAGAACAAGTTCCATTCTTTTTTGTGATAATAAAAACTGCTCCTGCTGAAAGGGAAATAAAATTGTTAAAAAAACAATAGTGATAACTATGAATGCCATCAAAAGTCCAAAATTGATTTTTAATTTTAAAGATATTTTCATAAATTGTCTTAGACTGCTAAGGGGCTATGGTTTTCTGGAATACGGTCTGCCCATTCTCAAATTTCATAATTACACCTGCTTTATTTACAGGATCACCGTTTTTATTAAAGCTTATTGTCCCTGTCACACCGGGAAAGTCCTTTGTTATAGAAAGATAATTCCTTATCTCTTCTCTATTTGTTGTACCTGCTTCTTTTATTGCATGGACCAAGACATAAATGGCATCATAAGTTAATGCTCTTAAAGAGCCATCCAGTTTTCCACCTTGTGCTAACCAGTTTTTTACAAACTCACGATTTTTTTCAGAATCAATATCTTTATGCCATTGGGCAACATAGAAACTCCCATCAATTGAATTCCCCCCATATTTATACATTTTTTTAACCCAGCCGTCAGCACCTATAAAAATTTCCTTCATGCCCATTTCGCGTGCCTGTTTAATTATATACGCCGATTCTCTAAAATGCCCCGGTATAAATATAATATCCGGGTTAAGGTGTTGAATTTCCATCAAAGAAATCATGAAATTGGTCATACCCTTTTGATAAAATTTCTGACAAAGAGTGTGCCCTTTTTGAGAAAACCGTTCAATAAAAATTTTAGCCAGCCCTAAACTATATTTACTGCTGGAATCTGTGAAAACTGCTGCTGTTTCTGCTTTTAAATCTTTTTGAGCAAAGTCGGCAGCTATTCTGCCCTGGAATGTATCAACATAACATACCCGGAAAATATAATTTCCTGTAAAAGACACTGCAACATTGGTTGCACTTGGTGTAATCATAGGAATCTTTGCATTTTGCAGCACCTTTGCAATAGCAAGAGAATAAGAGCTGAATGCACAGCCTATTACCCCTGTCACACCATCTTTTACTGCTTTTTCACCAGCAAATTTTGAACCTATGGGAGTGCTTTGATTATCATATTCCACCAAAATAATTTGTTTTCCTATAACCCCGCCCTTTTTATTAATCTCATCTATTGCAAATTTTGCTGCCTCAAACCCGGAAGAAGTCACGACAGAAGCATTTCCTGTTTTAGCAAAAATAGCCCCGATTTTTATTGTCCCCTCAAAGCTAAACGCAAAAACACTAAAGTAAAAAAACACTAAAAAGACAAAGGTCAAAATAAAAAAATTTTTCCCCATATTCCCTCTTTTCTACTATTGCATAAAAATCTTATATTTTTATCTGTCATTGAAAACAAAAAATATATGTATATTTGATTTATTCCTTATTTGATTATATAAACATATTTAAACATAAAGCTCAATAATAGACATAAAATTCTATGGTATCAAATGATGACCAGAAAATAGCAAATAGACAATTGACAGCCGGGGAAGATTATTTTTCTGCACTTACAAGAAACCAGGCAGATATTGTTCTCCTTGTTCTTGAGTCCCAGGGGATGCAACCTGATTATATTAATAATAATAACAAATATGATATTATTGTCCGGGATACAGAGGAAAAAGCCTCAATCAAAATTCTTGAACAATATTTTTCAGAAAACCTTAATAGCAGCCAAAAGACCTTAATCACACCCCTTTCATGGAAATCACCTGCAATATTTATCATCATGGCAATGCTTGGGCTTATACATTTTTATATCTGGCATCAGGGCATCCAATGGGAAATAATAAAAGAATTTGGTTCTTCTGCATTGTATATTATTCAGGGTGAATATTACAGAGCTGTTACTGCTCTTTTTCTCCATTCTGACATTGAACATCTTACAGGCAATCTTCTTGGCTTATTTGTATTTGGGACAGGAGTATTCAGTCTTACAGGATATGGCAAAGGAAGTCTGATGCTTCTTTTATCAGGATTTTCTGGTAATATTACCACTGCATATTTTAAAAGGACACTATATTTTTCCATTGGAGCTTCAACCACTATATTAGGAGCTGCCGGCATTTTAACAGCCCTTGAAATAGCAAGACAAAAAAAAACATCAGTGTCAGGCATACGTTTATTTGCTCCTTTTGCAGCAGGAATGGCTCTATTGGGCTTTCTCAGCAATGGGAAGAACACTGATATTTCAGCACATTTATTTGGTTTTCTATGGGGTTTTTTAATTGGAGGAATCTATATTGTTCTGTTTAATGAAAAACAAAACACCAAATCAGAAAACATTCTATATTCAATTATTTCCATAATAATTGTATTTGGTGCATTCATGAAAAAATTTTAGACATTAACCTGTCCTGAAAAAACAAAGGCAGCAGGTCCTGTTTTATATACATGATTATTATTCTGATCCCATTTAATTTCAAGGTCTCCGCCTTCAAGATGAATCAGAGCTTTATTTAAACATTTTTTATTTAAAACACCTGCCACAAGAGCTCCGCAAGCACCAGTGCCACATGCCAGGGTCTGCCCTGCTCCCCTTTCCCATACCTTCATTATAAGTTCGTCTTGTTTTACAACTTCGATAAACTCTACATTGGTCTTTTCAGGAAACCTTTCATGGTTTTCAATTTTCCGCCCTAATTTTTCTACATCTATTGTTGCTATATCGTCTACGAATACAACCGCATGGGGATTCCCCATGGAGACAATAGTTGCTTCAATTTCCTGATTAAGATCATCAAAAAAAAACTTTTCGCCTATTGCCTTTTGATTTTCTGTGATAAAAGGAATTTCCAGAGGAGTTAGAACAGGCTCTCCCATATCTACTTTTATTGATATAACATTGTCATTATCATCTGTAATAACAGTCGGAATAATGGTACCTGCCTTTGTTTCAACTTTAAACTGCTTTTTAGAAATTATCTTATTTTCATATAAATATTTAGCAAAACATCTCATACCATTGCCGCACATCTGGGGTTGGGTGCCATCGGAATTATATATTGTAAATTTAAAATCATCTAATCTGGAATTATTGATGATGATCATGCCATCTGCTCCTATCCCAAAATGCCTTGAACATAGATCTTTAGCAAGTTGCGAAAAATTTATTTTATTTCCTATAATTTCTTCTCTGTCATCTATAAAAACAAAATCATTGCCAATACCATGCATTTTAGTAAAATTAATTTCCATGTCAAGCTCCCTGACTCAAGGCTTTAAAGATATCATCAGCAAGTACTTTAACCTGCCATTTTCTTATGGGTTCAATTTTTTCAAGTTCGTATTTATCCAGAGGATTTTCAACAGCAAGCTTGGTAATTAACGCATTATTAATTAAAAACCCCTGTTCAAGCATCATTCCTTCACTTTTTTTCTCACGCATTTGTTTTAATAATTTCACCCTTTTCTGTTCAATCTTATTTAATCGCAAAGATCTTGTTTTAGGGTAAACCGGCAAATCTCCTTCTTTAATTTTTAAAGCTTTATTAACAGCATTGATACATTCTTTTCCATACAAATTTAACTGCCTTGAGGTTAATATTCCTGTTTTTTGTAATTTGATCAAGTTTGCAGGTTTATTAAGAGCAATCTGTGAAATTTCGCCTGCGCCTAACACCTTAAACAATGGCAAATCTTTTCTTTCAGCATTTTCCATGCGCATTAAAAGAAGGCTCTCGAGAACAGCAAGGGTTTTTCTATCCATTCTGCCTGCCCCTTTAAATTTCAAAAACTTATAATTATCTGTATTATCTGTATATTTTACCTCGGTTTGCTTTAAGAACTCTTCTTTTGCCCATTCAAGGCGCTGCATTTCTTTAAGTTTTTCTTCTAATATACCTTTAAGTTCAATAAGATATAAAACATCAACAATGCTGTATGAAATCATTTCATCGGGCAGGGGTCGGACAGACCAGTCCTTTTTCTGAAATTTCTTATCCTGGAAAACATTGAAATATTTTTTCAACAAAGCTGCAAGCCCTCTTTCTTTGATCCCCAGAAACCTGCATGCAATTTCAGTATCAAAAAGATTATTAATCTGAATCTTATATTCTCTGTCAAGACTGCGGATATCAAAATCAGATCCATGGAAAACCTTTTCTATTTTTTCATCTTCCATGAGAATTTTAAATTTTGAAAAATCATCAATTTTTAAAGGATCAAGAACGCATGCGGTTTTCCTGCCTGCAATCTGTATAAGGCATACTTTTTCTTTAAAATGATGCATGGAATCAGCCTCAAGATCAACAGCAATAATTTTCTCACATTGCAGTGTTTCATAAAATTTTTTAAAATCTTTATCAGAATCAATATATTTGTATTCTTTATTCATTTTCTCCTTGATTACTTTCTATACTTCCCTTAGAATTATCTTTTTATAATTTTTAAATAATTTACGGACACATAAAAATGATTAACATAACACTTCCTGACAAGACTATAAAGTCCTTTGAAAATAATCCATCGGGCATGGATGTTGCAAAAACTATTTCCGAGGGTTTTGCAAGAAACTGTGTAGCAATGGAATTAGATGGTAATTTAATGGATTTAAGCATTAAAATCAAAAATGATTCCAAAATCAAATTCATTACCACAAAAGATGAACAAGGACTTGAAATTCTCCGTCACAGTTCTGCCCATGTTATGGCAGAAGCTGTACAGAATATTTATAAAGGTGCTCTTTTAACCATTGGACCTGTTATAGAAGACGGTTTCTACTATGACATAGATATGCCTCCAATATCTGAAGACGATTTTGCTGCCATTGAAACTGAAATGAAAACCATAATCAAAGCAAAAAAAACCTTTGAACGTATTGTGGTATCAAAACAGGAAGCATTAGATCTTTTTAAGGATAACCCCTATAAACTTGAAATCATAAACGAACTTGAAGATGAGGAAATATCTCTTTACAAGCAGGGCTCATTCATTGACCTGTGCCGAGGTCCACATATTCCCAATACAGGGATGATAAAAGGATTCAGGCTCATGAAAATCTCCGGCGCATATTGGAGAGCTGATCAGGAAAAAGAACAACTGCAAAGACTTTACGGCACTTCTTTTTTTGATAAAAAAGCCTTAAAAAAATATATTAACCTGATTGAAGAAGCAAAAAAAAGAGACCATAGAAAACTCGGGCTTAAACTGGATTTGTTCAGTTTTCATGAAGAAGCTGCTGGCATGGCATTTTTCCATGCAAAGGGCATGGATATATGGAATGAACTTTTAGCCTATTGGCGTGAAGAACATAAAACAGCAGGATATGTTGAAACAAAAACACCTGTAATGCTCAACCGCATGCTGTGGGAACAAAGCGGTCACTGGGAAAATTATCGAGAAAACATGTACACTTCAGTTATTGATGATGAAGAATATGCCATCAAACCAATGAATTGCCCCGGCGGAATGCTGCTTTATAAAACAAAATCATATTCTTACAGAGACCTTCCTGTAAGGGCGGCAGAAGTAGGACTTGTCCACAGACATGAACTCAGTGGAGCATTATCAGGATTATTCAGGGTAAGGGCGTTTCATCAGGATGATGCCCATATTTTCATGACTCCGGATCAGATAGAAGATGAAATATTAGGGGCACTCAAACTTACTGACAGAATTTACAGCAAATTTGGTCTTGGTTTTCATTTAGAACTTTCAACCCGACCTAAAAAATCCATAGGAAGTGATCAGCAATGGGAGCAGGCAACCTCAGGGCTCCAATCTGCCCTGGAAAAATATGGCAAAGAATATGTTATTAATGAAGGGGACGGCGCTTTTTATGGTCCTAAAATAGATTCCCACATAACAGATGCTCTGGGAAGAACATGGCAATGCGGGACTATTCAACTTGACATGTCACTGCCTGAACGTTTTGATTTGTCATACAAAGATAAAGATAATGAAAAACATAGACCTGTAATGATACATAGAACAATTTTTGGTTCCATTGAAAGATTTTTTGGAATTTTAGTAGAACATTTCGCAGGAAAATTCCCTTTGTGGCTCGCACCTGTTCAGGCAATACTTTTACCTGTTAATGACGAACTTTTGCCCCATGCTGAAAAAATCAAAAAAGAATTTGATCTCCATAAAATCAGATGTGACATAGATACCAGCAATGAACGGCTGAAAAAGAAAATCAGGCTTGCTCAGATGAATTATATCCCTTTGATAATTACAATAGGTGAAAAAGAAAAAGAATCAGGCACGCTCTCGGTAAGGACCCTTGATGGGAAAGTCAGAATGGGTGTCAAAATTGATGATTTTTTCAAAAATATTTCTGATAAAATAACACAAAGGAGTCTTGAAAAAGATATTTATTAAAATCATTAAGACATAAGGTTTACAGATATATAAAAAACCATTATAATCAAAAACAGAATAATAAATAATTGGTATCGTATCTATACACAAATTCATTTGCCAACTGTGGTAACATTGGTAACCCTGGCAACCTTGAATAAGGGGGATACATGGATTTTAAAACTCTAGCGTCAAACCTTGGTCTTGATGAAGAAGATTTTGCAGAACTGGTTGAAATCTTTATAGCAACATCTTACAATGATATTGGTAAAATATCATTGGGGCTGGAAAAAAATAACGGTGAGGCTGTTGCACAAGCAGCACATTCCATAAAAGGAGCAGCAGGAAATTTAGGATTTGCAGATCTATCTTCCCTGGCAAAGGATATAGAAATGAGTGCAAAACAAGACGATTTCAATGACCTCACGGGCAAGGCAGACAAGATCAATACAATGCTTAAAACAATCGAAGGTTTCATTAACACTGATTAGAGAAATCTATTATGGATCAAACACAAGTTTTTACAGTACTTGCAGTTGATGACAATCTTTTAAATCTAAAGCTCATTGAGAAATCCCTTGAAAAAGAGGGCTATAGGGTAATAGGTGCAATTAATGGACCCAAAGCAAGGCAGCTTGCCGCAAAAGAAAAACCAGACCTTATTCTGCTTGATGTTCAAATGCCTGGAGAAGATGGCTTTGAAGTAATAAATCATCTCAAAGATAACGCTGCAACCAGTACTATTCCGGTAATTTTTCTATCAGGAGTAATAGATGTTGAATCCAAACTTAAAGGATTCAAACTTGGTGCAGTTGATTATATCACAAAACCATTCCACCCCCTTGAAGTACTTGCCAGAGTGAGGATTCATCTCAAATTATCCATTGCAACCAATTCTCTTATTTTGGATCAGGCTCAAAAATTAAATCAAGTAACTGAAGCCCAGACATCCATGATGCCTATACCGGAAGACTTCCCTGACGCTAATTTCAGCATCTATTATAAAGCCATGCAGGAAGCAGGTGGAGATTTTTATGATATCCTGGAAATATCGAATAATATTACAGGCTATTTTCTTGCAGATTCTTCAGGTCATGATATTGAAACAAGTTATATGACAGCATCTACAAAAGCTCTTCTTGCTCAAAACTGCAGCCCTATTTACTCTCCTGCAGAAAGTATGAAAATGATTAATGATGTCCTTGTAGAGATTCTTCCTGAAGGGAAATATCTTACAGCAACATACATCCATATAAACAGAACAACAAAAAAAATGATTCTTATTAATGCAGGTCACCCCCCTGTTGTCCATATTCCTTTTGAAGGAGAAGCTTACCTCATTGAATCACAAGGAGATATCTTAGGCATGTTTAAAGATGCACAATTTGGCAGACAAGATATTGAGATTGCAGAAAAAGACAAACTAATTGTTTTTTCAGATGGACTGGTTGAATCAGCATCAGGGAAAACCACATGGGCGACCGGCACAAAAAGTCTTTTACCTGAATTTAAAAAGATGAAAGACATTCCCTACCAGGATATACCTGAAACTCTTATACAAAAACTTTTCCCCAAAGATATAATCATGGAAGATGATATTGCTGTTTTATGTATTGAGATCTAAAAAACCGGGCATATAGCTAACCAATCATTTAAGTTAACCTCATCAATTAGTTTACGTTTCATATGTAGTAAACTTAACGTAAACTATCTCCCATTATAAAACTCAAATTTAATTTTAAAATAAAATTTATTCAATTATTCCAGATAATTAAAATTAAAATAAAATTATTTTAATCTCCTGGCACACTAGCTGCAAAATAAAAGATCAAGTTGATAAATTATTATCAACATTAATAATAACTTTTAAAGGAGATTTTAAAAATGAAAAAACTAACAACTATTTTAACTCTTGGATTATCTATTATGTTTATTATTCCTGCTTTTGCATGGGCAAGCACCCACGCCAGGATCACAGGAACAATTCAGGGAGCAAGTTATGTAATCAATCATACTGTCCAGCCTCTGAATAATACTGATCCAAATGCAATACTTGAAAGAGATTTTGTACTGCAATGCGATGACGGCAGTTATTATTTTCTGCCCAACCTTGACAGAACATTGAAAACTCAATTGATCAACCAGCAGGTAGTAATAGCAGGGGACATCACTGGAACACAGATTATTGTTCATAAGGTTTATAAAGACAAAGCAGACCACAATCACCTATTCTATGACTGGGATAAAGATATGGCTGAAAGATACATGATGAGATAATACTGCAGTAAAACTTAACAATTAAAGAAGCAGGGTGATACATCCCCATCGCCCTGCTCTTTTTTTTTGCAAAAGATCTTCATAATAATTAAATGAGAAAAGGGGGAAGGAAAACATGTATCATAAAACCAGAAAGCAAAAATCACTTAAAAAAATTTTAGTGCTTGCACTTTGTTTTATTGCCATATCAGGTACAAATATTGTAAATGCTGATGATAAAAAAATAACATTTCATCAGGCCTTAGAACAGGTTTACAAAAATAATGGGACATTAAAAGCTTCAAAAGCCATTGTTGAAAAAACAAAATACATGGAAAAAGCAGCCCAAGGGCTTTATTATCCAAAAATCTGGATGGATGGAAAATACACCCATATCAATGACGAAATAGTGATTGATCTTAACGGCATCCGATCAGTAATGGGTAAGCTTCATGGAGTACCACCGCAAATATTACCCTCTTTTACAACAAAGGTACAAAAAAAAGCATTTTCAAATGCAAACATCAATTTTTCATGGATGATTTTTACGGGCGGTAAAATCACAGCTGCCAATAAAGCTGCAGGCGCCCGTGTTACAGGGGAACAAGAACAATATTTTCATAATAAATCCATGCTGACCACAGAACTTGCAAAAAGGTATTATGGTTATCTTGTTGCAATGGATGCTGTTAAAGTTTACAAGCTTATGACTGATGCCATTGACCAACACCTGAGCCAGACAAAGGAACTTGAAAAATATGGGATTATCGCACGTTCTGAAAAAATCCATGCTGAAGCTGCCCTTGCTGAAGCTTTACGAAAATATAAAAAATCCATCCGCAAGGTTAAAATAGCCAGGGCAGGCTTAAACAATATATTGTCATCAAAAACCGACATAGATCCTGTTTCACCACTTTTCTTAACAAAAAAAATAGACAGACTTACAAATTATATTAAAAGTGCCAGGTTAAACAACCACATTCTAAAGGGCTTAGCCGCAAAAGAAGAGCTTGCGATCCAGGGATATAAAGCCGAACTCGGCGCCCAGATGCCAGATATCTATTGCTTTGGAAAATATGAACTATATAAAAAAAATTTAACATTACTCGATCCTGAATGGGCTGTAGGGATAGGAGTTAGTTTCCCTCTTTTTGAAGGGTTTTCAAAAACCAATAAAATTATGGCGGCAAAAAAGCAAAAACAGGCAATAACCTTTTTCAAACAAAAAGCAGTACAAGATATTTGCACCCTTGTAGAAAAAAAATATAACGAACTCATGATGGAAATAGAACAATTTGAAGCCTTAAATACTTCATTAAAATTTGCCAATGAAAATCTCAGAGTAAATAAACTGGCATACAAGTCAGGCATAAAAACCTCACTTGATGTTGTTGATGCACAACTTGCAGTTTCCCAAATAAAAATAGAAAGATTAAATACCATGTATAAGTTCGATATATCCTTAGCTGAGCTCCTTGAGGTATGCGGAGCAAGCCGGCAATATGAAAAATATCAAAACTATAATGATGTGGAGGTAAAATTTTGAAAAAAATTTCAAATAAGGTCTTATTATCAATTTTCCTAGTATTAATAATTGGGGCATATACCATTGCAGGGTATTTCCTTATCTCTCCTGAACCCTTGATTATCCAGGGAGAAGTGGAAGCTTCCCAGGTACGGGTTGCAACAAAAATACCAGGAAGAATCAATCGCCTTTATATTAAAGAAGGAGAAAAAATCAAAAAAGGACAAATCCTTGCACAAATTAAAAGCCCTGAAATAAACGCCAAATTAAATCAGGCAGAAGCTGCAAAAAAAGCAGCCTATGCTCAAAAAAACAAAGCAGATAATGGCGCTCGCTTTGAAAAAATAATTGGTGCCAAAAGCATATGGCTCAAGGCAAAAGCAGGTGAAAATTTAGCAAAAAAAACCTATGGGAGAATGAAAAGCCTTTATCAGGCAGGAGTCATACCAGCCCAGAAAATGGATCAGGCAAAAGCTCAATATATTGCTGCCAAAAGCACATCCAATGCAGCAAAAGCAGCCTATGACATGGCAGTTAATGGAGCAAGGCAGGAAGATAAAATCATTGCCAGCGAACTCTTAAATAGAGCAGAGGGTAAAGTTGCAGAAGTTAAAGCATACTTAAAGGAAACAAAAATCACAGCACCCATTAACGGAGAAATCACAAGCATAATACCAAAAGTTGGTGAATTGGTCACCCCGGGATTCCCCATAATAAATATTGTGGATCTCAATGATGTCTGGGTAACCTTTAATATACGTGAAGATATTTTATCGGAAATTAAAATGGGCAGCATTATTAATGCAAAATTTCCTGCCCTGAATAACAGGGAAATCAAATTAAAAATCAATTATATAAAAGCATTGGGACAATATGCTACATGGCAGGCTACAAAGGCGTCAGGCGACTTTGACCTTAAAACGTTTGAGATAAGAGCAATCCCCCTTAAAAAAGTTAAGGGACTTTATCCGGGAATGAGTGCCATAATAGCCTGGTCATCTAAATCAAAGCTAAAATCATTCTAGGACATTGATCATGTTTAAAAAAAATTACCAAGAGCCTATTGCCAGGGGCAAAATCATATCCGGATTTAAACAAGTTTTTACACGGGAAATAAACAGAATAATATCACGACCTGTATACAGGGTCATTACTATTATTTTACCTTTTTTCTCCTTTTTAATATTCTGGTTAATTTTCAGTTCCGGTGTTCCTCGGAACATACCTGTTTCTGTTTACGATGGTGATAATTCACAGACTTCAAGGAAAATCATCAGAATGCTGGATGCTACCGCGCTTTTACAAGTCACCCAGAGACCTTTAAACATTGAACAGGGAAAAAAATTCATACATAATGGGCAAAGCAATGCCCTTATTATATTACCCAAAAACCTTGAAAAAGATATTTTAGGTGGAAGCTCTCCCTGTATTACAAATTTTTATAATAACAAAAATCTCTTAATTGGAAGTCTTATAAACAGAGATGTAACAAGATTAGTAAAAACCGTTTCAAAAAGTATTGACTTATCCATAAGGCAAAAAAACAATGAAATGACAAACGCTGCCATGGCACATATTGCACCTATTATCATAAAAAAGCATATTTTGTTCAACCCCTGCTTAAACTATTTTTACTATCTCACAGGTACAATTCAACCGGCAATGCTTCAGATATTTATAATTATCATGACAATATTTGCCTTTGGTATAGAACTAAAACAAGGAACAGCTCAAGAATTATTTGAAAAAAGCGAAAATAATATTATTGCTCTATACCTTGGCAAACTTCTACCCTATTTTCTTATTTATACCCTGCTTGGGCTTTTTATGAATATCTATCTTTTTAGAGTCCCGGGGTTTCCCTTGCGGGGCAGTCTTACAGCCATCACGATATCCACAATCTTATTTGTTCTTGCCTACCAGTCCCTGGGGGTTTTAATAATAAGTATGACTTGCAATCTAAGACTTGCATTAAGCATTGCAGGATTCTATTCAACAACTGCTTTTGCCTTTGCCGGCGTGACTTTTCCCCTTACAGGCATGCCCATGGCAGCAAAAATATGGAGCCATATTCTTCCACTTACATATTATATTAAAATTTTCATTGCTCAGTCAATCAAAGGAGCGCCCATATCTGTTTCCATACCTGATATGTGTTATATTTCTTTTTTTATTTTTGCAGGACTGTGCCTGTCATATTTCAGAATGGAAAAAATCTTAACCAATGAAAAATACTGGGGGAGATTATGAAAAATTTTTTCCATGTTTTAAAAAATGAATATATCAATATTTTTCATGATGCCGGCACTCTGCTTATATTTTTTGGAGCTTTTATAATCTATCCGTTATTTTATCCCGCTCCATATGCAAATGAAGTATTAAAAAATGTCCCGGTTGCTGTTGTTGACATGAATCATTCCCAGCTCAGCCATAAACTTACAAGAATGATTGATGCAAACCAGTCAATC
>Ga0256845_1002033_pt1 | contig 15256 bp, 12 predicted proteins | sample RiftiametaG_FD_189101 | JGI IMG/M metagenome (GOLD analysis project Ga0256845, IMG submission 189101) | Tube worm associated microbial communities from hydrothermal vent at the East Pacific Rise, Pacific Ocean - Riftia | ecosystem: Host-associated > Annelida > Integument > Unclassified ...
ATTCTGGTTGTTTCAATAATTCACCTAAATTTGAACCTATAGCAACCTCTACACCAACGTAGACAAAAATGGCTAACATTCCCAAAGACAATTGAGGATATTGCATTGCTCCCCAACCTTCTTTTTGTTTAGATCCTTTAAAGTAACTGTATAATAATCCAACAAGAATAACTACCAGTCCAGCGACCCAACCAATTATTCGTATGCTTTCCTTTTTCTCATCAGACCAAGTTAAATTCTCTTTGTAAGAATAAAAAACAGGCGCAAAACAAATTATTAAAAACCCTGTAATAAGCAATAACGTTCGAATTGCTTTTGAAAGATTTTCATTCTCCGTGGAGGCATTTTCCATTTTTCCATGGGGAACTTTTTTAGAAAAACCGAAGAGAGCGGCAACACCAATAAACAATGCACCAACACACGCATACAAAATAATTACTTTCGTTAGACTCAATGCTTGAATCATATCATCGGTTAAAGAAGCGGTTGTTCCAAATAATGCCAATGAAACAATCAAAGGACCAATGGTGGTTCCTAAACTATTGATTCCTCCCCCCAAATTAATTCGACTTGCACCGCTTGATTCATCTCCCAAGGCAATCATAAAAGGGTTTGCAGAAGTTTGTTGCAAAGAAAAACCTAATGCAACGATAAATAATCCAACCAACATTCCCGTAAATAAATTGAGGTAAACAGAAAGAATCATTGCTCCAGCACCTACAGCCGAGAATAATAAACCATATACGATACTTTTTTTATAACCCCATGAACCAACAAGGTCTTTTCCTGAAGATGTACCAAAAATAAACAGCCCCAATGCACCTAAATAATAAGCACCGTAAAAGGCAAAGTCAATTAACTGACTTTGGAATTGATCTAAATTAAAATAGCTTTTACAGAATGGAATAAAGACACTGTTTCCAGCAGCTATAAATCCCCAAAAGAAAAAAACGGTCGTTAGAGTTGTTAAAGCGCCGTAATTGGTTTTTTGGATGGTTTTCTCAGTCATTTGAATGATTTTTTGACCAAAATAATGAGAAATATGAGATTTTAGAGGAATTTCAATGATTAAACTACTTTTTTATTGAACAATCATTCTCTTTGTTATTTTTCCTTTGGAAGTATAAAATGTTAAAAGGACGGATTCACATTAAATCCAAAGATAAATATACACGTCTAAAAAATAGGACAGACAATAGTTTACCATCATCCGCCCTATTCTTCTAACTAAAACGTGAACTTAAAGCTCACTAACAAATTTCTTCCTTGACGGTTGATTTTCATCACATCAAGATGTTCATAATAAGGAACATTGAATATATTATCTAACGCGATATTTACGTCGTATTTAAAACGTTTTACCTTAAATGTCTTTCCTGCAGAAAGATCAAATAAGTTAAATTCTCGTGTTGAATTCTCTCCATAAAAATCATAATCAATGTGATTCTGAGCCATTGCAGTGGTGTATTTCAAGGACACATTGTACCCTTTGATAGAATATACAATGGTATTTATAGATTTCAGTGGTGGAATCATAAACAAAGCCCTGTGTTTATGATCTTCTCCGTAAGAAAAGGCATTCATTGAAGAGAAAAACAACTTCTTATTTATTCTCCATTTGAACCCAACTTCCGCACCAGTAATGATTGCATTGTCTAAATTAGTGTATTGTTTCACACCTGACGCACCAGCAGTCATTGCGCTATAACCAGATAGTTTCTCTCCAGCAATGTAGTTTTTAAAATAGTATGCAAACACTTTTGCTGTAAACACCAATTTTTCCAAACGATATCGAGTTGAAATATTAAAATTCCAAGATTCTTCTTGCTTAATGTCCGGATTCCCCATGTAATCGTAGTTATCAAATCGATTGAATAGGAAAAAACCATATAATTCTTGTGCATTTGGTGCTCTCATTGCTTTCGCAACTCCGCCAGAAACAGATAACTTTTTGGTTAATTTATAATTCAATTGAGTAAACACATTGAATAAATAGTGTGTTCGATCTAATTCACCCGTATAAATACTTGAAAGTGTTTGTCTCCCTTCTTCGGTTGTAATTGAAGAAGCAGCATAATCAAAACGAAAGCCAGCAGACAATTTCAATTTATCGGTTAACAGTATTTTATCGGATAAATCAATCCCAAAAACGGTTCTTCGTGAGTCTGGAATTGTAAGCATAAACATTTCAGCACCAACGGTTGGGTACATCGTCATTTCTGCATGCAAATCGTTGGAATATCCGTTCAATTTTATCTTTACAAAATGCTTCTCTCCAAATCTCAAAGAAGCATTACTGTAAAAACCTCCTGTCCATGAGGTTCCTGGCATATCCATGTGCATGGAAATCAAAGAATCTGGTCTTTTCGTATCGTCCATGGCATGGTCAATAAAATTGTAGTAAATTTTAGATTCTAAACGGTAAAGAGTTTTCCCAGTTCTTTTGTAGAGATGAGAAACTGATCCAATTTTTGCATTGGCAAAAGAAACATCCATCGTTAAGGCTGGATATCCAATATCTCTACCGTCATCTTGTAAATAATCTAAATAAATAAAGTTATTTTCATTCAGAGCAAAAACAGAACTGACCCCAAAATTTAATTTTTCATATTGTGAAAAATGAATTTCGCGTTGATTTCCATCGGTATAATTTTGCGATTTACGGTAAATAGAATTTGCCTTAACTGCCCATCGTTTTTTACTCAACTGAACTGAACCTAAAACCCGATATGCAGAAGCATTTGTCTCGTAACCAGTACCAACAGTCCCAGAAACGAATTTATCTGCACCTAACTTTGCTTTGTTCAATTTAAAGTCAAAACCACCACCAATACTTGCTCCAACCTGATCAGCATTTGGACCTAAATTCAATCGAATTGAGCTTAAATTATTTGGTTCAACATAAGAACTGATTGGATCCATGTGATCGGTACAAGCACCAAATATTTGCATTCCGTCAACTGTTGTGTTGATTTGACTTGGGTTTAACCCTCTAATGATGGGTTCTTGTGCATAATTCCCTCGTTTAATTAACGATACACCATTAATGTTGTAAAGTAATTTATCAATTAGAATTTGTACATCATCATCTTGTTTTATCTCTAAGCCATTGTCTTTCAATCCTTTTCCCTGTACGGTAACTTCTTGAATCAAAACATCCTGATCCAAACTATCTATTTGAGAATAAGAATCATACGACAACGCAATGAAACAAAGCACTATTATTGTTTTTAACATTGAATTGGAATTAATGGTGTCAGAAGCACAGAATGATTCTGACACCTATTAAAAAATAGAAGATCTTAGAATAAAATATCTAAAAATGCATCTGCTTGAATTTCTGTTCCATTTTGAAGCAATTGAAGGTGTAATCTCCAATCTCCCGTCATTGTGTAATTCACATCACCATTGTAATGACCATTTCCAATATGAACTGGGTCAATGTTGTTCGCAGAACCGTGATTCATAGAAGTCATCCACGGCGTCATTACCATTGTGAAATCAGTAACAGCTGGCCAATCCAAACCTGATACTCTTTTGTGTAATAAAAATTCAACATCATTCATCCCTACACTCCAAGTAACTGGTCTTAACAAAGAAACAACATAACTACTTCCATCAGTTCCTGTGTACATTCCCATTACCTTTGTAGCAGATTCTTCAACATTTAGTGTGAAAGTAACTGGAGAACCGTTCACTTTTACTTCTAAAGTCCAAGTTCCTCCCGCTGAAGACATCACAAAAACGACTGCGCCTTTGTATTTCCCCATAGAAGAGTTATATGTTGGCTGCTCTGTTGGACAAGAATGTTGCATAGTTCCCATATCCATCATTGGAAGGTATTCTACAGTTGCTCCTGTCATCGCATTTCCACTTGCATCTTTTAGTGTAACGTAGATATTTTCATACCCTGTGGATAAACCGTTGTGATCAGCGTACAAAACTACTGTTTCATTGTTACTTGTTGTAGCTGTAGCTAATTCTACTTGAACTGAAGAAGGTGTTCCTGGTGTTGATGTAGTCGTCGTCGTTTCTTCTTTTTTACATGACGTAAATACCAATGCGCTCAAAAGCACACTCATTATAATTTTTTTCATTTTAATGTATGTTAATTGTTTGTTTTTTACCTAAAAACTTTAGGCATACTATTACACACTGCAAAAGCAGTTAAAAATGATATTCAAAAGAATACCTTGGAATAGAAACAATTAACAGGGGGGATGAAATATTGAAGCGTTATAACTTGAAACATCTTTCTCAAGATAATGGGCGAAATTTTCCTTTTCTAAAAAGAAGAATGGTTCATCCAAAATGATTTCGATGTTTTGAGTAGCGAAGAAAAATGCATTCTCTGAAATAATAATTTTATCCTCGTGATTTTTTTTGGTGTCTTCTGTCAATTCTTTCTTTAAATGACATTTACCATTACACTCCAATTCTGGCTTTTCTATGTTCTCACAAAAGTTTGCTGCAATATAATCCTGATTGTAAAGGAATTTACCCACAATAATCACTTGATTAAAGGTTTGAACCGTTAACAATACAAAAAAGAAATATGCAAAAACTCTTTTCATCAAAACAAAAGTAGAAAGTTAGTTTTGACTAACCTATGATGAAAGTCATATTACTAAAAAATTATCCTACGTTAGATGAAATCTGATCTTTCAAACTCACCATTTCTTTGATTTTCTTCACAATTGAATTCGTATCAAAACCACATTCTACCCATAATTCTTCTTGGGTACCGTGCTGAACGTATTCATCTGGAATTCCAAGTCGCGTTACTTCAGCAGAATATTTATGATCGACCATAAATTCGATAACAGCTGAGCCAAATCCGCCCATTAAACAGCCATCTTCAATGGTGATTACTTTCTTGAATTTAGAAAACACTTCATGCAACATTACCTCATCAATGGGTTTAACGAAACGCATGTCGTAATGAGCGATGGAAATACCTGATTCTTTTAACTCTTCGATTGATTCTGTTGCAAAATTACCAGGATGTCCTATGGTAAGAATGGCAATATCTTCTCCATTTTTCAATTTTCTTCCGGTACCTACTTTAACTTTCTTGAAAGGTGTTTTCCATTCTGTCATTACCCCTTTTCCTCTCGGGTAACGAATAGAAAAAGGTCCCATATCTTTCAATTGAGCAGTGTACATTAAGTTCCGCAACTCTTCTTCATTCATCGGAGCACTCACAATCATATTCGGAATACTTCGCATGTATGAAATGTCGTATGCACCGTGATGAGTTGCACCGTCGGCTCCAACTAATCCACCTCTGTCTAAACAAAGAACAACATTTAAGTTTTGTAGCGCCACGTCGTGTAAAACTTGATCGTAGGCACGCTGCATAAATGAAGAATAAATATTACAAAACGGAACAGAACCTTGAGTCGCCATTCCTGCAGAAAAAGTTACAGCATGTTGTTCAGCTATTCCAACATCAAACGTACGTTCAGGCATTGCTTTCATCATGATGTTCAATGAACAACCGGAAGGCATTGCTGGCGTAACTCCTATGATATTTTTATTCTTTTCTGCTAATTCTACAATTGTATGTCCGAATACTTCTTGGTATTTAGGAGGTTGGGGAGATTTAGGAATTATTTTAACAATTTCTCCAGTTTCTTTATTAAAAACACCCGGAGCATGCCATTGTGTTGGATTTCCTTCTTCAGAGAATTTATATCCGCCCCCTTTTTTGGTGAGAATATGTAATATTTTTGGTCCTGGAATATCTTTTAAATCTTCCATTACTTTAGCTAACCCAATCACATCATGTCCATCGATGGGTCCGAAATATCTAAAATTTAAGGATTCAAAAAAGTTACTCTGTTTTAAGATAGAACCTTTTAATGCCGTTGATATTTTTGAAGCAACCGATTGAGCATCTGGTCCAAACTTAGAAATTTTTCCCAATAAATTCCAAACCTCATCTTTGACCTTATTATAGGTGTGAGAGGTTGTAATGTCGGTTAAATAATCACGTAATGCACCAACATTTGGATCTATCGACATACAATTGTCATTCAAGACAACCAACAGATTGGCGTCTTTTTCATATCCAGCGTGATTCATTCCTTCAAAAGCCATTCCTGCCGTCATCGCACCATCACCTATTACAGCGATATGTTGACGGTTTTTTTGTCCTTTTAAATTATTTGCAACGGCCATTCCAAGCGCTGCAGAAATTGATGTCGAAGAATGTCCAACACCAAAAGTATCGTATTCACTCTCGCTTCTTTTAGGAAAACCTGAAATACCACCTTTGATTCTATTCGTATGGAAGACATCTTTACGACCAGTCAATATTTTATGACCGTATGCTTGGTGACCTACATCCCAAACCAATTGATCGTAGGGTGTATTGAAAACATAATGTAAAGCAACCGTTAATTCAACCACTCCGAGACTTGCTCCAAAATGACTATTTCCAATTTCTGAAATTACATCGATAATGTATTGACGTAGCTCATCTGAAACTTGCGGTAGATCGTCCATAGAAAATTCATTTCTAAGATCTTCCGGAATAGTTATCCTTTCTAAATATGGTCCTGCTTTAAATTCTGACATAGTTGTTGTTGGCAAATTTAATCCTTTACAACTACCTTAACAAATTAGAAATGACTTTATTTTGAAATTTAGAGATTTTAACATTCTTTTAGTTTCATATTTAAAGGTATTTAAGATTCTTAACTTTTTAAAGCATACCTTTACAGTTAAACAAATTGTAATTTGAAAAACATTCTCCAACTTCTACTCATTTTATCAAGTCCCTTTATATATGGACAGAACTCTCTACTTATAAATGATAATAGTTATATCGTTATTGAGAATGGTGGTAAAATAGTAATTGAAAACCCTGCTGACACAGCAATTCAGACGACTAATGGAGGGAATATAATCACCGCAGCAGAAAATGATGAAGTAATTTGGAATATTGGTGCTTCAACTGGAATATATACAATTCCTTGGACAACAGTTTCCTTGGTGAAAATGCCGTTGGAGGTAAATATTTCAACAGCAGGGGTTGGTACTGGTAAAGTGACTTTCACCACTTACCCAACAAGTAATATGAATATCCCATATCCAGCAGGAGTGACAAGTATGAACTCTGGAGTGATTGGAAATGCAGATGCTTCTTTATTTGCCATTGATCGATTTTGGGGTATCGATGCTCGTGGTTACACCACAAAACCAAGTGTAACTTTAAGTTTTACGTATGACGTTGCCGAAATCGCTCCAACCAACACAATAACTGAAGCCAATTTACAAGCACAGCGATGGAACGCAACAAATGATACTTGGGAAAATCTATTGTTTGGAGCTCAAAGTGGATCAGTTGTAAACAATGTTGTTGCTGCTCCACTAGATTTTTTTAAAAATTGGACTTTGGTTGATAATTCAACTCCTTTACCTGTAGAATTGGTTCATTTCAATGCAAAACTCCTAAATAGCAGAACAGTTAATGTTTCCTGGAAAACCGTTTCAGAAATAAACAATGATTATTTTGAAGTAGAGAAAAGTGAAAACGGTACAAACTTCTATTCTTTTGCAATGATTAATGGAGCTGGAAATTCTACTTCTACTTTAAATTATTCTACCATTGATTCTTCTCCTTACAGTGAAGTAACTTTTTACCGATTAAAACAAATTGATTTTGATGGATCTTTCAACTATTCTGAAATAAAATCAGTTTCAATGAATGGATTTAACTCTGCATTTATTTACCCTAATCCTGCTTCTAATTTTATTCAAGTAGAAAGTGATTTCAATAGTGACGGTACTGCAATTTTCCAAGTGGTGGATATTTATGGAAAGAATGTACTGAGGCAAGAATTATCTGTTCAAAAAGGACACAACCAAAATACATTATTAATACAAGATCTCCCAAGTGGAAATTATTTCTTAAAAATACAATTCAACAACACCAATTACAAAGCCTTAAAATTCAATAAATTATGATACGTATTACCTTACTTTTTACCATTGCTCTATTTTCTCAGTCTATTCTTGCACAAAATGTAGGAATTAATGGTGATGGTTCATCTCCTGATGCTTCGGCAGTATTAGATGTCGCTTCTACAACTTCGGGTATCTTAATTCCGAGAATGACAATGACGGAAAGAGATGCGATTGTTCTACCTGCAACAAGTTTAATGATTTATCAAACAGATAATACACCAGATTTTTATTATAACTCAGGAACTACAGGTTCTCCCATTTGGTCTAGTATTACCGGAGTAAAAGTTCTTAATGATTTAGCCGATGCAAAAACGAATGCCCAATCTGTATTTGTTGGAAATTTTGCGGGAATTTCATTTACTTCAGGGGATTTTAATACCGCGATTGGTGCAGGGGCGTTGGATCTTATGACTATTGCGGACGGGAATACAGCAATTGGTTATAATGCTGGAAATACTGTGACTACTGGGGATGATAATATTTTAATTGGTAATAATGTTAGTACAACATCTCCAACAGCAAATAAGGAGTTAAACATAGGTAGAACTATTTATGCAACAGGAGTAGGTGGAATTACAGCTAAAGTTGGTGTTGGCGATCAAAATAATGCTCCAAATAGTACGTTAGATGTAAAAGGCTCTGTAACGTTAGATTATAAAGCCGGTGGGACTATATTACTTACTGACGCACATTACACGTATAATTGTACTAGTACAGGTCCAATACAATTACCATCAGCTGTAGGGATTACAGGACGAATATATATTATTAAATTAACCGCATCAGGTTCAATTTCAGTTCAAACCTCTTTATCCCAAACAATCGATGGAGCTACTAATTACACATTATCTGCTCAGTGGAAGTACGTACAAGTACAGAGTGATGGGGCAAATTGGATTATAATTGGTCAAAACTAATCCCCCTTCTCTGTTGATTAAATAAACAACGATTATTCGAATAAATTCGTTTGAATTAAAAATGCACTAATTTTCTTGGCATACACTTTGCTTTCTAGCTTTTAAATTGTCTAACAATATAAAACTAGCCTATGAAAAAATTTATCTATACACTCGCTTTACTCGGATTTTTCTTCGGAATGACCAGTTCTTCTTTGATCTCATATCCTTCCATTAAAAATTCTGCATTTCAAATTGGAGAAAAATTACGCTACCGTGTGAGCTATGGCTTTATGGATGCAGGGGAGGCAACACTTGAAGTCAGAGCTACTGAAAGAAAAGGAAACAACCGAGCTTTATATCACGTAGTTGGAATTGGCCGAACATTAGGCGGATTCAATGCTTTCTATAAAGTACGGGATAAATACGAAAGTTACATCGATCAAAAATCAATCATGCCATGGGTGTTTGTGAGAAATGTTAGTGAAGGTGGTTATAAAATAAACCAAACTTACGTTTTTAAACAACACCAAGAAAAGGTATCTAATGGTGAAGAGTATTTCAAAACACCGATGGGTATTCAGGATATGGTTTCTTCATTTTACAAAGCCAGAACATTAGATTTTGAAGGAATGAAACCAGGAAAAGAGTTTAAATTTCAATGTTTTATGGACGATGAAGTTTTTGACCTTGTCATTAAATATGTCGGAGATGAAACCATTAAAATTCGAAAAGGAAAATTCAAAACACACAAATTTGTTCCAGTTGTTCAAACAGGTCGCTATTTTGAATCTGAAGAAGATGTTCAATTTTGGATTACCGCAGATAAAAATAAAATTCCCGTTCTAATTAAAGCTAAAATTCCAGTAGGGAATGTAAAAATGCACTTGGTAGAATGGAAAGGATTGAAAAACCCTCTTTCAAGTAAAATTTGATTTGTTGCTTGTACGTTATTCATAAAAGGAGCCTGAAGAGGTTCCTTTTATGTTTTCAACTTTAGGACATTGAATATCATCTATTAAAACCTTACCCATCTTTACCTTTACACTGTAATCAAAAAGGAAAAGATATGAAAAAAGGAATCAAAACAACATTATTTGCAATTGCTTGTACACTTATTGTTACAAGTTGCAAGAAAGAAAAATTCAACCAACTCCTACGTCATTAACTCCACCTCCATCGGGTGAAAACCCAATAGACCCAACCCCTCCCCCAACAGGAATTCTACCTTCAGATATCAAAATATTTTTTTCTAACAATGTCCAAACAATGCCAAAATTTGGATTTGATGGACTTGTTTATTGCCCTGGAGAAGAAAATACAATAAGAATCATCAATTTTAATAAAGCAAAAGCTGTTACAGATATCCGTAACAGCTTTTGTGTGGTTAGTAGTCGGTGATATTATTTCATTCCTTTTTCTACAATCGAAACAATTTTTCCTTCGTCCCAGCAAATTTCATATGATCTAATTGTAATTCCAGCCTCATAATCTACTAAATAACAATCTTGTGTTGCCTCTGTTACAACCGGATTACTCAATCCAAAATAAACAATGTCGTTATCGTTTAGGGTTTCACTCGCTGCATATTTCTCAACAGCCTTTGAAACATCTTCGTGAGAGCCATTAATCATGGAGTTAAAGTCATTCATTTCTGTGGAAACCTCAACAGAAGCTCCTCCACAACTCAACAATAATGATACAACTGATAATACTTGAATCGATTTGAATATAATTTTTTTCATAATGGTTATTTTAATCAAAAATACAAACAAAGAATTGTTGCTACAACAACAATCTGGTGAACCAATCATTAATTGATGTAAACCTATTAATTTTATGAGGGAATAAACATAAAAAATATTTGTAAATTTGATAACGCTACTTAACCCTTGATAATGAAAATATAATGCATTCAATAATAAAATCTAGTTCTTTTTATTGAAAAAAACCAAAATCAACCGTATATTGTCGAAGCAAAAAATTATAAATCATGGGAGAATTCAAATCAGACATTGAAATTGCACAGGCTGCAACAATGCAACACATCAAAGCTATCGCTGAAAAGTTAAACATTCAAGAAGATGATCTTGAGATGTATGGAAAATATAAAGCGAAACTTCCCCTAACGTTAATCGATGAAGAAAAAATCAAAAACAATCACCTTGTTTTGGTTACAGCACTTACACCAACTCCTGCTGGGGAAGGAAAAACGACAACTTCTATCGGTCTAACAGAAGGAATGAATAAAATTGGTAAGAAAACAACTGTTGTTCTTCGCGAACCTTCTTTAGGTCCTGTTTTTGGGATAAAAGGTGGTGCAGCTGGAGGTGGTTATTCTCAAGTTCTACCAATGGAAGATATTAACTTGCACTTTACAGGTGATTTCTCCGCGATTGAAAAAGCAAATAATTTACTCTCTGCTTTGTTGGACAACAACATTCAAAGTAAAACAAAAAATTTAGGCATCGACCCGAGAACAATAGGTTGGAAGCGTGTAATGGACATGAATGATCGATCTTTACGTGATATTACCATTGGATTAGGTGGTGTATTTAACGGGGTTCCAAGACAAGATGGATTCAACATCACTCCTGCTTCAGAAGTAATGGCCATTCTTTGTATGGCAGAAAATTTTAAAGATTTAAAAACACGTTTGGGGAATATATACTTAGGATTAACCTACGATAAAAAACCAATCTATGCGCGTGATTTAAAAGCGGAGAATGCAATGGCAATTTTACTAAAAGATGCCATCAAACCAAACCTTGTTCAAACAATGGAAGGAAATCCTGCAATTATTCACGGTGGACCATTCGCTAATATTGCACAAGGAACAAATACTATTTTAGCAACTAAAATGGGACTTTCTCTTTCAGATTATGTCATTACAGAGGCTGGATTTGGTGCAGATTTAGGTGCCGAGAAATTCTTAGACATTAAATGTGTTTCTGGAGGATTGAAACCAGAGACAGTAGTATTAGTTGCAACAATTAGAGCTTTACGTCATCATGGTGGTGCGACAAAAGACCAATACAACGATGCAAGCGTTGAGCGCGTATCCAAAGGAATTGTGAATTTAGAAAAACACATTGAAAATATTCAAAAATTTGGTTTAAATCCTGTTGTTGCTATCAACGCATTCCCAACGGATACGGCGGAAGAAGTAAAAATAATTGAAGAACATTGCGAGAAACTAGGCGTAAAAGCCATTTTAGCTACAGGATTTGCAGACGGCGGAAACGGTATGACTGAATTAGCAAAAGCAGTCGTTGCTGAAGTAGAATCAGGCAAAAACATTTTCAAACCGTTGTACGATTGGAATTCATCAATTACAGATAAAATTGAGAAAATAGCGAAAGAAATATATGGAGCTGATGGAGTTGATTATGCAAAGAAAGCCGAAACAGATTTAAAGAAGATTAATGCTTTGGGTTTAAATGCATTGCCTATTTGTATGGCGAAAACACAAAAATCATTCTCTGATGATGATAAAAAATTAGGGCGCCCAACTGGATTTAGAGTTACCGTACGTGAATTTGAATTTGCTGCAGGTGCTGGATTTATCATTCCGATTTTAGGTAAAATGATGCGTATGCCAGGTTTACCTGCAACACCAGCATCCGAAGGAATGTTTATTGATAATGATGGTAAGATTTCAGGATTGAGTTAAAAGAATAGTTTACACATTGAAGCCGAGTATGAATTTCATACTCGGCTTTTTTTTGATCTAAACATTTTTTCAAAAATAACTGCATAACAAATTGCTAAAGCACAGAGAAAACATATAATACCAGAACATAATATTATTTTACCCTAACGATAAACAAGTCACTGTCTGTCATATCGTATTGTCAATAATTGTCATACTTTAGTTGAGTTATAACTATATGATTTATAGCTACTTTTGATTTTACAACCCTAAAACAATTATTATGAAACTAATAGCATTTTTATTAAGCTCATTTTTATTAAGCTCATTTAACACTGCAAAATGTCAAGTTAATAACAACACTACTGTTTATGTACAAGAGTTTACATTTGATGCAGTAAAAGATTACAACAATAATAGAAGAGTAGCTTATTACACTATTGTTGGAATAGAAAGCAATGAAGAGGGGCAATTCATACAAACGAAACTAAGGGAAAATAATAATGTGTCTCGCTTTTTTGTTTACGATGGAAAAAATGGAAAAAGTAAATGTATGATTGAAACAGTTTCTACAATGAACGAAACAGCATTACATTTATTAATCAATGATGCTATAAGTCAATATAGAGAAACTACTCTGCAAAACGAACAAGCTCAATAATTTTTACACCAATGAAACATTTATACTTTATTTTACTGTTATTCGTATCTACATTGAATGTTAACAGTCAAACCAGTGATTGCGACAACAGTCCAGCAGGTGAAATTACAGTAGGCGATACATGTTCATATACTCCTATGAATTCTACAAATAATACGAGTTATTGGAATGCAAGTCCATCAACTTGTAGCGCATCTCAAAATGATGATGTATGGATGTGGTTTACAGGAACTAGCACTAGTACAACAATAAACTACAACAATAGCGATGGAGATGCCATTATACACCTGTTTGAAGGATCTCCCTGCTCACAGACAATGATTGAGGTTATTTGTGCAGATAATCAAGTTATATCTAATCCAGAAACGATTACATACCCCACAATAGGAGGAACGGTTTATCACATTAGGGTTCAGAATTTTGGTACTGATGATAGCATGAATGGTGAAATTTGTGTTTCCGCTATAATTGATGGTGCCACATGTGCTAAATCTTTACCTTTCTGTACTGGAACAACTGAAAATTTCCCTGCTCTTACCAACGTCCATGATATAGACGTAACCGCTGGACCAGAAAAGTATGGATGTTTGCAGAGTGCTCCAAATCCTACTTGGTATTTTTTAAAGGTAGGTACAGCTGGAAATATTGAAATAGAAATACAAAGTGATTGCGGAGACGTCGATTATGCAGCGTGGGGTCCATTTTCAGTTTTATCTTGTGGAGCAAATCTGACTGGTACATATCAAAATGGGTTTGACAATGGACCTGGTGGGGCTAACCATGCTTATGAAGCACCACATGGTTTAGGTAATTACAATCAACCTGAAGGAAGCATGGTAGATTGTGCTTATAGTAATGCTGCTATCGAATTTCTAAGTATTCCTAATGCGCAAGTGGGAGAATACTATACTTTAATGATCACCAACTATGACAATTGTGTTGGTAATATCACTTTTTCTCAAACTGGAGGAACTGGAGCTACCGATTGCGCTATTATCCTTCCTATAGAGTTAATTCAATTTGAAGCTATTCCTACTAAATCTTTTATAAAATTGAATTGGGAAACAGCCTCAGAATTTAATAATGATTACTTTACGATTGAAAGAAGTATTGACGGAATTGATTTTAAAAAAATCGAAACCATTATTGGGGGTGGAAACTCCACTCAATTACAAAGCTATAGCTACATTGATAATACTGAACTAAGAGGAGTGTTTTATTACCGCTTAAAACAAACAGATTTTAATGGCGAATATACCTATTCTAAAGTCGTAGCAGCTGAAATGCAAGTTGACAATAAAATTGATGTATTTCCAAATCCTTCAAAAGGTAAGTTCTCAGTTCAAGGTGAAAACATTAAACGAATTAGAGTAACCAGCACTGATGGTTTTGTTGTCTATAACAGTTCTTCAAAAAGTATTGATTTAAGCAATAAGCCAAAAGGAATGTATATTGTTGAAATAACAACAGGGAGCAGTGTTAAAAGAGTGAAGATATTTATCAATTAGGACTTATTTTAAGGGCGAAGAAGAATGCACACTTCAATAGAAAAGCATTGATAAATAATATTTCAAGTTAAATTAATCCACGAAAAGCTGATGTATCATACACATTAGCTGTTTATTTTATTCAAAAAAATAAGATATATTCAACCGTCACTGATTGTCATAGAAGATATTTTTTGTATACAAAATATTAAATCTAATTTTCGAAAGAATTTAAAACTCAGATTATGAAAAACTATAAGAACTACTTATCTCTCCTTTTTTTACTTTTATTCAACCAAAACATTTACGCTCAAACAACGGCTAATAATTGGAGGAAAACTCCTACAGATAGAATTATTCAGTTTAAAGGCAGAAGAGACATTCAACCTGAAACATACGCATTATATCAAGTAGATTTTCAATTATTAAAATCTAATCTAAATAAAGCACCAAAAATCAGTGGTAGATTCAACTAGCTAATGCAAGTTTTTTATTTTCTAGGTTAAACATAGTAAAAAATACTTTTTCAGGCGTTTTAAAGTTTAATTTTTTTCTAGGTCTTTTATTCAACAAGTCCATGATTTCA
>Ga0256845_1002034_pt1 | contig 15247 bp, 11 predicted proteins | sample RiftiametaG_FD_189101 | JGI IMG/M metagenome (GOLD analysis project Ga0256845, IMG submission 189101) | Tube worm associated microbial communities from hydrothermal vent at the East Pacific Rise, Pacific Ocean - Riftia | ecosystem: Host-associated > Annelida > Integument > Unclassified ...
CTCGACTCAAAGCACCTCCGCTTTCCCTTTCTGCAAAGAAGGCGGTGGGCAATCAACCTGTGCTGCCTCACGCGGGAACCACCAAGACTCAAGAAGGAAAAATTTCAGTCAAAATGAAAGATTGAAGTTTCTAATTGGAAACACGCATGGGGAGCGTGGTGGGCGCCTCTATTAGTCGTCACTAGCGTGGAGCCAGGCGTATATATCGGAGGCTCCCGCGGTGCCGGCGGTGACCCGTTTGACCAAACCGTCAGTGCCAATCAAGATATATGTTGGTAAAACATGAATTTGATAGGAGCGATTGAAGGCTCCTTGTGAATCATGCAGTACATCGACCTTGATGGGCCATGTATTCTTTGCTTGGAGCGCTTGCGCCGCATTCTGATCGACACTCACGGCTACGACGTCAATTTTTCCGGAGCGCTCGGCTTCGTGCAGATCTTCCAACAGAGCGTTATCGCGACGACAGGCGCCGCACCAACTTGCAAATGCCTTGATCAAGAGAGGGCGTTTGAGCTCTCCGGGGAGGGGTTGCAGAGAGCCGTTGCCGGGAGAGCCAACCCGAGGAAGAGAGAGTTCGGCTGCTTTGATGTTCAAGTGAGGTCCCGAGTCTTTAGGGATCAGCGCAAAGGCCAGGACCACTGCAACGACGAGCCAGAGAATTATGTCAATGGCTCGACTGGCCAGTGAACGCGGCGGATCGACTTTTTGATCGTGAGATGACTTCTCGTGAGGCGCGGCTGAAGAGACTAATTTTTCTGACATCAAGGACTCAACCACTTTTGCCCTGCCCAATAGCCCAAACCGGCAAGGAGCAGAGCGCTCAGCCCGTGAGACATTGTGAGGTGGATACCCTCGCTGCCGTGGTCACATAAAAAACCCACACTGAGGGTTCCTAGGGCTCCCCCAATAAAACCAAGAATGGCACCGGTCAAACCGGGCGAAAAAGGATCGGTCCGTCGCCAGAGAAACATCAAAGCAGAGGAGGCCATTACACCAGTGGCGAGGGAATGCCCCGCACAGGTGGCCGCGTGCACGCCCCCATCTCCTTGAATAAATTCTGTCCAAGAAAGGAAGTCTTCTGCATGGAGAGCTAGGGCCGTAAATGTGGTCAGAATGAGAAGCGCTAGCACAACGCGGCGCGCAGGTTGATCGAGACGAGCAGCACCAGGGATTGCACCAGCCAGCATGAGCCCGGCCGCACTCAAACTAAAAGCGGCGGCTGTGAGTATGAGCGGCTGGGGCGCGTCGATGAGCGCGGTCGCGGCACTTAAAGCGAGACCAACAAAAAGAGCGACCATGGACAGCCCCACGCGTTGCAATCGCGAAAGCGGGAGCTTTTTTTGCCCAAGAGTATCTCCCCGTGGTCCAGGGGGCACCTCGGGAGCTAGATCCTTGCGAATTTCGTCCAGCAGGGGCGATTGCAGCAGGTCGGGGGTAATTGACGCTCCCAGGGCGTTTTGCCGAGCAGCCAGAAGCGCAAAGCCTTTCTCTTCATTCGTTTTCATGCGCTTTGCTCCTCTCCTAATAAATCGCGACCGTATTCTTCCAACTCTTTTCTTAGTATTTTGTAACCGCGATGGACTCTGAGCTTGACGGCTGTTTTTGAGCAACCAAGAACATCAGAAGCCTCGCCAATACTGAGCCCGCTGATTTTAGTCAGTTGTATTGCCTCAGAGTAGTTGGGGGGTAATTTTGAGAGTGCTTGCTCCAGAGCGTCTGTGACGTCATTGCCTAGCGAATCTTCTTCTGTCACGGGCTCGGGCATCACGCCATCGTTGCTCAAATATTCGGGACGAACTTTGGCGCGACGGCGTAAATCAAAGAACGAACGACGGGCAATAGCGAAGACCCAGGGCAAGAGCGGGGCGCCCACAAGGTAGCTTTCTCTCGCCCGATGAATCTTACTGAAGGTTACTTGAACGAGGTCTTCCGCTTCATCTCGCTTGCGCGTGAGACGCAATAGGTAGCCAAAAAGTCGAGGAGAGAGCACTCGATAGAGGCGCTCGAAGGCGCGCATCTCGCCGCCAACATAGCGCACCATCAAGCCCTCAATCGAGTCATCTTGTTCGACCGAAGTTGAATTCGCCAATTCGTTCATCAGGGGGGCAGTTGCGGAGGGCAGGGAAAAAACAAGCGTCCCTGACGCACTAGAAAATGAAGATGCCCACACATTGAAGCACTACTCCTAGGGTCAGGGACTAGTTTCGCGCAGCACAAATTGGCGTGAGCGCGGAATTTGTCTCTATGAATCAGAGATTCTTTAGATCGAGCATTTCTTCGACATTGGGCAGAAGGACCAATTCTACCCGGCGATTCTGCTCGCGACCAGCTTTGTCTTTGTTGGAAGCGACGGGATCGATTGCTCCGTAGCCGGCAACATGAAGGAGTTTAGGATCGAGCCCTCCGCCATTTTTGTCGAGATCATGTGTGAGGAAAAGAAGTACCTCGCGAGCGCGAATTGCAGACAGACCCCAGTTGTCTCCCCACTTGCCGCCACGTACAGGCTGCGCGTCAGTATGCCCTGCAATTTGAAAGTAGCGTTTGCTGAGTTGTGCGTCTTTGCGGATCACATCAGCAACAGCTCCTACTACCTCTTGACCTTTTTCGCGTAATTTTACACTACCTGATGCGTAAAGTACGTCACCAGGAAGACGAATTACCATGCGATTGTGGCGGATCTCTACTTTGAGACCAAGCTCAGTCAGCTCTTTTAATTTGTTTTGCAAAGCGTCAAATCGAGCTTTGATTTTTTCGAGCTGGGCGGCGCGCGCCTTATACTCTTCGAGAGCGGCCTGTAGCTCCGAGAGGTTCTTGGTGAGCTGCTCTTTTTCGGTGCCTACTTTTTGTAAATCGGCTCCTAAGCTGTCTAGGTTGACGCCCATACGCTTCAACTCGTTCTTGAGAGTGAGAACCCTTTGGCGGGTATCATCTAATTCTTCTTGAGAGGCGGCTAGCTCTGCTTTGTCCGCCTTATTTAGGGCGTCCAATTTCTCGTACTTGGCAATTTGAGCATCGAGATCGGCCTGAGAAGGTCCGCAGGCAGTACTCCCGGTGGCAAGAGCCATGGTAAGAAGCAAAAGGCAGGCACGGTGAGATTGAGTGAGGGATCGTATCATTGAGTCTATATCTCCTAGAATTATTGCGTCTTAGCATTGGGAGAGACCTAGTTGAAATATGCAGTCAGCTCCTTTTTGCAAGAGGCTTCTCATTTTTTATCCCTTGGGTCATCATGGGCCCATGGTCGCGATTGCCCCTCTCCCCGAACTTACCTCTACCCCTGAGTACCAGGCGTTGGCCGCGCATTTTGAGCGAATTGGTAAAACACACCTGCGCCAGCTCTTTTCGGAAGATCCTGGACGAGCTGAGGAGTTTCAAGCGGAGGCTGCCGGCATATTCTTAGACTATTCGAAGAATCGCATCACGGGGGAGACGCAAATGCTGCTCTTGGCCTTGGCCGAAGCACGCGGTTTGAGCTCGGCCATTGAGGCGCTTTTTGTTGGAGAAAAGATCAACAATACAGAAAATCGCCCCGTACTTCATACCGCATTGCGCGCGCCCGCCAGCGCAAGCGTCTTTGTCGATGGTAAAAATATTGTACCTGAGGTGCAAGAGGTCTTGGAGAGGATGAGCGCTTTTGCCAAGAGGGTGCGCGAGGGCGCTCATCGAGGGCATACCGGACGTGCAATTAAGAACATTGTGAATATTGGCATTGGCGGTTCGGACTTGGGTCCTCTCATGGCTTATGAAGCCCTAAAAAATCAGAGCCAAAGAGATCTCACCCTTCGTTTTATCTCGAACGTCGACGGGACGGACTTTGCAGAAAATGTCCATGATCTCAATTTGGAGGAGACGCTTTTTATCGTCTGTTCCAAAACTTTTACCACCCTAGAGACGCTTTCGAACGCGCAATTAGCCCGTGCTTTAGTGGTTGAGAAATGGGGCACAGAGGAGGCAGTTGCTTCACACTTTGTGGCGCTCTCTACCAACGAGGCCGCCGTGAAAAAATTCGGAATTTCTTCCGAAAATATCTTTGGATTTTGGGATTGGGTGGGCGGCCGCTATTCGTTGACTTCGGCGGTGGGACTCTCGCTCATGTTAGCTATTGGCCCTTCAGCGTATCGGGAAATGCTCGATGGTTTTCATGAAATGGATACGCATTTTCGTAATGCTCCCTTTGAAAAGAATTTACCCGTATTGATGGGCTTATTGGGAGTTTGGTACAATAATTTCTTTGGTGCGGCGAGTCATGCCGTGTTACCTTACGACCAATATTTGCATCGTTTTCCTGCGTATTTGCAGCAGTTAGATATGGAGAGCAACGGCAAACACGTCACCCGCAATGGCGAGAATATATCCTATCAAACGGGGGCAATTGTCTGGGGAGAACCTGGTACCAATGGCCAGCATGCGTTCTTTCAATTGATTCACCAAGGCACCAAGTTGATTCCCTGTGACTTTATTGGGTGCATTCAGTCGCTCAACCCTCTATCGACATCTGAAAATGCCATGCACGATTTGTTGATGGCGAATTATTTTGCTCAGACTGAGGCATTGGCTATGGGCAAAACAGAGGCCGAGGTATTGGCTGACGGAGTGACGCCCGATGCCGCCCCTCATCGAGTTTTTGAGGGAAATCGTCCAAGTAATTCTTTGTTGATGGATAGTCTCACTCCCAAAAGATTGGGGGCATTGGTTGCTCTTTATGAGCATCGTGTATTTGTTCAAGGAGTCATTTGGGACCTAAATAGTTTTGACCAATGGGGCGTTCAACTGGGAAAAAAACTTGCCATGAAAATTGCCCCCGAACTCACGATGCCTCCGGCGGGAGTCTCCAGCGTGGAACTCAACCATGACTCCTCGACCAATGGATTGATTCGGCGCTATCGGGCAGGTCGGGCAGAGAGCAATTGAGTTGAGGCGACTCATCTTTTTCGTCTCCTCTATGAAAATAGGGCCGGCGATTGATCTCCTCTTTACAGGGCAATTGATCTCCTCTTTACAGGGCAATGAGCTTGACCAACCTGCGAGCGATGCGGGGGCGAAAATTACTACTCTAATTGGATTTTTACCGTAGGAATATACGCCGAGTGTAGAAGAAAGCCCGATTTCTCGTCCGGTGGGAGCTTTAATAGCCCACTCGACCTACACTGCTGGTCATGAGAAGAAATCTTATTTCGGTCGGAAGTACGCTGATAGGAGCGCTACTTGTCTATGCATGTTCAGCTGGGGACGCTGCCAATGGGCCCGAAGGCGCAGGAGCGAATGGCTCAGGAGCGAATGGTTCAGGCGCGAACGGCTCAGGCACAGGGGGCAAGAAGGGTGATATTCAGTTTGGCACTGGAGGGGAAAATTCAGGCAGTGGCGGGGAGACGCCAGTAGTCGATCCTGGTCCTGTCGTTTTGCCCGAGCCCGATCCCTGTAGTGCCGAGGGTACCTGCAACGATGGTTTTGTCTGTACGATATCCAATGTGTGCGGGGCTATTGGTACCGAGTGCAGCAGTCATTCCGATTGTCAGGGAGATTCTTATTGCTGCGATAAAGATTGTCGCAAAGATGGTATGGACGCCGGCATTTGTATTCCGGCCAATGTAGGACCAGGAACGGCAGCCAGTTGCAAAGGCGACATCGAAATTGGTGTGTTTGGTCCGGCCGTGCAATGCGAATGGAAGGGGACTGATGCGTTTGGTTCTAACGTGGCGACCACCCCTTTGGTGGCAGATTTACCATTTAAGCCAGACCAAAGTAATCTTTCAATCGACGTAAATGCCCCTATTTACGCCTACGAGCGCTCAGCAGAGATTGTGTTTATCTCTTTTGCTGGAAAAAACGCGGACACGGACGTGAAGGGGAGCCTGCGTATTGTGCGTGGCGATACTTGTGAGTTGATTGAGACGATTGAAGACTCAAAAAATCTTGTACGAGCTAATACTACCCCGGCCTTGGCAGATTTAGACGGTGACGGAAAAATAGAAATTGTTGCCTATAAAATTGGAGGAGGCCTTATTTCCTTCAAATGGGATGGCTCTGCCTACAAAAAATTCTGGGAATCTGCTCAACCCAATGTGGTGACTGCTCAGTTTTGGGGGGGCATTGCCATTCATAATTTGGACGATGGAACTCCAGAAATCATCGCGGCATCAAAGGATAAGGTGTACACTTTCAACGGCGCGACGGGCGCACAGCTGGGTAACCCAATTGCCACGGCTGGCTCATGGAATGGTTTTATCCCAGTCGTGGGTGATTTTGACAAGGATGGCGTTGCCGATCTTATTTCCAATGAGGGCAACGGGATTGTGCTCTATCATTGGAAAAATGGTGCTTGGGGCGATCGGGACGCAGTGATTCAAGGGGTCAACCCGGCACACTTTGCCTTTGCTGATTTTGGCTCCCCGGCCGCTGGCGGTGGTTGGGATGAGACGGTCTTGGACGGCATTGCCGAGATTGTAAAAACCGAAGACGTCGGCGACAGTCGCGTCGGTATTTACTCCCTGACTGGTGAAGTGGTCATGAATGTGAAGACGGCCGGTAGCGCTCCACTAGAAAGCGGTGGGGCTCCCGTTATTGGTGATTTTGACAACGATGGGCTTCCAGAAATCGGTGTTGCTGGTGCAACTCGCTTTCGTGTGTTTGACCTTGGTTGCAAAGGAAAACCACAAGGCTGCGAGGCTGAATATGTGCGTTGGTCCCAGGCGTCCCAGGATGCATCCTCACGACAAACAGGCGCCTCCATTTTCGATTTTGACGGTGACGGTAAGGCTGAGGCAGTCTACGCCGACGAATGTTTCTTACGAGTTTACGAAGGTGATACTGGAAAGGTGCTCTTCTCAAGCTACCGGACTTCGGGAACATGGTTTGAAAATCCTGTTGTTGCCGATGTGGACAAAGATCAGAATACCGAGATTGTTGTCAATTCAGCCTTTGAGACGAAGTGTCCCTCTAGCAGTGCTTACGGTACTCCTTACGTAGATCCCTTGCATCCTGGTGTGGCGTGTAAAGATGATACAAATTGTGCTTCGGGTGGGACGTGCAGTGATGGTTACTGTCGCTGCGCTAACGATGGCGAATGTGACGCTGGCTCCACTTGTGCCTCGCCCTTGCCTGGAACCGGGGCTGGCAATACCTGTCGTGCGACACATCCCAATCAAGAAGGTTCAACGGGTGGTATCAAGGTTTTGCGAGATGGTCTCGATCGCTGGACTTCTTCTAAAGGAATTTGGAATCAGCATGCCTATTCTGACACCAACATCAACGAGGACGGCTCTGTTCCTCCCATGATGAGCTGGGAGCAAAACTTCAGCAGCGTCGAGCGCAATAACTATCGCCAAAACTCTCAGGGCAAGGGCTCTCCCAATGACTTGCCCGATGTAACTGGTGCTTTGGATAAAAAAGAAGTCTGTAAATTGGACGAGCAGACAAACAAAACCATCTTGACTGGCCGCGTTTGTAATCGAGGCAACAAAGCTGTGGGCGCCGCATTGCCAGCGACTTTTTATGGTCCTGACGGAAAAATTCTTTGCGTATCCTACACTCAGGCTCCGGTGGGCGGAAACGGTGATTGTCGGGCTGTCACTTGTGAGCTGAGTTTGGCTCAGCTCAACGGTGGGGTAACGATGGTTGTAAACGATGATGGCGAGGGGGGGCGCTCCACGGTTGAGTGTCGCGAGGACAACAACAGTGACGTGGTGGAGATCACTCAAGCCGATTGTGTCGTCCTCGTACGTTAAATCGCAGCGTTGAGTGCTTTTGGCTTGTGCCCCTTTTGCAGGGGGCTCGACCAAAAACGCGTCCAATAGTGTAAAGGCCAGTCCAAACTTTTTTAGTTTTGGCTGGCCTTTTTACATTTCTAGCTCTTCGGCTCGTTGGAGTCTTTCTTGCGGCTAGTGGGCGCGATAGCTTGGGCTTGTGCCACGAGGAGAGAAATTGAAGAAAGCAAGAGCCGCCCGCCGAGCCGCGCTCCAGGCGTTGGCGGGTCTGTGGCTGGGTCTCTCTTTAGTTGTTGGTTGCTCCAACAAGCCCTACCGCGATTCTAAGGAATCAAAAAAGGTCTTCTATGGCGCTTTTGCTACCCCTCCTAAGACAATAGATCCTGCTGTAAGCTATGGCTCAGCGGACACCGTGGTGACAGATAAGGTCTTTGGAACTCTCCTAGAGTACCACTACCTCAAGCGCCCCTATACGTTGATGCCAAGCATGGCCCGTGAAGTACCCGTTGCCGAGTATTTGCAGGATGGTCGGGTGCGTTACACGTTTCATTTGCGTGAGCATATTCTCTTTCAAAAAGATGCTTGTTTTGATGCAGAGAATTCTTTTGGTCAGACCTCCTCTCAACGAGAGGTTGTAGCGAACGATTTCATTTTTGAGCTTTCTCGTATTGCGGACCCCGGAGTAAATAGCCCTGTTCTAGAGCCCTTTTCTAAATTGGAGGGGTTGCGTGCTTTTGGTAAAGAATTGGCCAAAAGGCGCAAGAACGATGCCGCGTTTGCATCTCTCACAATACGCGAACAATATGCGAGTATTGCCCTCTTTACCGGGGCGAAAGCTCCCAACAAGCGCACGCTGGTGCTGACTCTAAGCGAGGCGTACCCGCAAATTCTTTATTGGTTCGCTATGCCATTTACCACGCCCGTTCCTTGGGAAGCCGTGGACTATTACGACGGCAACGAGGGGCGCTCAACGCTGAGCGAACATGCAATTTCGACAGGTCCGTACCTGCTGACCAATTATGACAAGCAGGCGCGCATTGTATTGGAGCGCAATCCCGATTGGTGGGCATTAAAAAATCGCGATGCTCCCGGAGCGACATTTCCCAATATGGGCCCAGGAGCCGAGTGGGATGCAATGCGTGAGTCCTACGGAAAAGCGCTGCCTTTTTTGGATCGTATCGAATACCGTCGTGAGCAAGAGAGTATTCCGGCGTTCAATAAATTTTTACAAGGCTACTACGACTCGTCTGGCATCGTAAAAGAGAGTTTTGATCAGGTGATTCAAGAGGGAGGACTTTCTCCTCAAATGCGTGCAAAAGACATGGGCCTGAAACGCAGCGTCGAGCCCAGCGTTTATTATATCGGTTTTAATATGAACGATCCGATATTGGGGCGCGTCGGGGGGGGGCGCTCACGTTCACTGCGCCAAGCGATGAGTTTAGCGGTGGACGTAAAAGAGTTTCTGAGACTTTTTACCAACGGTCGCGGCGTACCCGCTCATTCGCCCATTCCTCCAGGCATATTTGGGTACGACGCCGCATATAAAAACCCCTACCGCACGCCCAACCTTGAAAAGGCCCGCGAGTTGCTCATATTGGGCGGCTACCCCGAGGGTATTGACCCAAAAACGAACAAACCGCTCAAATTGACATTTGATGTACCTGATACCTCTCCCGAAGGGCGTGTGAGGTATTTGTTTTGGGTCAACCAATGGCGCAAGTTGGGGCTCGACGTAGAGCTCAGCGCGACAAGTTACAATCAGTTTTACGCAAAAATGCTCAAGGGCTCCTACCAAATCTACAATTGGGGTTGGTTGGCTGATTATCCCGATCCAGAAAATTTCTTGTTTTTGCTGACGGGACCCCTCGCGCGATCTGAATCGGGTGGTCCCAACAACGCCAACTTCATGAACAAAGAGTACGATGCTCTATTTGATAAAATGCGCGCGAGAGAAAATGACGATGAGCGACTACGTATCATCGCAAAAATGCGCCTGATACTAGAAGAGGAACGCCCCTGGATTGAAACGTATCACTCGGAGTCTTACGCGCTGGTGCACGGCTGGTTGCGCAATGTACGACCGGCAGGACTGAGCACGATTGCCACGAGCAAATACTACGATCTCAAACCTAAAAAACGTCGTGAAGCCAGAAATTCGTGGAACCAGCCCATCTATTGGCCGGCTTTTGTTATCGTTGCGCTTCTCATAGCATTTATTTTACCAGGTATTTTTACCTACTATAGGGAGCGTACCTAAATGCTTACTTACATCATTCGTCGCAGCGCCTACGGCGTCTTAGTGGTCGCTGGCGTGATAGTTTTTCTCTTCTTTCTCTTTTTTGCAGCAAGTTCACCCGACGATATTGCGCGGCGCGCCCTAGGGGACAAGGCAATGCCCGAGGTGATTCAGCAGTGGAAAGTGAACCACGGTTATGATGCACCCGTGTGGCCAGGAGAGGGCCATTGGCAAGAAAATTTACTTGTGGACCATATAGAAAAAATGGTCACCCTTGATTTTGGAAAAAGTGACGCCGATGGGGTGCTGATCTCCGACCGTATTTATGCGGGGGCGGGCCCCAGTCTCTCCTTGACCCTGCCCATATTTGTGATGAGTTTGGGGTTGAGCATTATCTTGAGCCTTTTTGTCGCTTTCTTTAGGGAGAGCTACATCGATAAAATGGGGGTGGCTTTGGCCGTACTGGCCATGAGTGTCTCGACTTTGCTTTATATTATTGGGGGGCAATTTCTTATCGGTAAGATTCTACGCTGGTTTCCCATATCGGGCTTTGACACCTCACCTGACTTGATACTGCGTTTTTTGGCCCTTCCTGTTTTGGTGGGAGTTGCCACTTCCTTAGGGGGCAGTATTCGTTTTTATCGTACGGTTTTTATCGAGGAAATTTATAAGGACTACGTACGTACTGCCCGCTCCAAGGGAGCTGGCGAAATGGTGATCATGACGCGACATGTACTGCGTAACTCGCTTGTGCCCATCCTTACTCAAGTAGTGATGAGCATTCCTTTTCTTTTTACTGGCTCTCTTTTGTTGGAGGCCGGCTTTGGTATTCCTGGTTTGGGAGCTGTCACGTTTGAGGCCATTCAAGCGAACGACTTTTCTACCCTACGTGCCATGGTTTTCTTGGGCTCCTTGCTCTTCATTCTTGGGCAGATCTTAACCGATATTAGCTACACCTTAGTAGACCCTCGTATTCGTCTTGATTGAATATGACTGCATTTCTCTTTGCCGATACACCCGTTGCCGATGCGTGGCGCAGCGATCTCATTGTGGGAGTCATTCTCCTCTTTGGTATTTTTGTGGGAGTCGCCGTCCGTAAAAACGCAATTTGGCGAGCCGCCGCTGGGGAGCTATTTCGAAGGCGCTGGCTTTCGATACTTGTCGTAGGACTTTACTCAATTGTGGCTCTTTGCGATTCGATTGTTTGGGTTGGTGGCGCCGAACAAGGTGAAGATCAGGTTGCCGTACACGAAGCGCGTAGTTTGGTGGATAGAGCCTTTTCAGGCATGAAAGAGAAGAGTTATTCTGCACCCTTGGCCCAGCAGGAGTTTTACGATGAGAGTCCTCTGAAAAATCCAGGAGCTCATCTATTGGGTACTGACGTTTTGGGCGAGGACATTGTTTACGTCACTCTTAAAGGTGCGCGCGTTGCCCTTCTAATTGGCGGGCTTACCAGTCTTATCACTATACCTCTGGCTCTAATTTTTGGCATAGCGGCTGGCTACTTTGGCCGATGGGTGGACGATATTGTTTTCTTAGGTATGAGCATTTTGGCATCGATGCCTGGAATTCTCTTGCTCATTGTGTTGATTTTTGCTCTTGGCCGCAGCACTTTGAGTGTTTGTGTGGCCCTGGGCGTCACCAGCTGGGTAGGCTTTTGTCGTCTTGCTCGCGGGGAGACCATGAAATTACGCGAGATGGACTATGTGGCCGCCGCGCGCTCCTTGGGAGCGAGTCATTGGCAGATCATGGTAAGACATATTTTGCCCAATTTGGCCCATCTCGTTGTGATTACATTTGTATTGCTTTTCAGTGGGTTGGTTTTGGCCGAAGCGACGCTTGCTTGGTTGGGTATTGGAGTAGACGGTAGTTGGGGGCAGATGATAGCAGCGGCCAAAGATGAACTGAGCCGTGAGCCGGTGGTCTGGTGGAATATTGCCCCAGCAGGAGTTGCTCTATTTGTCCTTCTCTTGGGGGTAAATTTGGTGGGAGACGCTTTGCGCGATGTACTAGATCCTCGCACTTTGGGAGAAAAGTCCTAATGTTATTAGAAGTAGAGAATTTGACCACTTCCTTTGCGATTGGCGAAAAAGAAGTGCCCATCGTCGATTCTCTGAATTTTAGTGTCGACGCTGGTAAATGTTTGGCTTTGGTGGGTGAGTCCGGGTGCGGAAAATCCATGACAGCACTCTCTCTTTTGCGCCTAGTTCCCAAACCCGGTCGCGTTGTAGGGGGGCAAGTGCGCATTGACGGAAAAAACATTTTAAAATATTCGATTCCTCAAATGAGAGAGGTGCGTGGGGACGACATCTCGATGATTTTTCAGGAACCGATGACCAGTTTGAACCCCGTTGTGCGCGTGGGTGAGCAGGTGATGGAGGCTCTGACTCTTCATGAGAAAATACATCGCTCTGACGCCAAAGAGCGAGCCCTTGCGCTATTTCAGCGGGTGGGTATTCCCGATCATGAAGAACGATTTTATTCATATCCTCATCAAATGTCTGGTGGTCTCAAACAACGGGTGATGATTGCTATGGCGTTGGTCACGAGGCCTCGCATCTTGCTCGCGGACGAGCCCACCACCGCTTTGGACGTGACCATACAGGCTCAAATTATCGAATTGATGCGCGAGTTACAACGCGACTTTCAAACTGCTATTTTACTCATCACTCATGATTTAGGTGTGGTGAATCAAATAGCTGATGAGATCGCCGTAATGTACGCCGGGCGTATCATCGAAAAAGGCTCACGAGTTGAGATATTGAGCAACGCCTCGCACCCTTACACTCGGGGGCTACTCGGCGCGTTGCCGGGGAGGGCAAAACCTAGAGAGAGGCTTTACGAAATTGAAGGTACGGTACCCTCTCCCAAAAATTGGCCTTCGGGGTGTCGTTTTGCACCGCGGTGTCCAGAAGCTGTCGAGCGCTGTAAAACCGAAGTGCCGCAACTGCTTTCTTTAGGAAAAGACAGATCTGACGTTGCATGCTTTCAACGAGAGAGTGCGTCATGAGTTCATCGAGTAAGATGGTGAGCGTACAGGAAGGACCCCAGCGCTTCTCAACCCTTCGCTCGGATGCGCCTTTGCTTGAGGTGGAAAACTTGCGCACGTGGTTTCCAATAAAAAAGGGGCTTTTTCGTAAAACACTCCGTCACGTACGCGCCGTAGACGGAGTGAGCTTTTCTATACAAAAAGGGGAAACTCTTGCGCTTGTGGGTGAGTCCGGTTGCGGCAAAACAACCGTGGGGCGCTCGATTCTTCGTTTAGTAGAGCCTCATAGCGGCGCCCTACGTTTTCTGGGGAGGGATCTGCGGGAACTTTCGCCCAGGGAGTTACGCCCCTTGAGACAAAAGATTCAAATGGTGTTTCAAGATCCGATGACCTCGTTGAATCCGCGCATGCGTGTGCTCGATTTGGTGGCAGAAGGCATCGACAATTTTGGTCTTGCAAAGAACCCAGGGGAGAGAAAAGAGCGAGTCGCCGAGGTGCTTACCCGTGTTAAAATGAGTCCCGACCAAATGATGCGCTTTCCCCACGAATTTTCTGGAGGACAACGCCAGCGAATTGGTATAGCCCGAGCCTTGGCTGTGGGGCCCGAACTTCTCATTTGCGATGAGGCCGTTTCGGCCTTGGATGTCTCCATTCAAGCGCAGATTTTAAATTTACTTGCCGAGTTACAGGACGAGCTGGGTTTAGCTTACCTGTTTATCACTCACGACCTGTCTGTGGTGCGCCATTTAGCCGATCGCGTCGCTGTCATGTACCTCGGGCAAATTGTAGAAGAACGACCTGTAGAGGCTCTTTTTGCTCAGCCTGCCCACCCCTATACTCAAGCTCTCTTGAGCGCAGTGCCATCGGCTGATCCTCGTATTGCAAGAGTACAGGTGAGTGTATTAGGAGATGTGCCTTCTCCCGCTTCTCCTCCAAGTGGTTGCAGGTTTCATACGCGCTGCTCTCAGGTGATGGACAAATGTGATCGAAATGAACCGCCCCTTGTGCAACTAGGCCAGGGACGAGCCAGTTGTCATCTTCTTTGAGGCTTCCTTTTAACAATGGTGAGTTCGGGTACAATTTGTTTGCGCTTGAGCCAAACTGAGATCTTGCCAAAGCGCTCGACTCGCTTGAAAGTTTTATTGAGTAGGTTCACTTCTTTGGCTTTTGGCCTTCTATTACCGTGGAGGACGGCGTCGGCACGAGCATAGAGAAACGTGAGTTTACGCGAACTGTAGGGCACCAGTGCTTTGCGAGAGGGGCCTTTTTTTGTGTGTCTGTCACGGCGACTCAACGCAGAAACTCGATGCAAGCCGTCTTGGTAACCTCTGTAGCCGCGTAGAAGTACCTCGTAATTTTCAGGAGTACTTGGTGGTTGAATCGAAATTTCTGCGATCATATGACGCGAGAATTTCTTACGTTTCTTGCTTTGATAGACCAAAGCGTCGAATAAAATGAGGTTGCGAGCGTACTCGGGACGGCGGCGTCCCTCGGGGTAGAGCAAATGGGTGATGCCGCGGTCCCGGCAAATTTGCCAGAGATCGCGCGGGTTCTTTAACTTTCTAAAGTCGACATATGTTTGAATTTGTGGATGCGTATTGAGGGTGGTGCGGTCCAGCCCCATGAGCGACTTAAAATAGCGCCCCAAAATTACGGAGTCTTCTGGAAATTGCTCGTTCAACGAGCGCTCACGAGCCCGGTGGTTGAAGCGGGTTTCGTGACCTCGACTTGTGTAACCCTTTTTCATCATGGTGACGGCATGACGAATAGATTTTTCACTGTGTTTCAGCGGGGCGTCGACGGCCCATAGAAACTGAATAGCCACAAGAGGAATCAGACCCAGCTGAGCGAATTTACCGAGAGACCAGCCACGTACAAGAGCCGCCGCCGCGAAGGCGATGGGAATATCCAAGAAGGCTAATAAGTAGCGATCGTTTGCGCTAGTGAGCCCCCATACGCAAAAGGCGACATAGCTGAACCCAGCAGCTAGCCACAGACGCTTGGAACGCCTCAAGAAGAGCAGAATGGGGAGGAGAAGAGTGAAGAGAGAGCCCATATAGGGCACTTGCTTGGTTAGGTTTCGATTGCCTGTGCGAAAAGACCAATCGAATAAAGTCTTATGAAGCCAGGCGATGCGGCTCCAGGGCCACGTGCCCTGCGGCGAAAAGTCGAAACTTCGTGAGCGAAATGTAAACTCTTTCTCGAAAGCAGTTTTTTTATCTCTCTCTTTTTTTTGTGAGCGGGGGGGCTTCTTAGCGGCTGGTTTCTTAGCGGCTGGTTTCTTAGCGGCTGGTTTCTTAGCGGCTGGTTTCTTAG
>Ga0256845_1002035_pt1 | contig 15225 bp, 12 predicted proteins | sample RiftiametaG_FD_189101 | JGI IMG/M metagenome (GOLD analysis project Ga0256845, IMG submission 189101) | Tube worm associated microbial communities from hydrothermal vent at the East Pacific Rise, Pacific Ocean - Riftia | ecosystem: Host-associated > Annelida > Integument > Unclassified ...
GAACACCTGAAGAGGCCTTAATAATTGCAGAATACCCTGAGATTAAGGAGGTAAACAGATCTATAATTGAAGAATTTAAGATGGCAACTGAAGTTATATCAGGAATAAGAACTATCAGAAAAGAAAAAAATATAGCGTTTAAAAATACCATTGAGTTCTCGGTATTAAATAATGAGAAATCAAGTACTAGTTTTGATACTGTAATTCAGAAGTTAGGAAACTTAACATCAATTAATTATGTTGATTCTAAAGTAGAAGGCGCTTTGAGTTATCGAGTAAAATCAAATGAATATTTTATTCCTTTTGATGAAGAAATAGACGTTGAGGCCGAAAAAGAAAAGATTCAGGAAGAATTAAAATATACCGAAGGGTTTTTGTTTTCTGTTCAGAAAAAATTGAGCAATGAACGTTTTGTAAATAATGCACCAGAGCAAGTAATTGTTATTGAACGAAAAAAAGAAGCCGATGCTTTAGCAAAAGTTGAAACGTTAAAGGCAAGTTTAAAATCTTTGAATTAAAATAGATATTTTAAACTTGTCGTTTTTTAATGATTTGAATTTTGTTACTTTGTTTTATGCCTTTTAATCCAGAAATTTATGATCGTTTAGAATTATTAATTGCTAGTGTTGGGGTGATTTTTGGGTTTTTCTTTGGATTGTTTTTATTACTGAAAAGAACAAAATCCGTAAGCGCAAACCTGTTTTTAGCAATTTATTTTTTTGGATTTAGTTTAAGGGTAAGTAAATCTTTATTTCACAATTTTTATGAAATTAGTACCACTATACTTACTATATTTTTAGGAATCTTGTTACTTATAGGTCCTTCGCTTTTGTTTTATACAAAACACCTTTATATTAAATATTATTCACTAAAATGGAGGTATTATATTATTCATTACCTACCTTTTTTAGTTGTAATTTGTACGAGTTCAATAATTCTCAATAGTGGAAAGTCTATTTCAAGGGTTTTTTATTTCTTTTTATTTTTTCATGGCTTAATTTATAGTTTTTACGTCTTGATTTTTTTGTTAACCACAGCATCAAAAAATAAGGTGATGAAAATTAAAACATGGTTGTTGTTTTTAACTTACGGCACAATAGCGATGTTTATTAATTCAACTTTTATATTCTTTGATATTGTTCCTTTTTACCCAAGTACTGCATTTTTATTTTCATTTGTGATGGTGGTTTTGGTAGTTTGGTCACTTAAGAATCCAGATATATTCAAAGGTGATATTGAAAAATATTCTAATTCAAGATTAAGCAATTCTGATATTCTTGACTATATGAATCAACTTAATGCTTTAATGACAACTGATAAGTTGTTTTTAGATCCTGAGTTAACAATATCTAAATTAAGTTCAGTTATTGGAATTTCTTCCAAAAAAATATCTCAAATAATTAACCAAATTGAAAATAAAAACTATTCACAATATGTTGCAACATACCGAATTAAAGAAGCTAAGAGAATGTTAAGTCTACAAGAGTTTAAAGACTCTAAAATTGCAACGATTGCCTATGACAGTGGATTTAATAATATTTCTTCATTTAATGTAACATTTAAAAAAATCACTAAGACTACTGCCATTGAATATCGAAAATCTTTCCTGCGTTAATTATTTTTTTATGTTAGAATCATGATTTCATTAGTTTGAGCAATTGAATAACGTGATTTTTGCATCAATTAAAATTTTATATGATGCATTGGATTCTAGTTCTATTATTTTTTCAGATTATTCATTTTTTATCAACTTGGAAACTTTATTCTAAGGCAGGAAGAAAATCTTGGGAAGCGATTATCCCAGTTTATAGCGCCATTGTATTGATGCAAATAATAAATAGACCAAAGTGGTGGGTTATTTTACTTTTTATTCCAGTTATAAACCTCATTATGTTTCCTGTAATTTGGATAGAAACGATTCGAAGTTTTGGAGAAAAATCGTATATAAATACTTTTTTGGTTGTATTAACACTTGGGCTATACATTGCTTATGTTAATTATAATTCCGATAATTTAATTCATATCAAGGATAGAGATTTAAAACCCAATTCGATTTTAGGAGAGTGGGTAGGCTCAATAGCATTTGCAATAATAGCAGCAACCTTAGTCCATACTTACGTTATGCAGCCATTTACAATTCCAACTTCATCATTAGAGAAAACGTTGTTGGTTGGCGATTTTTTATTTGTTAGCAAAATTCATTACGGTCCTAGAGTTCCGATGACAACAGTTGCGGCACCAATGGTTCATGACACAATTCCTATAATAAAAACGAAATCCTATTTGTTTAGTGATGATTTTTCAAAGAAGAATAGTTCTTTTTTGAATAAATTACAGTTGCCCTATTTAAGGTTTCCCGGATTTCAATCAATAAAGCGGAATGATATTGTAGTGTTTAATCAACCAGCAGATACATTGTTGGATATGAATAATTTTAAGCCCGATAGAAATTACTATAAGCCTATTGATAAAAAAACGAATTTAGTAAAACGTTGTGTTGGAATTCCGGGAGATTCCCTTGAAATACGGAATGGATATGTTTTTATTAATGGCAAGTCTTTAGTTTTACCAAAAAGAGCAAAATTGCAGTTTAATTTTTTTGTTGACACTAAAGGTCAGCGAATTTCACAAAAACTACTAACGAATCGATATGGGGCAGGAGAAGGGCTGCAATACGCAAATGGAAATTTCGCATTAAATAAGAAAGGCGGCTATATATTAACATTGACCGATGAAGAGGCTAAAAGAATTTCTAAAAACCCGAAAGTTAAGGCAGTCAAAAAACTATTTCAATTTCTAAACGGAGAGGATGGTGATGTTTTTCCACGTATTCCTTCATTGGGGTGGAATATGGATAACTTTGGACCGATATATATTCCTAAAAAGGGAAATACGGTTAAATTAGATAAAAAATCTTTACCGTTTTATAAACGAATTATTCAAGAATATGAAAATAATGACTTCGTTGTATTTGGTGATTCAATTTTAATAAATGGACGCTATGTTGATAGTTATACGTTTAAGCAAGATTATTATTGGATGATGGGTGATAATCGTCAAAATTCTTTAGATGCTCGATTATGGGGCTATGTGCCCTTTGATCATGTGGTTGGCAAACCAGTATTAATTTGGTTAAGTATAGATAAAAATGGTAAAGGAATTCATAAAATTAGATGGAATAGAATGTTTACTACAGTTGGTGGAAATGAGAATCCAAAATCATATTTGGTTCATGTAGGGATATTTTTTCTTTCCATGCTTGGTTTTTCCAAATACAAAAAAAGAAAATTGAAAAAGAATTGATTAGGAATTAAAATTAAATGATAAAAAATGCCTTAAAAAAGGCACTTTTTATCATTTAATTTTTCTCCAATTTTATAATCCACCTTTTCGGGTAGGGCTTCTTTGTTTTGGCCAAGTACTTTGTTTACCTGTTCTTGGATTGATAGGTAATATGATTTTTTCACTTGATGTTTTACTTTCATCTTCCGATGCTTTATAGGCAAGTATTGCCGTTAAGATTGCATTATTCCGCACATCGTCAAAAACAATTTTATCATAAGTATCTCTATTTGTATGCCAAGTATAGTTCCAATAGTCCCAACTTAAAGATGACAAACTAAAAGATGGGGCACCAGCCGCATTAAAAGAGGCGTTATCAGATCCACCACCACTTGGTCTTCCAGGGAAAGTAGTTTCAATATGTTGAGTAATATCTCTTGGAACTGCAGTAAGCCAACGTGAAATGTACTCATAAGAATGTACATAACCTGCACCAGATATATTTACAACTCTTCCGGTACCATTATCTTGATTAAAAACGGCTTGAACATTTTTAACAATCTCAGGATGATCTTCAACAAAAGCTCTGGAACCATTTAAGCCTTGCTCTTCACTTCCCCAATGCCCAACTAAAATTGTTCTTTTAGGATTTGGATACATTTTTTTTAATATTCTCATTGCTTCCATCATTACCAAAGTTCCAGTACCATTATCGGTTGCACCAGTTCCTCCATCCCAAGAATCAAAATGGGCAGACAAAATAACATATTCATCAGGTTTTTCTGTTCCTTTAATTTCTGCAATGGTATTAAAAGAAGGAACACGACCTAATTCTTTTGATTTTGCAACAATATGAATTTGAGGCTTATCACCATATTCTGCCAATCTATATAGCATGGTGTAATCTTCTAACTCTAAATCTACTTGAGGGATTTTTTTTGTACGTGCACTAAAAATTTTATTTACACCAAACCCTCTCGACCAATTAGAAGAAACAATACCTACAGCACCTGCTTTTTCTAAGGCTGCAATTATCGTTCTACTTGAATATCCTGTTTTTTTTATATTTGCTCTCCATACCTTAGTTTCTTCAGTACGTGCTTCTTTCATTTTTTCAAATGATTCTTTAGTAGCATATTCTTCCCAGTTGTAATCTGGTCGGCCTGTAGGTTGTTTCATCGAAACCAATACAATTTTTCCTTTGATTTCCTTTAACCAATTTTGAAAAGATAAAGAATCTTTAACGGTAGGCAATGTAATTACTTCAGCAGTAACACCTTCATCCGAAGTACTAGGATTCCATGCTAATTGCGTTCCATCTAAACTTTGAATTCTAGGTGATACTAAATCGATATGAGATATTCCGCGTTCCCATCCGCGCCATTCTCCCCATTTTTCATTTTTGGCATCGATTCCCCAACTTTTATACTTGGCAACAGCCCAATCATTGGCTTGTTTCATTTGTGGGGTTCCAACTAATCGTGGTCCAATAACATCTAAAAGTTCATGACCTAAATGTTCTAATTGCGAATTTTCAGTCGCTTCTTTAATAATGTTTTCAATTACAGGGTCTTTTTCTTTTTTTTGAGCGAAGGTTGTTGTACCAAAAGAAATTAAAGATACAAGAAGCATTAGTTTGATTGATGTTTTCATATATGAGTAGTTTAAGGACGAAAATTAACTAATTTTCATCAAAAACTATATAAAATCAATCAAAAAAAAGTCTTAATTTTTTCTTAAAATTATTGAATCGCTAAGCGTTATGAATTTGAGTATTTGTCAAATTCTCAATAGGGCTTATAACTGGTGTATCAGTGTCTCCTGTTAATCCACATCCTTTGGTTGATTTACAAGAAGTAATTGTCGCAGCAGCGAAAATAAAAATGAAGAGTATTGCTGTTTTTTTCATTATAATAAAGGGTTTAAAAATCAAAGATATACTTTTTTTATTAATTGGTCAATATTGGTAACCGTATCAATAACGTTTAAATCCTTTAATTTATTTTGTATGTTGTTAATTAAAGTTTTAGAAATTGGTTTTCCTTGATTCCATTCTGTAATAATCAGCCAATTTTTTACATCTTCAATTTCTAAATTATATTTTTGCGCAAATAAATTTATATAGCGTTCTTTTTTGGCAAATGTAGAGAATTTTTTCAATCGATTATTGATGACTTGTAATAGTGATTTAATTTCGTTTGGATGTTTTTCTAACACTTCATCTCTAACGGTAATAACAAAACAAGGCCAAGGTGAGGGGCAGTTTTCTAGCCGTCTAAAAGTTCCGTTATCAACGAGTGGTTTTGTTGTAAAATGTTCCCATAAAAAATAATCAGCAGATTCATTGGTAATAGCATCAATTCCTCCTAATAAATTACCTACAACTTTAAATTTTAAAGATTCGATATCCCAATGGTGATTTTTGGCATGTACAATTGATAATAAGTGAGAACCTGAACCGTAACGACTAATCGCGGCTGTTTTGCCTTTTAAATCGTCTATAGATTGATATTTTGATTCTGCACCAACATGAACTGCCCAAAGTAAAGGCGAATTCACGTAGGTTTGAACAATTTTACTTTCATTACCATCAATAATATCTTTGATGATTCCTTCGGTCAATAATACGGCTACATCAATTTCTCCATTACGTAGCGATTTACACATAGCGCCAGTTCCTCCTGCGAAATCTTTCCAAATTAAATCAATTCCTTGTTTTTGAAATTCATTATTTTCAATTGATAAATGCCAAGGCATATTAAAATGTTCTGGAACACCTCCGATGTTAAGTTTAATCATGGTAAGTTAAGTTCTTGGTTTTGGTTTTGGTTTTGGTTTTGGTTTTCAAATTTTGTTTAAATATAGCAATTAATTATACATATTGCTAGTCACTTATTTTCAGTCTGTTTGTCTTTTAAAACTACAAAACAAGAAATTTTGTTTAGTGTCAAATGGTGTTTTATGGTCCTCTGTTACGCATTGGATTTTGTCAAATCCATTTTTAAATTTAGATGTTAATTCCTTTTCACTGTATTGCTTTATTTCAAGGCCACTACATTTTTTAGGACCATGCTGTGAAAAAGTTCCGATTGTCAAGAATCCGCTTACCGATTTCTTAGCAATTTCTATGTATTTTTTTATTTGTTCATTCGTTGTAAGAAAATGAAAGGTAGCTCTATCGTGCCAAACATCATAAATCATATTTGGTTCAAATTCTGTAATATCACTTACAATCCAATTTACTTTATTTGCTTTTTCTCCAAGTCTATTCTTTGATTTTTCAAGTGATTTGGCTGAAATGTCAAGTACAGTGATATTTTCAAAACCTTCTTCAAGTAAGAAATCTACAAGTGTACTATCTCCACCACCAATATCTATTATTTTCGCAGTTTTCTTTAGTTTGAATGAATTTATAAAATCAAGCGAAGTTCTCGGTGTTTCTTGCGTCCAACTTACTTGGTCTGGATTTTTAGTTTTATAAACTATTTCCCAATGTTTCTTTCTACTTAATGTCATTCTTGTTTCGCTTTTTTACCTTGTGGCAGATCTGTAAACGCAGTTCTTAAAATTTTATGTAAATATAAAGAAATAGAATAACAATGATTTGAGAATACTTCCCGCGTAGTAATTACTGTCTTAAATATAGTTTGCCAAATAGATAATATAGTTATGGTTATTTGTCAAATCGAACTTGTGAGATTCATGAGTACTTAAACAATAAAAATGAAGCGAACTAAATTCTGATTATTGGGAATTAAATTTACAGGATCAAATTACGTTTAGGTGTAGTTGTATTATCGTTTAAGTTCTATGCCTAATTAAAGTTGATTGTTATAGAATGTAAAAGAGTAATTTTTGTTGTGGTATATTCTTATTTATTCTTGGGATTTTGCCAATTGTTCCAAACATCACTCAAATTGACTCCTGTGGATTTAGACATTATTGGTTCAATCTCATTATATTTAAATGCTCTTTTATTGTTTTTAGTCCATTTTAATAAACCAATAATAGCATCTTTGAACGATTTTTCACCTTCTGTTTCTTTTTGAATTAAGGTATCAAGATCGTGTGCCAATAGAGCACCTCTTGAAAATAGATTCTTACCTATTCGAAAATCTAAAGAGTATTGAGTAGAGCCCAATATTGATAGATCTTTTAACGATTTTTCTTGAATATAATCTGGAGCTTTATTGATTATTTCTTTGAAAAAATCTATGATTGCTTTATTACCCAATACATTGTAATATGAAACATACCAGATAAATCCTTCATTTAACCAAATAGTTTCTATTGAAGGTGCTGTTTGCCATTCAAATGGGCGATATCCGGTTCCATATGAACGCAAAGGAAGCCAAGAGTGCCCCATATGATGAACAATTCCACCAATTCTAGCATTTTGTTTGTATGCTACAATTGCACTTGAAGTGCTTAAACTAGCAGTCATGCTATTTAGATGTTCCATTGAAAAACCATAGTCATGTCTGTCCGAAACAGGGTTAAGAAACTCGTAACACATACTATAGTGAGGCATTGGAATGTAGCCAAAATAATCTGCTAGTCCATTAAGAGACAATAAGCCTCTTCTGCCAATTTCTTCTATGCTAATAGGAATTTCAGTATAGACAGCAACAAACAAAGGAATTTTAGATTTGTTCACTTGAAAAACCTGAACAGAATTTCCTAATAAAAATTGTGCATCTGCCAACAAAGCAAAGTTTTCTACTTCATAAATATCTGTGCCTTTTTTTCTTTCAATCGAAGGTCTTAAAGTGCCAAAAATTGGCCAATCCTTATTTGTTTTAATTCTCAAAACTATAGGTTGATTTTCAAAACTCTCTACAAAACCAAAAACAGAATACCCCAACAAGCCAAGGTAATTTTCTCTCATTTTGGAACTGGCAAATCCTCCTAACAAATTCGTTTCCATTTTTTTTATATCTACCTCATAACTGATTTTTATTAGAAATTCATCTTTTTTATTGAAGATAAAAAAAGAACCATCTCCAATAATTCCTTTCAACACTTTACCCGAAACAGAATAGCCTTTAACATTGTCAACAAAGGCTAAATAGTATGTAAGATCATAAGTCCCTGGTCCACTTCTCGGAATTACTAATTTTGCAGTATTGGTACTTACGGCATCAAATTCTAGTTCAATTTCAACCTTCTTAGAATTTGGTGTATGATTAAGGGTATACAAGACACTGCTTTGTGCATAGAAACCAGTAAAACAAATAATCATTAAAAATTGTAGTATTTTTTTTTTCATTTTTTGTAATGTTATACAGCAGACTTGCTAAGCGTAGTTCTATGAATTTCATGTAAATATAAAGAATTTGAGCAACTATGATTTGAGAATATTTTTTGGGTTGTAATTTCTGTCTTAAATTATAGTTTGCTAAATAGATAGCATAGTTATTTTTATTTGTTAACTTCCACTTATTGGGAATTAAATTTACAGGATCAAATTATGTTTGGATGTAGTTGGTAATAGTTTAAGTTCTATGCCCAATTAAAGTTGACTGTTTATATGGAGGAGGAAGAGTAATTTTGTTTATCAGGTTTGGTGTGGCACATTCTTTTGTGTTGGGAGTGAGAAGCACATAACCATAAAAGTTAAACTTTAGTTGACACGAGAGTAGCGAACAGATGAATACCATTATCAAAATAATAAAATAGATGAATATTGTGCTATAACGTCTTGAATATTCGTAGATATTTACCTTCCGATTTCGTACCAAAACCTGTTTAAAGAACTTAATTTTGGATATAGCACAAAACCAGCAATTGCGGAGATTTATCGTTATATGCACAATTATTTATATTCACTATATTAATAATAAAATTTTTCAAATAAATTAGTTATTGTTTTTTATAGGTAGAAATAGATGTATTTATATCATCTATTTCTTTTATTTTTAAGGTAGATGAATTTAATTCTAAAATTACTAAATCAGCAAAGTCATGACTTTCATTTATGGTGATAGTATCGTCATAAATAAAATAAGACCAAGTGTCATTTAACTGGGTAGTGCAATTCTCATCTTCATAATATTGTGTAGTTACACGATCTGTTGTGAAAATAAATAATAAATCGCAGTCTGAAGGGGCTAATAACTCTTCTCCATTTTCTATATTAGAAATTAATTTCCAAGTACCAATAATTAATTCATCTTCTTTTTTGTTAGAATCATCATCATTTGTACAAGAAAAAAACAATAATCCAATAAAAATATTTAAGATGATTTTTTTTAATAATTTCATAATAGTTTTTTTGTTAAAATTATTGATTATAGATAAATAAAACAATACCGAATAGTAAGTAATTACCATTTGAGTTGTGCAAATTGCATTCAACCGATTGATTTATGGTTTGTTACGTTATTTAACGCCTCTAAAATACTAAAAATTGATCGAACATGGCTTAAAATCTTCGACAATTTTCGTAAGAAGGTTATAATCAGGTAATTAGTTACATGTGTTGATGTAGCACGTTTTTATTTCTTTTTCTGAGAAAAAGAATACTGAAACCAATCAAGGTTAATAAATAACCAAAAACTAATCTAAAAGGTATTGGGATTATATGCCATAATATTAGTGATGCAACAAAAATAATGACAACTCCTACTTTTTCTTTTTTAAAGTAATTCAAAGATAATATAAATAGGCTAAGGTTAAAAATTTTAGAACCTGGACCTATGCAATAAAAGAATTCCAAATAGATGGAACTTGAGAGATATGATTAGTAAACTCTATTCGAGCTTCTTTATTTGGATAACTCTACCAAATAAAATCTAACACATACATTCAAATAATACAAGTAATTCCCATATAACTAAATGTTTTTTTAGGAAACGATACAACCTGTGGAATCAGAAAAACCACACCAATCAATAAAAACCAATGAGCAAAATCAATTGGCTTTTGACTATATATAAAATTATTCCCTTTTTCCAATAAGAAAAAATATTCTGTATGTCATATTATGTGTTTAAGTTCTCATTTGTTTAGATAATGAGGCTCAATACAAAAAGTTATAAAGAAATTCATCAAAGAATTATAAATAAGGGGAAATGTAAAAAAGTGGTATTAATAGCAGTCTGTAACAAACTTTTAAAACAAGCATTTGCTATCGCAAAATCAGGGTTAGTATATGATGAAAACTATAGAAGTACATTGATTAAAAATTAGTTGCTTTTCATTTGGTTTTTAATACAGTTCTTAGTTAGCCGAAATAAATGAGAAAGTCAAATCTTATTAATTTTAAAGTATTAGGTATGAGAAAGTTGAATTTGCTAGTTGAATCTACCAATAGATAATATTTTTTACTTTACTCTTTTTAGAATCCAATTTGTTATTATTTTTAAGGCTTTAGGAGAGAATGTTTGATCAATTTTACCATATTCATTGGGTAACCCAGTTTTACTTTCTTGAAATAAATGATTTAAATTGGGTAATTCTATAGTCGTAACATCTGTGTTGCCATTTTCTTCAATTGTTTTTTTAATGGCTTCTAAGTTTACTTTTGCAGGAACCTGTAAGTCATTTGCACCATTTAATGCTAAAACAGAACAGTTCACTTTTTTTAAAGTCTCTTTAGGATCAAATTTGATAAAATCAGAAAGCCAAGGAATTGATAATTGTGATGAAATCATTTCAATTTGACTTTTTGGTAATAGTAATCCAAAAATTGATGTGAAATAAATATTCAATTCAGCTTTTAATAAATCAGGAGTAGAAGTAGTATTCAAGATTATTTTATAAGCATCGCCTATATTTTTTTGACCCAATGCAATTGCTTCTTCATTAACACCCATTTTCCGTTCTAACATTTCTTTTTGAAGTAGCATCAGTTTATCTCCTCGAATTCCTGTACCGGCTAATAAGATTATGAAATTAATATCTTTTGATTCACTTGCAATCATCGGTGCAATGATTCCGCCTAAACTATGACCAATTAAGCCAATTTTAGTTGTGTTTATTTCTTTTCTTGATTTTAAATAATCAAAAGCAACTTCTGTATCACTTTTGAAATTATTTAATCCAGAAGTATTATAATTACCAGTAGATTCGTTTGTACCTCTGTCATCAACTCGTAAAACCGCAATTCCGTTTGATGATAAATAATCTGCAATCCCCAAAAAAGATTTATGGCCAAATATTTCAGAGTTTCTATCTTGTGGGCCACTGCCACTTATTAAGATAACAGCCGGAAAATTAGTTCCTTCTTTGGGTAAGGTTAGTGTTCCTGCCAAAGAAATACTATCCGTTTTATTCTCAAAAGATACATTTTCAGAATTGTATAAAAAAGGTGCTTTTGGTTCTTGTGGTCTGTTGTTTTGACTTAATAAAATAGTTGATGAAGCAAGAATAAAAATTATTGAATAAATAAATTTATGTATCATTTTGTAAGTGTTTTAAATCTTAAATAAGAATAGATCACAGGAATAATTGTAATAACACTTGTAATTATGATGAAGGTATAGGTATTTATTTTTTTATCTAAAATTAAACTAAAGACAATAATTAATAATCCACCGATAAACCATAATTTCCCTACCAATAAATGTGTGTCTTTCCAAACGATTTCATTTTCTAAAGTCCAAGGAGTTTTAAACCCAATAAAGTAATTTGGTCGAATTGTTTTAGAAAAATTCCCAACAATTATATATAGGAAGCCTATTAGTAGTATTATATAGTTTGGGTTTGTAAAAGATTTATTTTTTGCAAAATAAAGTATCATTAATGCTAAAACCGACATAAATATGGTGAGAATCAATTTGAATGAATCATATTTATTGCCCATATTTTTAAGTTTGTTTTTTGGATCAATTTTGGGGATTAATAAAAACAGTATATAAACTAATAAAGGTAGGAGTACAGGAATTAATATTAATTCAAACTTAGTACCAAACCGATCAATTTCTCCATTGATATTCCAATGCATAGGGACTTTTTTAGGAAGCGTTTTCCAAATATATGCTAAATAAATAAACGGTATTAAAACGATGGTTATCAGCGGTAATTCTTTTCTTAATTTCATAATTTTATTTTTTTAGTGTTATAATCCAAGTAAGTAAATCTTCTAAAATTGTTGTGTTTAATGAATATTCAATAAACTGACCTTTTTTCTCGCTAGTTATTAAATCGGCCCTTTTTAATATATCTAAATGGTGCGAGATACTAGGTTTTGTTATGTTAAACCTATCAGCAATATCGCCAGCGTTTAAATCTCCATCTTTTAAGATTTCAATTATTTTTCTTCTTGTTTCATCATTCAATGCCTTAAACAGTAAATTCATCATTTAGTTATTTAGACAAATATCTAAATATTATTTTGCATCAACAAATATTTCTCAAGAAAATAGCAAAAAAATATAATTGTAACGAATTCTAAATTGATAGTAGCGAATTCTAGATACTGTATAAAATCACTGTATTACCGTTCTACATTTGTTATATAATTTAAACCTAAAAGCATAAAATTATGAAAAATTCAATTAAAATAGCAGTACTTGCTGCATGTGCAATGGTAGTTGTTTCATGTTCAAAAGAAAAAGCAGTAAATGAGAATGTTCTAATACCTGAAACGTTAGAAATAGCGAAAATTATGGTTGAAGACACCGTAGAAAACAAACGATCGATTGTTTTTATTACAGGTTATGATAAAGGAAGCAATACTTTTTATAAGGATGCGAAAGACTATTTTTTAGATTTAAATGTTGAAATTATTGAAACAGCGTATTCAATTCAAGAAATTATTCTTTGGATGAATATCAATTATAATGATATGCCTTATGCCGATATACATATTGTTAATGATAATAAATGGAAAGAACTTTCCTTTGAAACAACAGTAAAAGGACCAAAAATATCTTCTTTGACGATTCATGAATCATTGGGAGATGGTTTGTTACCAAAATTAAATAATGTATTGGATATTAAAGCACGTTTTATTTTTCATGCAGCAAATTTAGGAACAAATATTGCCTTGCTAGATGGCTTTAAACAAGCATTTACTGCTGATGTTGAACCAACAATTGTGGCGTCGGAAATGCAAAGTGTTTTTGGAGGCGAGTTTACTTCGCATTATTTAGCGAAACCATATTATGCCTTTTATCCAACTGCAAATTCACCAGGAAGAGTTGATTTAGCGAAACAGTTTATTGCTTCATATCCAGAAACAAACATCGATTGGTTATCCGTAATGAACAACCAAGAAGAAAGATATCAAGGTGATATTTATAGTTATAAATTTAATATACCAGTTTATTGGGAGTTCGAATATTTGAATGACGAAGATGTTCCGAGTTTTAAAAATTTAAATGAGTTACGAGCGTGGATGTTAGATAATGATAAAATTGCAAGCGATTTAGAGCAAATGGGAATTCCGATTGAAAGATTTAGATTGTATGAAAAAGTAAAAGGAAGTAAATTAATAATCAAAGGAAAAGTGACAGGAGTTTGTGTTTTAGAACCTGTGATGAGTAATGCATACCCAAGCGAGTATATCATACCAAATATTGATAACCTTAGGTTATATGACACTTTATAAAATAGTGTAGTTAGTTAAATGTTGTTATTCCTGTTGCGTTTATAGTTTATGCCTTGGTCTGGAAGAATTATAATCAATACAGGAATGGCATTTTTGTTGATTATAGATATTTGTATTTTATAATCAATGATTTAAAATAAAATTAGACTCGTTAGAGTTATATTTGTGATACTATAAAATTATGCAGCGTTTTTTGTTAAAATTTATTGGATTAATTTTCTTGTTTTTTGTGATTGAATTTCAATCGCAAAATTTTCAATTATCTAATTATTCATTAAAAGAAGGGTTGCCACAATCTCAGGTTAATGCTGTAATTCAAGATGCAGTTGGGTATTTATGGTTTGGAACTCAAGGAGGTGGTATTTGTAGGTTTGATGGAAATGAATTTATTGTTTTTGATAAGAGTAACGGGTTGATATCAAATCATATAAATGATATTAAATACAATAACGGAACACTGTATATTGCCACAAATAAAGGAATTTCATTATTTGAAAACGGAAAGTTTATTAATTATTCAAGTCCTAATATAAATAAGATTCAAATAAAAGGTAATGTTGTTTTTTTAGGAACAAACAATGGACTTAAGATGTTTGATGGGGTTAAAATAGCCGAAGTTAAACTGTCTAATTCGTTTGGTGAAATTAGTATAAATGATATAAAATTCCATAATAAATATTTATGGCTAGCAACAAACAAAGGCTTGTGGAAAGTTGCTTTTGGAACTAAGATTAGTCATAATCCAAAATTGTTTTCCAAAGGTGATTTTATATCATTAAAACATTTTAGAAATCAAGTTTATGCAATTAATGCTGATGTAGGTATTTCTGTTTTTGATAAAAGAGGTAGCACATTAAAAGAATTAATGAAAGATCGAAAAGTCTTGAGTTTTGAAAGTATAAAAAATGAATTTTGGATTTCGACAGCAAGTTCAGAAGTTTTGATACTAAAAAACACTGATTACAGTTTAATTAAGCGGTACAATAGGGTTTCGGGAATAAATTCTAACATTCAAAAAATATTTAAAGATCGTCAAGATAATTATTGGCTTGCAACTAATGGCAAAGGTGTTTATAAACTAAAAGAGCATAATTTTGAATTGTTATTTGAAGGTAATCAAATTACAAGCACAACGGTAAATACTTCAAAACAAACGACTGAAATATGGTTTAGTAGCAATCAATATTTAACCAAAATTGATTCGTTGAGAATGCATGATAAAAGTTTTGGTAAAAAGGTTACATCTATTGCTATTAGCAAAAAACTAATTTTTGCAGCGACCAATTCAGGGCTTTATATTTTGGATTCTTCAGGAGTGATTGATAGGCTCACAACAGATAATGGACTTATTTCAAATACTATTGAAAAAGTAATTATTGACAAAGATA
>Ga0256845_1002036_pt1 | contig 15222 bp, 14 predicted proteins | sample RiftiametaG_FD_189101 | JGI IMG/M metagenome (GOLD analysis project Ga0256845, IMG submission 189101) | Tube worm associated microbial communities from hydrothermal vent at the East Pacific Rise, Pacific Ocean - Riftia | ecosystem: Host-associated > Annelida > Integument > Unclassified ...
CTGTATCTTTGCTTATAAGTTAAATGTTTGTGTTTCATATTACAAATTTTTAGCTTTTCCCTCAGACTTTAAAATCTGAGGGAAACTTTTTACTAAAAAAACTTGCATTAGCATTTTAATCTAGGATCGTCAACTAGATATTTATTAATGAGTTGTTCTAAACAAAAAAGCCTACGTTGTTATAACGTAGGCTTTTAAAAAATAATTGAATAGTTTCTTACAACTCAAACTTAATTCCTTGAGCTAAAGGTAGACTATCTGTATAATTCACAGTGTTTGTTTGTCTTCTCATGTAGATTTTCCAAGCATCAGATCCAGACTCACGTCCACCACCTGTTTCTTTTTCTCCACCGAAAGCACCACCAATCTCAGCACCAGATGTTCCGATGTTTACATTTGCAATACCACAATCAGAACCTGTTTCAGAAACAAACAATTCTGCTTCCCGCATATTGTTTGTCATAATTGCTGAAGAAAGTCCTTGAGGAACATTGTTTTGAATTTCAATTGCATTCATAACATCTCCAGAATATTTCATGATGTAAAGAATTGGAGCAAATGTTTCAGACTGAACAATTTCGAAAGAGTTTTCTGCTTCAACAATTGCTGGGTAAACATAACATCCTGATTCATATCCAGCACCTTCTAAAACACCACCTTCAACAATAATATTTGCACCTTGAGCTTTTGCTTTCTCTAAAGCGGCTAAATAAGTATCAACAGCCATTGTGTCAATTAGTGGTCCAACGTGATTGGATTCATCCAATGGATTACCAATTTTTAATTGTCCATATGCTTTCACCATTGCATTCTTCATTGTGTCATAAACATCTTCATGAATAATCAAACGACGAGTAGAAGTACAACGTTGACCTGCTGTTCCAACTGCTCCAAAAACTGCTCCCGGAAGAACAATACTTAAATCAGCTGTTGGCGTAATAATGATTGCATTGTTACCACCTAATTCTAATAATGATTTACCCAAACGTTTTCCAACTGCTTCTCCAACAGATTTACCCATTCTAGTAGAACCAGTAGCAGAAACCAAAGGAATTCTTTTGTCGTTAGACATTAATTTCCCAATTTCAGCACCACCAATTACAACACAAGATACTCCTTCCGGAACATTGTTTTCAGCAAAAACTTCTTGTGCAATTTTTTGACAAGCGATTGCAGTTAAAGGAGTTTTTTCAGATGGTTTCCAAATACAAGTATCTCCAGAAATCCATGCTAAAGCAGTATTCCAACACCAAACAGCAACGGGGAAGTTAAAAGCAGAAATAATTCCAACAGTTCCAAGTGGATGGTATTGCTCCATCATTCTGTGACCTGGACGTTCAGATTTAATCGTTAATCCGTACAATTGACGAGAAAGACCAACAGCAAAATCACAGATATCGATCATTTCTTGAACTTCACCTAGACCTTCTTGTAATGATTTTCCCATTTCATAAGAAACCAATTTCCCAAGAGAGTTTTTGTTTTCTCTTAATTTTTGACCTAATTGACGAACAACTTCACCTCTTTTTGGTGCTGGCCAAGTTTTCCATTCTTTAAATGCTTCTTGAGATTTTAAAACTACTGCTTCATAATCTGCTTCAGTTGCAAAATTTACAGAAGCAATAACGCTTCCATCTGCTGGAGAAACTGAATCCACTTTAGTTCCACTTGTTTTTAACCAATGTCCACCAGTTGATGCACCATTGTTCTCTGCTTCAATTCCAAATTGAGCAAGGATTTCTTTCATTCCTAAATCTGTCATTTCTTCTACCATTCTATTTATGAGTTTAATGTTAATTTACATTTTCTTCTGCAAAGTTAAGGTAAAAATTGGAGTGTTGTATTGCGTTTTTAGCTTTTTTAACGTTCTAAATTGGATTCCGCAATTATCGAATTAAAACTTTCATTATATTTGAAAGAAAAAAGCGAATGAATCCATACGTTCTTATCATGGCTCTTGCGAGCATTATTATTCTTAGTTTCTTCTTCAATATTCTTTCTAAAAAGACGAATATTCCTTCTGTTTTGATGCTTATTGGTCTCGGAATGGGGATAAAAGCTTGGATGAAATCTAATGGAATTATCAATGACGATTTAAAATTAGATACTATTCTAGAAGTGCTTGGGAATGTTGGACTGGTTATGATTGTTCTGGAAGCAGCACTAGATTTAAAATTGGAAAAAGAGAAAAAAGGCTTGATTTTTAAATCATTTATTGTTGCAACACTCGGAATTGGTGGTTCTACTTTTGCATTAGCTGGATTCTTTCTTTATATTTTCCCAAGTACCGATTTGTACACCGCTGTTGTTTATGCTATCCCACTGAGTATCATGAGTTCTGCAATTATCATCCCTAGTGTTGGTCGACTGACGGGTAAGAAAAAAGAATTTATGGTGTATGAAAGTACGTTTTCCGATATTCTTGGGATTATGGTTTTTTACTTTATGATTGGCGCAAATGATTCAAGTAGTAATACATCATTGTTCACAGATATTTTCACCAACATCTTAGGAACAGTTGTCCTTTCTATTGTCGTTGCATATATTATGGTTTATTTATTTCAACACCTAAAAATGCAAGTGAAACTGTTTTTGATTATTGGAGTTTTACTCTTTCTTTTTGCAATTGGTAAATTCTTCCACCTTTCTTCACTTCTTCTTATCTTAGCTTTCGGATTGGTGTTGAATAATACAGACATCTTCTTTCAAGGGAAATTGGCCAAAATTTTTGACAAGGAAAAAGTTGCCCCAATTCTACATGACTTTCATAATTTGACCTTGGAATCAGCCTTTTTAATTCGTACTTTTTTCTTCGTTATCTTTGGGATAAGTATTTCCTTAGCTTCTTTATACAATTTAGAAGTAGCGATTAACAGTGTCGTAATTGTTGCAATCCTTTACCTCATTCGTTATGTTTTATTAAAAATCTTTGCAAAAGAGCATCTTTTTCCTGAAGTTTTTATTGCCCCTAGGGGGTTGATTACCGTTTTATTGTTTTTTGTCTTGATCAAGCATGACGATATTCATATCGCTAATTTTGACACAGGACTTCTTCTGTACCCTATTTTGATTTCAAGTATGATTATGATGTTTGCGCTCATTTCCTACAAAGGAGAGAAAGTGAAAGATGTCATTTTTCATAAAGTTCCTTTAATTAAAAATAAAGAAAATGAAAAGGTAAAAGAAGAACTTGATCGAAGAATGGAAGATAATACGGAACACCTTGATTTTGATGGTTTTTAGGTTTATAAAGCCCAATTTACTTTAGTGAATTAGTCTACGGAACTCCATTCTACAATTAGTTTCCCAGTAGATTTTCCGCTTTCTAAAAGAGCATGAGCTTTAAAAAACTCTTCTTCTGAGAATACGCCACCTATTTGTGGAATAATCTTACGTTCTTTATATAAGGAAAAGACTGTTTTTAGACAATGCTCTAAAATTTCAGGTTTGTTGTCTGCGACTTTAAGCATATTCACTCCTATAACAGAACGAGAACTCATCATTAATCCAACAGGAATTATCAATCCCATTTTACGAACAAAGTTCAAAGCAGAAAGAATTCCCCATTTACCATTCCCTAATTCGGATCCGCCAAATAACACCATTCGACCGCCAGAGTTAAGAATAGAAAAATCTTTTTTGTACGTTGATCCTCCTACAGGATTATAACTAACATCTATTTTTTTATCTCCTAGATGATTTTTTATTTGTTCGATATAATCTGAAGAATTATAATTTACCACGTAATCAGCGCCCAGAGATTTCACTAAATCTTCTTTTTCTTTCCTTCCTACTTTTGCAATAACAGTAGCGCCACTCATTTTTGCCATTTGTATCAAAAGCGTCCCAACTCCGCCGGCAGCAGCATGAATTAACACGGTATCAGAGGCATGAATAGGAGCAATGTATGAAGACATATAATAGGCCGTAACAGCTTGAGTACTCAAAGCTAACAATTCAGCTACAGGTTGATTTTGAACGACAACACTAGAGTAATCATTGCTAATTGCGTGTCGAGCATAACCGCCAAATCGACAAAAAGCAATTACCCTTTCTCCAACCAAAGATTTGTCCGCTTTTTTTCCGCATGAAATTACTTTTCCAACGACTTCATATCCAACGACACAAGGAAATTCGGGTGCTTCTTTGTAAAGACCTCTTCTTGCCATTACATCTGCATAATTTAGCCCAAAAGCTTCAACTTCTATAAGGATTTCATGTTCTTTAGGTTCTTCTAATTGAAAATTTCTCAGTTCAAAAGCCTCTTCAGGACTTCCTTTTTTATGTAAAAAAAACGCTTGGCTTTGCATAGAATTAAATTGGATAAAGAATCATTTTGTGTTAAGAATGAACTTTTAAAATTCAAAATTAATCATTAACAATCTAAAAAATCCGTATTTTTGCAAAATAATCGATAAATCTACACGCAATGTTATTACAAAAGTTCAGTCTCCTATTTTCTGTAATTTTTATTTCCAGTTCTATTCTTTTCGCTCAACCTGATTTTGAATGGGTGCATCAAAATGGGGGTAGTAACCATGATGGAGGTAGTTCAGCAGTGTTTGATTTAAATGGAAATACAATTAGTTGTGGTACGGTAGGTTTAAGTACTTCTGGTCAAGTGATTAAACGAACGTCAACAGGTGTGGTAGTTTGGACTAAAAACTTTAACAGCTCTACTTCAATCCGCCCTAGTGAAGTAGATATAGATGCTAATAATAATACAATTATAACAGGATATTTTAATGGAACTGTAGATTTTAATCCAGGAGGAGGCACCTTTAATTTAACTTCAACTAGTGCATCTACGGATATTTTTATTTTAAAATTGGATGAAAATGGTGTTTTTTTATGGGTAAAAAAAATAGGAGGCACTGGCTCTGATGAAGCAATGGACCTTGCAATTGATAATGCGAACAATATAATTGTTGCTGGTCGATTTGAAAATACGGTTGATTTTGATCCAGGTTCTTCTGTTGATAATGAAACTTCTAATGGTAGTAGAGATGCTTTTATACTTAAACTTGATGAAAATGGAAACCATCAATGGGCACATGCTTTTGGTGGAACTTCCTTTGATATCGGTTGGGGTGTTGGTGTAGATTCTAATAATGCTATTTTCTTAAGTGGTAAAATTAGTGGAACGATTGATTTTGATCCAAGTTCTTCCACTGCTAATCTTGTTTGTGATGGTATCTTTGTTGCAAAATTTACAGCAGCAGGGTCTTATGTTTGGGCAAAATCTTTTGTCGGAACTGGTAGTGGAGAATGTATTTCGGTTAAAATTTCAAACGACGGTAATTGCTACATGGTCGGAACTTTTACCGGTACTGTTGATTTTGATCCAAACGCAGGAACGTATGAATTAACTTCCTTAGGGGCACCATACCATGTATTTATTCTTAGGTTAAACACCAATGGTGATTTGAACTGGGCAAAAGCATTGGAAGGTTCCGTAAGTTCTTATAGTGATGTGCATGAAATTATTGTAACGAGTAGTGAAGACCTCTATCTTTGTGGAAATTTTAATGATTCGGTAAATTTCGACCTTAATGGAGCGGATAACTCTATGGTTTCTCTTGATCAAGACTTTTTTGTATTGAAATTAGATTCTTTAAGTAATTATCAATGGTCTATTTCTTCTGGTAGTTCAAATTCTTCAACTGCAGAATCAACGGGTATTGATGTGAAAAGTAATGGGGATTTCTTTTGCACCGGAAGTTTCAATGGAACGAAAGATTTTGACCCAAGTTCTTCTTCTTCTAATTTAACCTCAACGTTGTTGGATTGGTTTGAATTATACTATTCTGAGCCTTGTGTTCCTTCTGCTCCAGTACCATCTGTTTCTCAACTTCAAGATGTGTCAAGTAATTGTCCAATTGCTGCACCAACTGCGCCAACTGCAAGTAATTGTTTAGGTGTTTTTTCTGGAACTTCTAATGTTAGTTTTCCTATCGTATCTTCTGGAACGACTGTCGTAACATGGACTTACGATGATTTGAACGGAAATACTTCAACGCAACAACAAAACTTTATCTACACACCTATCGATACTTCTTTTTCTGTACTTGCAACCGCTCCATATACGGCAACTGCAACAACAAGTGGTTATAATTATCAATGGTACGATTGTGATTTGAGTAGTATTGTTTCGGGTGAGACAAATCAAACATTCTCGCCTTCATATAATGCAAATTATGCTTTAATTGTTGACAATGGGACATGTTCTGACACTTCATCTTGCCATTTGATTGTCATTGATTTGGGAATTGATGAGTCAGCTTTGGGAGAAACATTTGCCTATTTCCCTAACCCTACATCAGGTGAAGTAAATTTTGAATTCAAAAATGTTCTGTCAAGAGTTGACCTTGTTGTCTTAAATGAATTAGGACAAGTTGTCTTAAAGAATACATACTTTGATTCAGCTATTATTTCTGTAAATTTAAAGGTAGAACCCGGTGTTTACTTTGCAGAATTAACAATTAATTCTAATGAAACAAAGCGTGTAAAAATAATCAAGCGATAAGTGATTACTCTTTTCCTGCAATTACAATTACGATTTCTCCCTTTGGAGGATGAGCTTCGTAATATTCTCTAACCTCTTTGGCTGTTCCACGTTTGTATTCTTCGTAAAATTTAGTGATTTCTCGAGCTACACATACCTTTCTTTCTTCCCCCATAAATTCTTCAATTTGTTTGAGGCATTTAATCAATCGATGAGGTGATTCATATAAAACTGCTGTTCGTGTTTCTTCTGCAAGAATTTTCAATCGAGTTTGACGCCCTTTCTTGTGTGGTAAAAAACCTTCAAAGACGAATTTATCGCAGGGAAACCCACTGGAAACTAATGCAGGAATTAGAGCAACAGGCCCTGGTAAGCATTCAATTTCAATTCCTTTTTCAATACATTCTCTTACTAATAAAAAACCAGGATCAGAAATTGCAGGAGTTCCGGCATCAGAAACTAAAACGGTTGATTCATTGGATAAAATAGTATCAATCGTTCTGTCTAAGGTTTTATGTTCATTGTGTGCGTGAAAAGGAGCAACGGTTTTCTTAATTTCTAAATGATTAAGTAAACGTCTAGTCACACGTGTATCTTCCGCAAAAATCATTTCGGTTTCTTTTAGAATTCGAATAGAACGGAGGGTGATATCTTCTAAATTTCCAATTGGAGTTGGAACAATGTATAATTTCGACATAATTTTTTTTATCGAGTTAAAACGACATAATCTTGGAGTAACGTTTCTAAGAATTTTAAGCGTTTATCAGGTGTTTTATTTAAGCCAATAATTCGTGCAGATTCATCTGCAAGTTCAACGGCAAATTTCTTTATTTCATCGTTTGGATTAGTTCTCAAACGCTTAATTGTAGTTTTAATCAGTAACATATCCTCATCTGTAAAAACAATTGCTTGAGGATAAGCAGGTGTATGATTTTTTTGACTTTTAATTCCCAAAACATCTTTGAGCGAATAATTTACCGATGATTTATTTTTAATAACAACAGTATTTGCCATTACATCACCAATTCGTTGTGTTCGATTTGAAGTTCCGGCGTAAACAATCCCCATTAGCCCAATTCCAAACCAGAAGAGTGCAAATAAATCAGGACTAATCCAGAGAAAATCTCCTTTGAATAACCAACGTGTAAAAACTTCTCTTAATCCAGGACGTTCTCCATTGACAGTTACAACACGAATACCAAGAATATATTTTCCTAAACTTTGACCGTGCGTTAAAAATTCTACGATGGGATTGTATAAAATCCATGGTAAACGCATTAAAAGGAACTGGAGGAATAAAAAAGCACCAAAATTTTGCTGAAAAACATCAACAAAACCAAAAACAACACCAAATAGAATGAAATAAATTGCAAACAAAAGAAAGTCAATAGCAGCTGCGGCAGAACGTGAACCAACAGAGGCTAATTCGTATTCTATTTTCACATTTTGTGCGGACTCAAATTCAATCTTCTTCATAGAAAAGATAAAGATAAGATTATTTATCTTTATTTATTAAAAGAAATAAAAGAACCAACCGACCTTTCTGGCATCAGCATCCCAAAAGGGGATAAAATAGCCGTTTTTGAGGCAGTTGATAATGATATGTTGGAGGTTGTTTTGATAAGTGAAAGATAAGGTTTTTTTGGAGAGAATTTAAAAACTAACTTAGAACGAGATGAACCACGCTAGTAGCACCGAAGGTAATCTCGCACCAGCGGTTTAGTATATTATTCGCGGACGAGTGAGGGGGGGATACCACACTTTCTATGTACTACTCCCTACTGTTTGTAACCAAAATCGATGACAACACCTTTCTGAACAAAAACAACAGCCCATAATAGACTATAATATTCAATATCATCTAAATCTTCCTCCTTATTTTTACATTTTGCTGATATGGGATATGAATAAATTCCATTTCTTTTATTCTTTCCATCAAAATATTGAACTCCAAAATATTTCTTTATAAATTTTAATTTCGTAACGCCTAATTCAATTTCACTTGTTAGAAAAACAAAAGCCTTTTTCCTATTCCCATTACACACGTTATTAACAGATATATCCGTCATTATTTCAGAGTAGTAATTTAAAGAGTCTACTTGTGACATACATCTCACACTAGACAAAACTAATATGATATAGAGTAAATATACTTTTTTTAGTTTATTTATATCTTGGCACCCCATGTCTGTCATTTGTATTATTACTTGGATTACCTAAAACTTTTGTCTTTGATTTAAATCCATCATTTAATATAATTCCGTTTCCATCCTGGTTTATCTCGAACCCATTATTTTTCAAAATTTTAATAAAATTATCTTGTGTAAACAGTCTTTTATTTTGCACCTCCATTCCGTTGTATAAGTACCTATAATTTGCACTTCCAACCGACCTTTCTGGCATCAGCATCCCAAAAGGAGGTGAAAAAGCCATTTTTTGGGCAGTTGAGAATGATATGTTGGGGCTTGTTTTGATGAGTGAAAGGTAAGTTTTTTTCTGTTTTATGAAGTAATCAAAAGTGAAATCTGGAGCATTACGGGCTGGGGTTATTTTTGTTCCCTAGAATATTTAAACATGTGAACATCATACATAACATAACTTGCAACTAATAAATATCCTAGTTCTTCATACGTTATTTCTTCTTTGTGATATAAATTATCTATCATAATATCAAAAGCACCAGGATTATGATTGAATACACTTTTGTCTTCTCTTTTTTTGTATCGAGTTCTTTCAGTAAAATATGATAATACTTCTTTTTGTTCAAATTTTAAATTATTACAAATAGCATTCTTAAACTCCATGTCTAATGAATCCACATCATTTATTGAAATTGAATCGCCATTAATTATTTTTAAGACTCCAAGAACATCATATAATCTCAAATAGCTTCCATCAATAACAGATTCTTTTGCAATTACCTCAAAAATATCATTACTCTGATACTTTTTTTCTACTTCATTTTTAAGTTGTTGAATATCAATTCCACAATTATTAATGATGTCATTGTTTATTTCGTTTAAATTGAATACTAAGTTTTCACCTTTGTGAGAACATGAAAAAAGAACGATAAAAATATTAGCGTATATTATTTTATAGAATTGTTTTTTCATTTGTTATGGTTTTGTTTTAGAATCGATAATATCAGTTGGGAAAACAGTATTATCAGGTACGAAGTACTCAAATTCATCATTAATGTCATAATTGTCAAACATAAATTGAACGAAGCGTTTATATTCGAAATAATCAGTAAATGTAATTGTGAGAAATTCGTCATGCCTATGATATAGCTCCGCCCCTTTTTTTATCGTGTAAAATTTAACTTTGTATCCACCAGAACTAGTTTGTTGAAAATATCCGTCATTATTGGTCAATTCCATTTCTTGGACTGTTAAATCGCCTCTTGTTCCGTGAAAATCAGATGAGCCTTTCATAACTGCTTCTCCTTGAAAAGTTTCATTTTTCACAGTAAATGAACTAGCATGAACTGTTTTATGATAATTCATTGATGGTGGATCAAACACTTCTCCATTTTCATCTAAAACTCCTGCTTTAAAATATTCTAAAAATTCTGTAATCTTTTTGTCCAAGATATTTTTTGCTGTTACTTTTTCATTTATATACTTTGTTTTTCCATTATAATATCCGTCAAATTTTCCATTACTTTTCCATTTAGCCTTGTACTTTTTCTTATCATGTCCAATGAAACTATAGACATCGCCTACCTCACCTTCAAAGGAATATTTCAACATCACTTTTTTCGTGTTATCATCGATCGTTTGTTCTGTATAAGAACTCCGACCTGTATAATAGCCAATGGATGTGTTGTATGAATCTGGAATGTGTAAATCTCCTCCAATCCCTTTAGTTTTACGAGTTTCACGCCTAGTAGTGTTACAAGTTGAACAAAAAGGTCCTCCTGACGTTGTACCACTTTCATATTTAGTTCTGCCTTTCTTTGCTGGCCCACCCTCCAAACCTAGAGGGTCAGTATAATAGATAGGATTATTATCAAAAGCTACATACGGACTCATCCAAGGGAACATCCCCATCAACGGATCCAAACTTTTCCACCTACCCAACCTCGGGTCGTATTGTCTAAATTCGGTGGTATAAGAATTTCCATTTCCAGACACCTCATTATCTTGTTCCATACCGTTAAAAAAATAACGATAATTTGCACTTCCAACCGACCTTTCTGGCATCAGCATCCCAAAAGGAGGTGAAAAAGCCATTTTTTGGGCCGTTGAGAATGATATGTTGGGGCTTGTTTTGATACGTGAAAGGTAAGGGTTTTTTTGGAGAATTTAAAAACTAACTTGGAACGAGATGAACCACGCTAGTAGCACCGAAGGTAATCTCGGATAGCGGTTTAGTTTGTTATTCGCGGGGTGCAGGGGGGGGTTAGTTCCTAATGATATTTACAACCAAAGCAATACCATAGTTTTTAGCTTTATCATGCATCAAATTAGTATTTTGTTTCATTATGAAATCCTTTGTGATAATTGTCCCACTATTAAACAAATCTTCATCAGTAGCCACATAGGGAAGATCTTTATACTCTAACTCTAACTCCTCCCTATTTAGCCCCAAACTCTTCCTGTATTCATTATAGAATATCTTTATCTTTCTTTTATCCTTACATGTCAACCTAAAGGTATTATAAACAATCAATTTCACCTTCATTTCAGTATTCTCCAATCTACTTTTAAGCCAATCATTTTTAATAATAGAATCAATATTTTTAGAGTATATGTCAGAAAAAAAGAATCTTGGAGTCTTTGTAGAAAGTTTAAACTTTTCAAATACTTGTATAGAATCCAAAAAAGATAAATCTTCTTTACTAAATTGATTAAAATATGGTTGTAACAACGAACCTTCAATAATAATGTCAATTTGATATTTTACATCCTTTGGTAGAGTAAACATACCATCCTTATCAATTGGCAAAACAAGAAGCCTACTCTGGTCTACCTTAACAACAACTCTAATTTCATTAAACGAATGTTCATTATATTGATTAACAACCTGTACATTTTGTGAAAACGCATTAGAATTGAGAACTAGGACTAATAACCCCGATATAAATAATCTCTTTATCATATGTTCTAATAATTTACCCAACATCTTCAGGAATAGTTTGCCCATCAGACCCATCGCGATGATCCCATACATCAGGAAACTTTTCCATTTGTCTTTCATTCTGTTGGTTAAATATAGCATCCATTCCAAATCTATACTGAGTTACTGACCAAAACTCAGAAGTAGCGAAAGACCCTGAATTCGATTTTGCAATATATGGATCGATTCTTCTCTGATAATTTGGACCGTCAAGTTGATCCTCCAACCAGTACTTTCCAATCATTTTAAAATGATCAGCCCTAATTTCTGGATAGTCTGTTGGCGAACTTTCTGATAAATCATTATCCCAATCTCTATGATCATCGGCTCCAATATTATGAAAAATTCCATGCAGAGCTGATTTCCAATCCTGAGCTCCAGTCCATTTACCCCCTGGGTCTGCCAATTCTAAAAAACCTATTGGAATTTTATACTCAGAATTTACTACATTATCTCCTCCTGGAAAATCAGGTGATAATTGATTTAACCTATCTTCAAAAGCTTCCTGATGTTCCCTCGTATAGTCTCCATCATCAGTAAGATTATTCCCCAAGTTATCTAAACTGTGATCAACAATCATCGATATGTTAATTGTAATATCCCAACTCTTTCCTTTGTCATCAATATAAGTTCCACTTTGGGTATAAGTTCCTGTCGGATTTCTCAGGTTGAAGTTTTTTACAATTCTTTCAGCATTCTTCCCGTACACATGACTAGTTGTAGAAATAATCATTTGGTTATTTCCAGATTTATTCTCTATAATTGTTATCACATAATCATTACCGTCAGGATCCATAAACAATATTGGAGAATTTGTAGCATATGCATACGGAGACTTATCAGGGTGTTTTTCTTTAAGATAGTCAGGACTAAACCACCTACCCAATCTTGGATTATACATCCTAGCCCCAAAGTCATAACTATTCCCATTCCCAGACACCTCGTTATCAACCTCCATACCGTTAAAAGCATAACGATAATTTGCACTTCCAACTGACCTTTCTGGCATCAGCATCCCAAAAGGAGGTGGGAAAGCCACTTTTTGGGCCGTTGAGAATGATATGTTGGCGGTTGTTTTGATACGTGAAAGGTAAGGAATTTTTGGGAGAATTTAAAAACTAACTTGGAACGAGATGAACCACGTTAGTAGCATCGAAGGTAATCTCGGATAGCGGTTTAGTTTGTTATTCGCGGGCTAGCGAGGGAGTTAAACTTTAAATTTTGGTCTATCACACTTTCTATACATTACCTACAATCTCGGAATCACAACTATTATTGATGAATATCTTTTTAACAATTTCAATTCATTTTTCACCTTGAATTCCCACTCTAACTGCTTACCTTCATTAATACCATGATTTGTTTCCTCATCATAAGCAAAATTTAACTCATCCCAAAAATCACCATAAAATTTATCATATATCTTCTGTAGAATAACTGATGATTCAAGAAGACTTGTAGACTCATGTTGCGCACACTCTTCTCTTATTTTTCTTGCAACTAGCTCAGCAATATCAAAATGAAGTTGTTCATGCTCTAATAGAAGTAGATTTTCGCGAAAATCATTTTTAACCCAAGATTTATTTGAGACGAAAAAGCATGGAATTTTCAAAATAATTGAATCTTTACTAACAGTATTTTCAAAATTTATTTTTGAGAATGTTTTTGCCTTATATTTACTTTTAAATTGAATTTCTCCTAAAAAATCTAACCATGAGAGACGATCTTCTGAATCCCACAATATAAGTTCTGTTGGGACCTTAATCAACAAGCTGTCAATATTTAGGCTGTCAATATAAATCCAAATTCCACCTTTAGAAGTCGGATTAACATAGGCATTTGAATTATTGCTTTTATCACTGTTTTGTCCCTCGCTAAGAACATCAACAGAAGTACACCCTATAATGAGTACCAATAAAAGCAATAGTTTAATAAAATTATTTTCCATTTTAATCACACTTATTTTATTAAAAATTTATCTCTAACCTATAAGTTCCATCAGGTTGATCAAAGTGAGGTTTATAAATAACATTAACTGGTTTAATATTTGGATAGTGATGCAGTAAAATGACTCTTGTACGAAGATATCGTTGATACATTAAATGAGTTACTGGACTTCCTTCAAAGGCTCCTTTTTGAACTGTTCCACCTCTACTAGCTGGTGTAAAAATATTTAAAGTAATTTTTTGGTCTGGATATTTATTAAGATACTCACCAATTTCACGCACTTCGCTCAAAAAGATAGCTTTATTTTTTTTAGTAAAAAACTTGTCATCTCCAATGAATGGAATATTTAGGTCTAAGTCTGGTGGTGGATTAGGTATTATCTCTTCGTCTATATCATCTACTATTTCTTCGACATGCCCACTATTATTAGTACCATCTGTATTTACCTCAATTTTACGGTCAATTCCTGTGTCGACTTTCTTAACATCACCAGCTTGATCCTTAGCCTCCTCACTTTTAGTATTCATTCCTTCATTATTCAACTCTTTGTCTGGTGGAACTACTTTAACAATCGAAGGTGTGCTAGCTTTACTTTCTGGAGTTATACGCTCATGTCTTCGAACTAAATATCCGTGTCTATGTTTGCCATTGTTATAATTCGATATATTTAAAACATTCCGACCATAACTGCCTTTTTCAACTCTTATCTCATCATACTTCCCTGATTTTGAAAATGTAAAAGTATGTTCATCTCCATTTTCAAAACCTTTTGGCAAATTGTCAAGTAAGTCTTTTTCTGAATAATCATCGGAACTTCCTTCTAAAGTAGAAGATGTTTTCTTGCCTGGACCTCCTGCACTCAACCCATATATATCCGTATAGTAAACAGGGTTATTATCAAAAGCAACATACGGACTCATCGACGAGAACTTTGCCATCAACGGGTCTAAACTTTTCCACCTACCTAGTCTCGGGTCATACTGTCTAAATTCTGTCGTATAACTATTCCCGTTGCCAGACACTTCATTATCTAGTTCCATACCGTTAAAAGCATACCTATAATTTGCACTTCCAACTGACCTTTCTGGCATCAGCATCCCAAAAGGAGGTGAAAAAGCCACTTTTTGGGCCGTTGAAAATGATATGTTGGGGGTTGTTTTGATACGTGAAAGGTAAGATTTTTTTCTGTTTTATGAAGTTTGTGAAATAATGAAAAGTACAAAATGGAGTATTACCGGATTGAACATAATAATATCACTACTAAAAGGGGGATAGCAGAAAGCCCAACAATGAAAATTAAGGAGATAATAGAATACTTTTCACTTTGTTCTTTCGTAGCAATTTTTCTATATTCCAGATATATCTTCAGAAGCCAATAAGAAGAAATGATTTGATTAGTATCTACCTTTCTCTTTTGAGTTTCATTATACATTGAGAGGAAACTAAAGATTACCATACAAAAAATTACCCCAATTATAAGTAATATTCCACTTATTGGTATAATTGAGTCTGAAAAATTTAAATTGGTAGATTCAACTAGCTAATGCAAGTTTTTTATTTTCTAGGTTAAACATAGTAAAAAATACTTTTTCAGGCGTTTTAAAGTTTAATTTTTTTCTAGGTCTTTTATTCAACAAGTCCATGATTTC
>Ga0256845_1002037_pt1 | contig 15220 bp, 15 predicted proteins | sample RiftiametaG_FD_189101 | JGI IMG/M metagenome (GOLD analysis project Ga0256845, IMG submission 189101) | Tube worm associated microbial communities from hydrothermal vent at the East Pacific Rise, Pacific Ocean - Riftia | ecosystem: Host-associated > Annelida > Integument > Unclassified ...
TTGGAGCAACAAGTGTCCCGTTACAATCAACAGTTACATCAGCAAGAGTAGGTGTATTAGGATTTGTAGTATCATCATAAAGATAAGTTTGATTAACATCAATACTATTTCCGTTGCCATCATCAAAATTCCAAGTAATAACGGTATTTCCACCTTCAGAAAAAGAAAGCGAATTACTCGTTGTACCCGTAATTGTACCACTACAATTATCAGTTGTAGTTGGAGCAACAAGTGTTCCGTTACAATCAACAGTTACATCAGCAAGAGTAGGTGTATTAGGATTTGTATTGTCTATAACAGTTACTACAGCAACACAAGTATCAGTATTGCCAGAATCACTAGGGTCTGTACTAGTTAAAGTTACATTGTTTGTACCTATATCTGAACAGGTGAAACTTGAAATATCTATTGATAGATTTCCAACACTACTGCCAGTATTAATATCAGTTGCAGTTATTGTAATATTTCCAGTTGCATCTAGTATTGCATTAATGTTTTGACATGAAGCAATAGGAGTAAAGCTAGTATTATCAGCAGATACATTGATATTGTCAATTGCTATATCACTCTGCCAACCATTACTTGCATCAGAACCTGTAATAGCATTAAATCTAAGTTTTATAATTTGGTCTTTGTAAGCGCTTAAATCTACTGTTTTTTGATTCCATGTATCACCAAGATTGGAAGTATATTCATCAATAGTTGCATAAGAAGCTCCATTATTGGTACTAACTTGTAATCTAAGTGAACCAATGTACTGTCCATACATATGATAACTATAAGTAAATTGAATATTGTCTTTTCCAGTAAAATCAAAACAAGGACTAACAAAATTTGCCTCCTTATTAGGGAAACCTGTACCATTACCTGATGCTTCGGTATACATATAAAATACATCACCATCTCCAGTACTTGGTCCTGTAATTGGTGAAGTAGTTCCTGTACTATCTCTTGTCCAATCTATATCATCATCTGTAGGTTGAGACCATAAACCTTCTCCAGTTTCAAAGTTCTCTGAATACGGATACGATGAAACAGAACTTCCTGTACAAGGAGTAGGAGTAGCAGTTGTGAAATTAATTGAAGCACTATATGATGATGAGCTACCTGAGCAACGTGTAGCTATTTGCATTTCATAGTTAGTAGATGCGGTTAAGCCAGTTATTATATAACTATTTGTTGCAATATTAGTTATTTCAGTCCACGTACCCGAGCTAGTTTCTTTATATTTAATATCATAAGTTGCCGATGGAATATTATCCCAGTTAATAGTTGCACTTAAAGGGGTTATGGTTGAAGCAATAATATTTGTTGGTGGGGTTGAGTTATTACATGGGATATTAATACCTACTACTTTAAAGTCATCAAAAATAAAGCCATCAAAAGTAGTAGGATATCTGTCAGGTCTGTTGGAATTATCCGAATCAAACACAAATCTAAATTGGACATTACTATTCCCAAATAAAGCGCTATTTTCAGTAGCATCAATTAAAATTTCTTCCAAGACCCATTTATCCATGGTATCTGCATCGTAAATTAATTCACCCGTAGGTTGATTATTTTGATCCGCAGTAGATTTTCCAGTCCCGTTATTAGTACTATTACTACTACTATATCTATTGGTTGAACGGCTAGAGCCTGGTTTGGTATATTTTCCGGATAATGTTGTCCAAGTAGATCCATTAGTAGATCCTTGAATTTGCACATAATCAAAATTTCTTTCTATATCCCATTTAGCATAATATTGCACAATAGCACTAGAAGAATTAGATAAATCTACAGGGGTATTAAATGTAATGTTTTTGTTCACATTATTAGCATATGCCCCAACAGGAGAATCTGTAATAGCAGTAGTTGAATTATTAAAAACATCGGTTGTTGTAATAGTTCCCCAAGAGCCACCAGAAGTTGTCCAATTAGCCATACCCGTAGCATCAGGGTTATCTTGAGCAAGTATGTTAGGGTTATAATATTTAATAATATTAGCTCTATACATAAGATATCCGTCATCATTAGTTACGGATATTTGAAATTCAATTTCATCATTAGCTTGAATACCCGCATCTAAAGTATATGCAGCAGAAATTGTTCTTTGTTCTAATTTGCTCCAACCCGTTTGAGTAGCAGGAGGAGTTATAGAAGTTATGTTTGCAGAAACAGGCGTTATGTTTAAAGTAATATTTCCTAGAGTTTGTCCAATATATTCTAAAGCAAAATCAAGATTTCCAGAAGTAGATGTTATATTGATAGGGTTTAAATCATGGAACTGAGCAAACTTTCCACTATGATAAGCGTTAGCAAAATTCATTCTCATAGCACGTTGAGCAATTTCAACAATTTTAGTAGCATTAGGCCAAAACCCACCTTCACCATCAGCACTTACCCAAGAACCATTCTCAGGAGCCAAAGCGAGAATAGCTTTACCAGAACCCGTAGAGCCGTTAACATCCGGAACACCACCAAGCATCCAGTCACTCATGTCACCATTAGCAATAGTTAAAATATCTGGAGCTTCACCATAAATGTATCTATTAAATCGAGTCATATCATGAGCAAATTTATGGTACTCTGCTTCTCTACCAGAAGCAGGAGCTGCAGGATATCCATTATATGCATGAGGAATTAAGTTAGAACTAGCATGATGGTTCATGGCCGTTTTAAACTCTCTAGTAGCAGAAAAATCTCTTACAATTTGAGTTTCAGGTTCAGAGAACGCAGAAGGACCTCTATAGGTTTCACTGCTTTGTACGCCAGAAGAACCACCATAAATACCATTAGAACCCCAAAAATAATCATAATTTCTATTTAAATCTACACCTCTACTACTATTATTTCCAGTATTATAAGGTCCTAGATTTTTACGTTGCATACCGCCTCCAGAAGGAGCAATTTCTTCATTCCACATTAACCCATCAGGGTTTGCAACAGGGATGAAATACATTTCTTGGTTGTCTACTAAATTCTTAATACCTGCATCGGTATCATAATTTTCTAATAGATACCACATATAATATATAAGGTTCATCATACTAGAAACCTCACGAGCATGAGTCATTCCCGAATATAAAGATTCAGGCTCATTAGCTTCATCTGTATCTGGGTTATCCGATATTCTTACATAATAAATTGTTTGTCCAGCCCAAGCATTATAACCACCGGTAGTATAAGAATTTCCGTGTGTTTTTTGGTTGGTAGGAGAAGCATCCGTTTTAACAGAAATTAAATTAGGGTACAAGGCTCTCATTTGGTCAAGTTCCGCTAACATTTCACTATAAGTTAAACATCCACCCATAGTAAGACCTAAATTAAAGTTAGTAGGTATAGCCCAATTTATTTCACTAGAGCCTTCATATTGAATCAGATTATCTACAGATACAGATTTTGTACTTAAAGATTTGTTATATAAACTAGATTGAATTTTTTTAGCTTCTAATTCCGCTATAGCAATTGGTAATTCTGTTTCATTTTTTTGTTTATAATGCTTAATTAAATCATCTACTAAAATGGTATAATTAATACTATTATTAGATAAGTTATTTAATTCTTGAGCACCAACTTCTAAAATTAAGTTATTGTTGTCAAAAATAGCACCACAAGATAAATCGATGCCAGCATCTTTTATTTGTAAAAGTTGAGATTTTGAAGGATTGTTAATTTTTATCCTTTTTGAAGTGATTTGATTTTGTGAGAAACTAAGTTGTGCTATTAATAAAAATATTGTACTTAGGAGAGTAATTTTTTTCATCGATTTGGGATTTAAATGAATTTGAGGTTGCTAATATAGAATAATTATTTACAAAATATCTGCAAAGCGCATAAATAACCGACAAAATACATGATGTAATTATCTTATATTACGTTAAGTAATTGATAGTCAGTATAAAATGTTCATTATTGAATATAAAAAAAGGACTAGTTTTAAATTAGTCCTTTTTTGTAGCGAGAGCGGGGCACGATCCCGCGACCTCCGAGTTATGAATCCGACGCTCTAACCAGCTGAGCTACCTCGCCATAAATTAAGGCTGCAAATATAAAAACAATATTATTGTCAGCAAACTTTAGTCGTGCAAAATATTATTAAAAATAATTGGAAAACTTATCAATTAATGTATATATTGAACAACATAAATTTTAATAAACTAATGAGCGATAAAGTTAAGTTTGATATTGAATTTCCTATTCACGCATCACCACAATTATTATATCAATATATATCAACACCTTCTGGTTTATCAGAATGGTTTTCAGATGATGTAAATTCTAGAGGTGAATTATTTACTTTTATTTGGGATGATAGTGAAGAACAAGCAAAACTACTAACTAAAAAAAATGGTGAGCGTATAAAGTTTAGATGGGTAGAAGATGATGACGAAGATTTAACTACTTATTTTGAAATTAGAATTCAAGTTGATGAAATCACTAAAGATGTATCATTAATGGTTACCGATTTTGCAGATGAAGATGAAGTTGAGGAGTTGAAAATGCTTTGGGAAAATCAAATTTCAAGTTTAAAACAAGTCTTAGGTTCAGCTTAAAACAATCAATTTAAATTATATATTTGTCCTACTCTAAATAATAATAGAGTAGGACATTTTTTTATGATAAATTTTAACGAAAATATTCTAGAAAATAAAGCTGTTTTGTCTATTCAAAATAGAGGATATGCTTATGGTGATGCACTTTTTGAAACTATAAAAACTTCCTACGGAAAAATTTTATTTTGGGAAGATCATTATTTTAGGTTAATGGCATCAATGCGTATTATGCGTATGGAGATTCCTATGAATTTTACTATGGAGTTTCTTGAAGCCCAAATACAAAAAACATTAAATGCAAATCAATTATTAAAAACCTCTGCTCGTATTAAGCTAATAGTGCATAGAAATAAAGGCGGGTTGTATTTACCAAATATTAATTCGGTTAGTTTTATTATTACAGTAAAACCAATTCAAGAAGATTTTTATCTGCATCAAGATGGTTTTTATGAAGTCGATTTGTTTAAAGACTATTATATTTCACCCAGTTTATTATCTACTTTAAAAACGAATAATAAAGCTATAAATGTGATAGGGAGCATTTATGCAAAAGAAAATAACTTACATAATTGCTTACTTTTAAATACTAATAAGCATGTAATTGAAGCGCTTAATGGTAATGTTTTTGTTGTAAAAAATAATATTATAAAAACACCACCAATAATAGATGGTTGTTTAAAAGGAATTATGCGAAAGCAACTTATTGAAATTATTAAAAACCTACCAGAATATGAGTTACTTGAAGAATCTATTTCTCCGTTTGAACTTCAAAAAGCAGATGAAATTTTTATTACAAATGTAATTGTAGGTATTCAACCAGTAACAAAATACAGAAAGAAAACATTTGTGAATGAAGTATCTAAAATATTATTACAAAAGTTAAATGTAAAAATAAGGTTAGGTTAGTTGTAGTTTGGGTTTTCGGGAGCGTTAGACCAAATACTATATTCTCCACCAAACTCTAGCATTTTTTCTTTCCAAAAAGACTCGTAATCTTTTTCGATAATATTCTTTTTATATATGTTTTCAGTAACTACCCACGAATTAGATTTTAATTCTTCTTCTAATTGATTGGTTTTCCAGCCAGAATATCCCAGAAAAAACCGAATATCATTTTCTTTTATTGAACCATTTGCAATAAGTTCTGCTACTTTATTAAAATCGCCACCCCAAAAAATGCCTAAAGAAATTTCAATACTATCAGGTATCAATTCTGGTGTTTTGTGTATAAAGTATAAATTGTCTTGCTCTACAGGGCCACCATTATAAACTTTAAACTTAACTTCAATTTCTGGTACTAAATCACTTATTGTATATTCTAAGGGTTTATTTAATATAAAACCTATTAAGCCTTCTAAAGTGTCATCCGCTAATAATACTATGGAACGATTAAAAGATACATCGCCAATTATTGCAGGTTCTGCTATTAACAAGTCACCTTTTTTTGGTTTTATTGTTACCATGTTTTTGAGGAATTAGTAATTAAATCTAATATATATTTATTAAAAAAGCAACTGTTTTAATGATAATAAACAAAAAATGCCTTCAATTTTTGAAGGCATTTAATGAAATATGTAAAATAAATATTAGTTTATTGCGCTTGATAAATCAGATCCAGCTTTAAACTTTACAACATTTTTAGCTTTAATTTTAATTGTAGCTCCTGTTTGTGGGTTTCTACCATCTCTTGCAGCTCTTCTTGTAACTGACCAAGAACCAAATCCTACTAAAGAAACTCTGTTTCCTTTTTGTAAAGCTCCTTCAATTTCAATTAACATACATTCTAAAGCTTTTTTTGAAGCTGCTTTAGTAATTCCTGCATGTTCTGCCATTGCATCGATTAAATCTGTTTTGTTCATAATATAAAATTTAATTATTAATAAATTGGTTAAACATTTTTTGTTAAATCCTATACAAATTTATACGGATTAACCAATCACACAAGTAATAGCAATGGAAATGCAAGCTATTGTTGATAACTTGATGCTTTTGTTAATAAAGGAAGTGAATTTTACCGATTATATGTAACCTCAATGGTAATAGGGCTTTACAGCAGTTTAGAATTTTCTTCAAATTTATAGCCATTTAGAAGCGATTTTATATCCATAGTTCGTTTTCCTGGAAGTTTAATATTTTCTATAATTATAAAGCCCTTTTTTATAGCAACTTTCAATTCGTTTTTACTAGAGATAATAGTTCCAATTTCTAAATTATGCTTTTCTTTTTCTTTTTTAGCTGAATAAATTTTAATATCTAATTCATCATCACCATTAATTAAGGTGCACCAAGCAGCAGGGTACGGACTTAATCCACGAATTTGATTATATATTTTTTTACGGGATTTATGCCAATCTATTTTACAATTGTCTTTATTGAGTTTGTATGCGGTTTTTATATCATCAGAATCTTTCTGTGGAGTCGTTTTTACGTCACCTGTTTCAATTAAGGTTACCGTTTTTAAAACAAGGTCGCTTCCTAGTTCCATTAATTTATCATGAAGACTGCCAGCATTCTCTTTTGAATCAATATCAATCTTCTTTTGAAGAATCATTTCTCCAGTATCAATTTTCTCATCAATAAAAAATGTAGAAACACCTGTTTTTGTTTCACCATTTATAATAGCCCAATTTATTGGAGCTGCTCCACGATAGTTTGGTAATAAAGATGCGTGCAAGTTAAACGTACCATATTCTGGCATTTGCCAAACTACTTTTGGTAACATTCTAAAAGCAACTACAATTTGAAGGTTTGCATTAAGCGATTTTAATTCTTCTAAAAAAATTTCATTTTTTAAATTGGTAGGCTGCAAAATATGTAAATCTTGTTCTTTAGCATATACTTTTATGGCACTTTCGTGAAGTTTTCTTCCACGACCAGCAGGTCTGTCGGGCGCAGTTATTACGCCAACAATATTATATTTATGTTCAACTAAGGCTTTTAAAGTGGCAACAGCAAAATCTGGTGTCCCCATAAATACAATGTTTAATTCCTTCATAAATGCCTTAATTTATATGTGTTTGTTGGTGTTATTGATATGATGTTGTGTTCTAATAATAGTTTTAAAACGTCTTTAATGTCTTTTTCAGAGCAATCTAAAGCAGTATTTATTGCTCTTGATGAAAGCTCGTCACTTTCTAATAATCCTATAATACGTTTTTTTATGGTATTAATATCTTGTGGTGTATTATCTTTTTTGGTGTTTACACAAACAGAACAAATACCACAAGGTTTTGTGTCTTTCTCACCAAAATAGGCGAGTAGCTGCATGCTTTTACATACTGAATCATTTTCAATATAATTCAGCATAGCCTTTACTTGTTGTTGTTTTAAGTTGTTTTGTTGTTCAATTATAGATGCAATTCTATTGATGGTTTTATCATCTTCACGCGGTTGAATAAAAGTAACTTCGGCATCTGTTTTTGATAAACTCAACTCTATAATTTGGTCTTTTTCTAATTGATGCAAACCATTAATGAAAACACTTTCGCTTACCGATGCTTTATCAGAAATACGAGTAATATCAACTTTTGTTTTATGTTCAAAAATACCGCCATATAGTCGCAAAATTGATTTTGTAATAATGATTAAATTTTGATGTGTTTTTAAGTAATTAAAAAGCGCAGTACTTGATATTATAAATTGAATGGTGACCTTGTTTCTAAATTGTTTCGATAAAGTTATAACGCTATTTCTATCTAAGATAAGCAATGCATTGTAGCATAAAACTGAACTGAATTCATATGTTTTACAAAAAGCATTAAAATTAAAATCGAATGCAGAATCCTTACCTTCACCATAAGATATTTGAAAGTAACTATTTAGTTTTCTATATACTTGTTTTATAAAATCTACTGTAGGTAAAACATTTAAAAATTGATTTTTAACTAGAACTTCGTCACTATTATTTTTTAATATAACAGCAAATGCTTTTTCGCCATTTCTTCCAGCCCGACCCGCTTCTTGAAAATAACTTTCAATACTTTCTGGTAAATTTAAATGAATAACGGTTTTAACATCAGGTTTATCTATTCCCATTCCAAAGGCATTGGTAGCCACCATAACTTGTTTTTGGTTATGCAACCATTGCGTCATATTGCTATCTTTTTCATCGTTTGAAAGTCCACCATGATAATGCGTAGCTTCAATGTTTTTCGATTCTAAAAAAGCACTAAGCTCGGTCGTTAGTTTTCGGTTTCTAACATAAATAATAGACGATTCTTTATATTTTTTTAAAATGGTTTCAATACGATAATATTTATCATTTTCATGATAGACCATATATGCTAAATTGGGTCTAAAAAATGATTGTCTAAATATTTTGGGCTGAATAAAATCGAGTTCTTTAATAATATCTTCAACAACTTCAGGTTTTGCAGAAGCTGTTAATGCAACTACATTTATAGCAGGTTGTAATTGCCTTAAAAGTGTAATATTTTTATATGCAGGTCTAAAATCGTTTCCCCATTGCGAAATACAATGTGCTTCATCAACCGCAATAAGATTCACATTCATTTGTTTGATGCGTTGCTGAACCAATTCCTGTTGTAAACGTTCGGGCGATAGATATAAAAATTTATAATTCCCGTAAATGCAATTATCTAAAAGTATATCCAAATCTCTATAAGAAATACCACTTGTAAGCGCCATGGCTTTAATACCTTTATCTGTAAGTGTTTGCACTTGGTTTTTCATAAGTGCAATTAATGGCGAAATAACAATACAAATACCTTTTTGAGCTAAAGCCGGAATTTGAAAACATAACGATTTTCCACCACCAGTTGGCAATAATACAAAAGTATCTTCACCATCAATCACAGCATTTATAATAGCTTCTTGATTGGGTTTAAATTCGGTAAAATTCCAATAACGTTCTAATATGTTTATTGGGTGTTCCATTTACATGTTTAGAGCATTTATAATAAAATCGGTTCGTTTTTCAACAGTATCAAAAGGCACGTCGAGTAAATCGTAATTATATGTTTGGTATGTGCTTAATAGGTTTTCATGAATTTCTAAAGCTTCAGCAAAACTTTCGTAACGTTCGTTGTCACTAATATAAATTTCTTGCCATGGTTTTAAAATGAATACAAAATCGTACATATTATCTTTACAAGCATCAACAAAATATTGCGGATATTCATCATCTATAAAATGCATATATGCTAATACATCTGGAATACCTCGGTCTAAAAAAATAACATCCGCTTCTAATGCTCTAGCTTCAATAAATTGTTTTTCTCTACCTTTTAAAAGCAACTCGCTAAACAATAAAGGATTGGTTAAAAACAATTGGTCTACACCATCTTTTTTGGCATCTAAAGTAACTTGGCGCGATATTTCTTCAAGACAGGTGTAACCTCTTTTAATCAATTCATTTATAATTGAAGATTTTCCGGTTCCTGGACCTCCAGTAATTACAATTCGTTTTGTATTCAAATCGATGAAATTTTATGTAAAATTCGGAATTTAACTGCTATAAAAAAAATTGAAAGGAAATAGTATCTTTGCGACTTACAAATTATTATGAGTACACCTCCAAATATAGATGCATTTTACGAAAAATTAAAGAGCCAGTTGTATGATACTACAAGTTGGCCAGCAGAATATTTATATAAATTTATTTTTAAATCTGATATTGAGAAAATGGCAAAAATAGAAGCTATTTTTAATGATATTGGAGCAGTTATAAGTACAAACGAGTCTAAAAATGGGAAGTATACCAGTATTTCTATTGATGTGCTTATGCGAAATCCCGATGCTGTAATAGAAAAATATAAAGAAGTTGCAGAAAAAGTTGATGGTGTTATAAGCCTTTAGTTTTTTTTTGTATTTTGCGCATGCATAACAACTACATGCAAACAAAACTCACACATTTATTTTGATAGATAATTTAGAATACAACACAGAGCGTGAACATTTAATTATACCTGAATATGGTCGCCATATGCAGAAAATGATTAATTACGCTAAAAGCAGAGAAACAAAAGAAGAACGCGATAAATTGGCAAAAGCAATAATTTCTGTAATGGGAAACATGCAACCACATTTACGCGATGTAGCAGATTTTCAGCATAAACTTTGGGATCAGCTTTTTATTATGTCTAATTTTGAATTAGATGCAGAATCTCCATACCCAAAACCTTCAAAGGAACTTATTGAAAAAGCTCCAGAACCATTAGAATATCCACAGAATTTTCCAAAATATCGTTTTTATGGTAACAATATAAAAACCATGATAGACGTTGCAAATACGTGGGAAGATGGCGAACTTAAAGAAGCCTTATTGTACACAATTGCAAACCACATGAAAAAGTGTTTTTTAAATTGGAATAAAGACACGGTGGATGATGCTGTAATATTCAATCATTTATTTGAATTATCTGAAGGAAAAATAGATTTACGAAACTCAGAAGAAGCATTATCAGAATCTTCTAGTTTATTACGTACAAAAACCAAGTTTAATACCAATAATCATAAAAAAGGCGGTCACTCTAAAAAGAATAATAACCGAGGAAGAAAACGCTACTAATCATATATGGGAACATTTAAAATTGAAGGTGGACATCAGCTAAAAGGAAGTATACAACCTCAAGGTGCTAAAAACGAAGCTTTACAAATTTTATGTGCAGTTCTGCTAACACCAGAGCTTGTTACAATTAATAACATTCCCGACATTGTAGATGTTAATAAGCTAATAAGTTTATTAAAAAATCTAGGTGTTAAAATTGAAAAAATAAAACACGGTACATTTACCTTTCAAGCTGATAATGTTAATTTAGAATACTTAGAATCTGATGCTTTTAAAGTTGATGGCAGAGGATTACGTGGTTCTATTATGATTGTTGGCCCGTTGTTAACACGTTTTGGTAAAGGATATATTCCAAAACCAGGAGGCGATAAAATAGGAAGACGCCGTTTAGATACTCACTTTGAAGGTTTGATAAACCTTGGCGCAAAATTTAAATACAGTAAAGAAGACCAGTTTTATGGTGTAGAATCTCCAAAGCTAAAAGGAGCTTACATGCTTTTAGAAGAAGCTTCGGTTACCGGAACTGCAAATATTGTTATGGCTGCTGTTTTAGCCGAAGGACAAACTACAATTTACAATGCTGCTTGTGAACCTTATTTACAACAATTATGTAAAATGCTGAACCGCATGGGCGCAAAAATTAGCGGTGTTGGTTCAAATATGTTGATTATTGATGGTGTTGATAATTTAGGCGGAACCGAACACACGATGCTGCCAGATATGATTGAAATTGGTAGTTGGATTGGTTTAGCGGCTATGACTAAAAGCGAACTGACTATTACAAATGTAAGTTGGGACGATTTAGGCGTAATACCAATTATGTTTAAAAAATTAGGAATCACAGTTGAAAGACAAGGAGACAATATTCATATTCCTGCGCATACTGATGGTTACGAAATACAAAGTTTTATTGATGGTTCTATTTTAACCATATCTGATGCACCTTGGCCTGGATTTACACCCGATTTATTAAGTATTATTTTAGTAGTAGCAACACAAGCAAGAGGAAGTGTTTTAATACACCAAAAAATGTTTGAAAGTCGTTTGTTCTTTGTTGATAAACTAATTGATATGGGGGCAAAAATTATATTGTGCGACCCACATCGCGCCACCGTAATTGGACATGATTTTAAATCATCTTTAAAAGCAACCACCATGACATCGCCAGATATTCGTGCGGGTGTTTCGTTACTTATTGCAGCTTTATCTGCAAAAGGAACTTCTACAATACAAAATATAGAACAAATTGATAGAGGTTACGAAAACATTGACGAACGTTTACGTGCTATTGGTGCGAAGATTGAACGGATTTAATTTTTAAGATACTTTAAAATTGGAATACACTATTCTTAAATTCGATTGATTATTTTCTTTATTCTCCAGAAGTATATTTTCTTTAACTGAATTTATATAATCTTTTATAATAGATAACGGTATGTTAATATGATTTGCTGTTTTAACACCTTTTCTTAATTCTATTTCTAAAGATTCTTCTTTTTCATTAAAATTTAAGCTTTTTATTATTGAAGGTTTTAGTAGACGTAACATATTTAATGGATTTATAATATTGTACATTCCAAATGTAGAATTATAAAACATCAAAAAAAATACGTACTTGTGCGTATTTTTTTTTGAATTGGGTTTATTTCTTTTTGCCCAATCTTTACTTTTGGGATTTTAATTCAACGATTAAAATTTCTTTATTTTCATCATCAATTATTTTTTCACTATATAAAAATAAATCTGTTATAGATTTACCTTTAACTTCCTCAATAACATTATTATGCTTCTTTTTTAACTTAGAGTCAAAAACATGAAGCAAAAAAAATGCGTGCAATAATTTGCACGCATTTTTTAGCTAAAAAGATAAGACTGTTTATCGTCTTCCTTTTAAACGTTTTTCTATTTTTTGCTTTATAACGGTTAAACGTTTCATTAAATCCATAAGTTCTGGATCTGCGTTTTCTTTATAAATGTTGTTAATACTTAATATAAGTTCTTTTACTTCTCTTGAAGCTTTTATTCTGTCGCTAGTAGTTTTAAACGATTGTTTGCGTTGTTCAAACTCTAAAGCGTGTTCAATGATTTCCATGTATTCTAATCAATTTTTTTTAATAAATATCTGACATTTTGTATTTTCAGATGCGCCAATATAATAAAATCTGCGATATTTATGATTTTTTTTACAGAATTATTAGTTTAAAATTAACAGTATCTAGTTTTTATGCTTGTTAATTTGTGCAGCAACTGTCTTTTTTCATCAGTTTACAACTTAAAACTGCAATTATTGCGCCAGAAATAGGTGCTGTTATATAAAGCCATAAATATTGAAAGTTACCTGTAAAAATGGCTGGTGCTATGGAACGAATAGGATTCATGGAAGCTTTCGTCATTGGGCCTGCGAACATGGCTTCTAAAAGTATAACGCCACCAACAGCTATAGCTGCTGCTGAACCAATTTCTTTACTGCCTGTTGATATATTAATAATAACGACCATTAAAAAAAATGTGAGTAGAAATTCTAAAATGGCTGCTTTGTACGGTAAAAATCCTGCTGCTGGTGTGGTTTCGCCTAAAAACTGACTTTCGGGGAATAGAAACCACAGTATAAAACTGGCTAAAATAGCACCTACGGTTTGCGCTAAAATATATTTTGGGACTTCTGCCCACGCAAATTTTTTGGCAAAGGCAAATCCAATGGTTACTGCGGGATTAAAATGTGCTCCTGATGTTTCGCCAAAGGCGTAAATCATAGCCATTACGATAAGCCCCCAAGTGATGGCTACACCTACATGCGAGATGCTTCCGTTAGTTATTTCGTTTATCGTCATGGCTCCACAACCACAGAATACCATGGAGAATGTGCCTATTATTTCGGCATAATATTTTTTCATGCTTATTTTAATTTTTACTATTTCTGCGTTAAGGATTGAGGCATTTGTTGAAGCTCATTTTTGTTTTTACAAAAATAGCGACTGCCGAAAGCCTGACCCTTGGGTAACGCTATAATTATATTATAAGTTGCAAATATACAATGTGCTAATTTAAGGTTTTGTTAACTATTTTACAGGTTAGTTATTTGTAACTTTAAATTCTTGAAATTTAACCATAATTATATAATGAAATATTAATATTTTAACCCAATTTTAGAACTCACATCGTCAAGGGGTTTGATAAGATTTTTACTGAACTAGAAGGTTATAACATCACTTTCTTTTTTGTCACGAATGAGTTGATTAAAATGTGTCTGCTTTTTATTGCGTTCTAGAAGCAATAACTTGTAATTTTGAACCTTTAATGGTTAATAAACCTTCTGCAAATTTGCTTGCGATGTTTCCAAGTTCTATAATTCCCCAGCGGATAGTTTTATTTTGTTGGGACATTTGTTTTTTGTGTTAGTTGAATTAATGATGCAATTGCAATTACTAAAATACAGCCGAATAAATTTAACCATAAATATGGCATCCAATCATACCGCCAACCAATTATGACTATAATTTGTGTGATGATGGCTGCTATAAATACGGCATTGGCTTTTACAAATTTAAAGAAGAATGCTAATAAGAATATTCCTAAAATATTACCGTAGAAAATAGAACCTATAATATTTACAAGCTGTATTAAATTCTCTGCTAAATTTGCGAAACATGCAATAATTATGGCAATAATTCCCCAAATTAAAGTGAATATTTTGGTAGCTTTTACCATGTGTTTTTCGTCTTTTTCTTCCTTAAGATTTCTACCGTATAAGTCGATTGATGTTATAGTTGCTAATGCGTTAACTTCAGAAGCTGTTGACGACATGGCTGCACTTAAAATAACAGCTAATAGTAATCCAATTAGTCCTTTAGGTAAATATTTTAATATAAACGTAATGAACATATAATCTCTGTCATTCGTTTGTGTATCTTTTGCAGCTGTTTTATAAAAGGTGTTTAATTCTGCTTTTTTATCATTATAAGCAACACTATTAAGTTCTAAATTATTTAATTCGGTATTTAGCTTATCATACGCATTTGCATACGTTGGGTCAATAGCTCGTTTTATTAAATATTTAGATTCTAGTCTGTGTGATTTTTCAATACTATCTAAATGAAATAAATCTTGACGTAAATTATCATTATCACTATTTGATAATTCAATACTCAGTTCTTTT
>Ga0256845_1002038_pt1 | contig 15217 bp, 16 predicted proteins | sample RiftiametaG_FD_189101 | JGI IMG/M metagenome (GOLD analysis project Ga0256845, IMG submission 189101) | Tube worm associated microbial communities from hydrothermal vent at the East Pacific Rise, Pacific Ocean - Riftia | ecosystem: Host-associated > Annelida > Integument > Unclassified ...
AAATTATAAAACAAACAAAATAAAAAAAATAATTGCTCGTATTACAAAAGTATTCCCTGAATACAAGGATAATCTTGAAATAATTGATTCGGCTTCCATGTTAACTTTTCGAGACTATTTACACAACCCCTGTGGCAGCGCATATGGAATCAAGCAGAAAATAAGTCAATTTAATCTTTTTGGACGTATTCAATATAAAAACACATTTGCAGCAGGTCAGAGTGCTATTCTACCCGGGGTTCTTGGTGCTATGATGTCAGGGTTCACTATTTGCCGGTATTTATTAACCAGGGATGTTTATACTCAATTTGTAAAAAGACAGGTAAAAAGCACTTAATTTAAAGGGATTATGAATTAGATGAGAAGAGTTGTTATCACAGGGACAGGGGCTATTTCTGCTCTTGGAAATTCCATGGCAGAATTAATAGACTCCATTGAAAATCAAATCTGCGGTACAAAAAAAATGGATGAATGGCATAAGTATATAGGTCTTCAAAGTCTTGTTGGGGCACCTGCTGTTTTACCTGATATAAAATCCATTCCACGAAAACTCCGCAGGTCAATGGGTCGGATGACTCTTTTATCAATTTTTGCTGTTAATGAAGCCCTGGAATCTGCTGGAATCAATAAAGATTCTATTTCAAACAAGCGTTATGGTTGTGTTGCAGGCTCAACCATGGGAAGCGCTGAGGCATTAAATGATACTTTTGAAACAATGCTCCCTGATCATGACCTTACTCTACTTAGTTCAATGAGTTTTTTTAAATGTATTTCCCACACTGTATCCATGAATATTGCCCAGTATCTTGGGATTACAGGTAGCGTTATTGCAACTTCAGCAGCCTGTGCTTCATCTTTACAGGCAATTGGCACTGGATTTAACCTGATCAGGCATAATGACCAGGATATGGTTATTTGTGGTGGTGCAGAAGAACTACATCCAACTGTAACAGGCTCTTTTGATATTTTATTTGCCACCTCAACAAAATTTAATAACAAGCCTTGCTCTACACCTCGCCCTTTTGACAAAAATCGAGATGGATTAGTCTGCGGAGAAGGTGCTGGAATACTTGTTTTAGAAGAACTCAACCATGCCCAGCAAAGAGGAGCAAAAATACTTGGTGAAATTATAGGATATAATACCTGCGGGAGTGGGGCCCACATCAGTCAGTCCAACAGGAACGCCATGATTCAATGTATGAATTCATCTTTGTCTGATGCGCATATCAAACCAGATGATGTTGATTTTATAAGTGCCCATGCAACCGCAACCATACAGGGCGATATAGAAGAAGCTGCAGCTATTTATAATGTATTCGGATCAAAGACTCCTGTTAACAGCTTTAAAGGATATTTAGGTCACACATTAGGCGCGTCAGGGGCTATTGAGCTTGCGCTTGTATTGGAAATGATGAATAATAATATAATTTATCCAACATTAAATTTAGAAGATATTGATGATGATTGCAGCATGATTAATCATGTAAAAATAAAACTTAATAGGAATCTAAACATTATTCTTAAAAATTGTTTTGCATTTGGTGGAATTAATGCTTCTATTATTTGTAAAAAGTATGAGGAAATTCATGAATAAAAAAATTGAGGCGATGATAAATGAAGTATTTGTAGAATCTTTTGAAATTGAAAAAAACGAACTTAAACCCGAAGCACACATATTTGAAGATTTGGGCTTGGACAGCCTGGATATAGTTGATTTAGTTGTTGCCCTGCAAAAAAAATTCAATGTAGAAATCAGGACAGATGAAAGGATAAAAGAAATAAGGACGATTAAAGACCTTGCAAATTTTATTGAGGATTTACAATCAGAAGGTCAAGGTTAATTAATGATCTATCTTAAGAATATAGTATTTTTTATTCTTGTCATTGTGTTTACAATTGATTTTTTTTTGTTTTTCGGGCTTTGTTTAATTTTCATTCGAATTTTAACTTCCCAGAGAATTGCCCAGAAAACCCTAAGATTTTTAATTGTCTGCTATGGACGGATAATTATTTATGGTTTTGCAAGAATATTAATTAAAACAAAGTTTATTGATTCTTCAAAAGGAGATATTGTTTCTGACCCTTGTGTTTATGTTGCAAATCACAGATCAGCTTCTGATGCTTTTTTAATGGGAGTACTGCCAGGGGAATTTGTCCAGATTGTTAATCTCTGGCCTTTTAAAATTCCTATCCTTGGCTTGTGCGCTCATCTTGCAGGTTATCTCAGTGTAAGAGGCATGCCTTTTGAAGATTTTTCAAAAGAATGTAAGCAATTATTTGATCAAAATGTTTCAATTATAGGTTTTCCCGAAGGCACCAGATCAAGTTCTAAAAAAATGGGACAATTTCACAGCACCCTTTTCAGGGTTGCAAAGGAAAATAAACTGAAAATTGTACCCTTGATATTATTAGGTAATGAAGATAAACCTCTAAAGGGAAGCCTTAAATTAAATCCTGGCAATGTGGAGATACATCGACTTTCTTCAATTGCTTATGATGAATACAAAGATTTTTCAAGTTTTGAGCTTAAAAATTACACCAGAAAAAAAATGCAGATATTTATTGATCAACATCCCGAGGTATCATAATTAATAATATTCTAAATACCATTGAAATTGATCTCAGCATCAAAGGTCTTTCTTTAGATGACCTGAAAGATCTGATATTTCAAGCCGAGAATTTAAATATATTAGAAATAATTTTTCCTGAAAATATTGATAAAACAAACAAATTTCAGAATAAAATTTTAGAATTTGTTAAATTAAACAAATTAAAAATTAAAATTGTTTTTAAAAAGAGTTTCTGTACCAGACTTTATGATTTTAAATCAAAAAAAATCTGTGCAATAAATTGCCTGCAACATGGATTATCATGCTTTATTTCATCAAGCGGGTATGTTTACCCATGTATTGGATTGCCTTTATCACTTGGGAATATCCACAAAGATTCACTTAAAAAAATTCTTAATGACAGTGAAGTCCTTGATAATCTTAAAAATTATAAAATCATGATTAAAGGTCCATGCAGACAATGCAATAGTTTCTCAAATTGTTATGGATGTCGTGCACGGGCATATGCACTTACAGGTGATTATCTGGCATCTGATCCCGGGTGCCCTGAAAATCAGAATCAAATTAATAAAATAACATATCTTCCCATGGATGTTGAAAAATTAATTCCACAAAAACAAGGAATGCGTGTTGTTTCAAATCTTCTTAAAGTTGGTGAACGTTATGCTCAGGTTGAATCTGTTCTTTTAGATCAAAATTTATTTATTAAAAAAGACAAATCCCTCGAAGAAATAGTATATATGGAAATCATGGCACAATCTGCAGCTGTTATGAATGGTTTTGAAAAATTTGATACAGACAGACCAGATCCAGGAGGGTTTTTAATTGGAGGGAAAAATATCAATATCCATACTAAAGCATATGCAGGACAAAAATTAATTATTGATATTTATAAAACCACCAAATTTGGCAATTTTGGAATACTTACGGCAACAATAAAATCCAATAGTGAATTGATTGCAGATGGTGAAATTAAAATTTTTCAAAATGATGGAGCACAAAATGAAATTTAAAAATTTTTTTATCCTTATATTATTTTTAATAACAAGCCTGATTTCCTGTCAAATTGGTTTTTGTGATGATGTTGACATGTTTTTATCTGAAGTCGAGCACAACATGAACAACATCCAAAGCGTACAGACATCATTTATTCAAAAAAAATATATGGCAATGTTTGATATGCCCATTACCATAAAAGGAAAAATTTACATTGAGAACCCGGGCAAATTTGCCTGGATGGTCACAGATCCTATTAAATATACGCTTATAATAAGTAAGGATAAAGTAATAAAATGGGATCAATCAAATGGAGTTAAAGAACTTTCTTTAAAAAAGAACCCGATGTTTAAAGCCATGATAGAACAAATAACTTTCTGGTTCTCAGGCTCATATGCATCATGTAAAACTGATTATGACATTAAACTTGTACAAAACAACCCCGATATTTTAGAGTTCACGCCTAAAGAACACAATCCCGCATCTCAAATGCTTAAAACCATTGCCCTATCCTTTCAAAAGGATAAAAATTATATCTCAAAAATTAAACTTTTAGAAAAAAACTCTGATATTACCGAACTTTTTTTTAAAGATGTGATTATAAATGGAAACATTAAGAAATCTGTCTGGGAAATCAAATAAAAATGATAGAATACATATTTGACAAATTATTTTATTTTATCGGTCAAAATAAAATTAAAATATTATTTCTGTTGTTTTTACTGCTTTTCATTGCGTTTTTTCGCATTTCCAACGTTAATTTTGTTAATGACATCTCTATAATGCTTCCTGACTCTCCTGAATTAAAAAGATCTCTTAATTTCATAAACAACTCTGAAATGTCTGATACCATAGCATTCTCAATAAAATTAAAAAAAAATTCCAAAAAAGATCTATTTTATGAAACAGATTGCTTTGCCAAAAAATTAAAAAGAGTGTCTTTAATCAATGAAGTATCAACCGGAATAGAAAATTTTAATATTTCAGAACTTAGAAAAGAAATTGTAAGGCTTTTGCCCCTGTTGATTGCTAAAGAAGATTATCAAATATTTAAAGATATTAAAACTAAAAAGGGAATTGCAGAAAAAATAAGACAGATGTTTATTATGCTAACAACACCTGGAAGTGCATTTTTACAAGATACAATCACCACTGATCCTTTTAACTGGTCTAATCATATATTAAACAAGCTCCAGGTATTGACCAAATCAATGGGGTTTAATGTTGAACTTCATAACAATCACTTTGTTGATAAAACTCATCTGTATACACTTATAATTGCAAAAACATCCGCACCTGTGACAGATGCTGAAAAGTCTGAAATCCTTATCAGAGATATCAATAAAATCATTAAAACTCTTCCTGAGCTTAAAATCGTAACGATTTGTGGTCATAAACATACTTTAAGCAATCAAAAAGTAGTAAAAAACGATATTTATATCACCACAATAATCATCTCACTTAGCTTCATTGGTTTAATGCTTTTTGTTTTTAAAACATTTGATGCTCTGTCTATTTTTATTCTGCCGTTTTTTGCAATTGTTTTTGCTGTTTTTATTTCCAGTTTTATTCAAAATTCCTTATCTTTTTTTATGATCGGGTTTGCAGCCGTTATTGCTGGCATTTCAGTGGATTATGGCATTCACCTTTTTACGGCATTTAAAACAAAAGGCTATGCAGGATTTAAAGATATCATAAAACCTGTAATTATCGCCTCTTTAAGCACCATGGGAGTTTTTGTTTCTTTTTTTGCATCATCTGTACAAGGGTATAAAGAATTAGCAATTTTTTCCATCCTCAGTATCATTATCTGTGTTATTTTGTCTATTTTCTTTCTACCCCATTTCTGGAGAAAAAAAAGCCTTGCACCCAATATTAATATTACTGTTAATTTATCCCGGGGCAAAAGCAAATTAGTGCTATGTCTGTGGAGTATTATTTTATTTTTCTCAATCCTTTGCCTTGCAAATTCTGATTTTCTCAAAGCCATTGATATCTCGGCTTTTGATGGAAGTGAGCCAGAAGTAATTAATGCAGAAACTCAATTTTATGATGTCTGGGGAGGCAGAAAAAAGCCTGGAATTATTGTTACAACAGGTAAGAATATTGAACCGCTATGGCAAAATTATGAATCAATAACAAATCAATTAAAAAATAAAATTGATGGATTTAATTCCTTTGCCCTGCTTGTGCCCTCAAAAAAACAACAAATTATAAATTTAAAAACTTTTAAAGAGTATTGGACAAAAGATAAAATCAATAAATTAAACAAAGAATTTATTAATTTAATTCAACCCTATGGTTTTCAAAAAAAATCTTTTGATCCTTTTTTCAAATTACTTGTTTCAAATAATCTAACAATTAAAACCCAGATACCTGATAGTTTTAAAATATTTGAAAAACATTTTATAAAACAAATAAACTCTTCTTATAATCTCTTATCATATTTTAATGATACAGATCAAAACCTTGCCAAAATCAGAACTATTCTTAAAAATTATCCTGGCTCTTATATTGTATCAAGAAGAGAACTTTCATCAACCATTGGTAAACAATTGATTATTGATCTTAAAAAAATATCGTTAATTGCTTTATGCTGGATGGTTATACTTATTATAATTTTAATTAGAAAACCTGCACATATTTTTCTATCCTTAGTTCCAGTTATCACGTCAATATCCTTTGTCTTTCTTATCTTACATCTTCTTTCCCTGCAAGTTTCCGCCATAATACTTATCACTTTAATAATTATTCTTGGTCTAAGTCTTGATTATGGTGTGTTTATATCAACAGCTGAGAGAAAAAAAAATCTTAAATCCGTAATCGTTGCAACAAGTTTTTCCATGGTTACAAGTTTGATGGGCGCAGGTGCGTTAATATTTGCAGACCACCCTGTTATGTTCTCTATAGGAATAACCTTAGTCAGCGGTATCAGCGCAGCTTATTTGAGCGCTGTGTTTTGTATTCCTGCTTTTAAAAAGGTGTTTACATGAAAAAATTTCTAATATTTTCAATTGCTTTTCTGTTTTTAACAGGTTGTTCAAACATTAAAATACCTAATCACAACCTTACTCAACTCGATCATTTAAATGAAATCATAATAAAGAATCAAATTGATCAATATAATAACGCTGTTATTCAAAAAGCAAATATAATCAATTCAATTGTTTTTAAGTTTCGGGGTAAAAACATGGCTGCCATTGGAATGACCAAGCTTGATTCGAAAAATAAAAATTTTTCAGTCGCAGGTTTCAGCCCTATGGGTTTGACGCTTTTCAAACTAAAAATAAAAGGCGATAAACTCATTTCAAGTTATGTAATCCCTGAATTTGGTTCCAATAATTTAAAAAAAGCTGCTGATATGATAAGCAAGGATATTGCCCGAATCTACTTTGATAGAAAAATTAATATACAAAAAAGTTTGTTTTTGATTGATCAATGTAGTGTCACAACAGATATAATCCGGAACAACAAAAGATTTGAATATATCTTCACAGGCAAACCTTTAAAATTAACAACAAAAATAATGTACAAAAATAAAAAGAAAATATGGTCTGTTGATTATTATGATTACAAAAGTGTAAAAAACCTTCAAATACCTTTTAGAATATTTCTAAAACATTATCAATATAACTATAGCCTTAATATCGAAACAAAAAAAATTAAATTAAATTAAAATTTTATTTAAAAATCAATAATAATGTTATAAAATATTCGTTTTTGATTAGAATACTTTGGATTTTACAATGAGTTTATTAAATAAAAACATTAGTGACATAATTATCCATAATATACACTTCCATAATCCGACTCTTTCTTTAGATATTCTGTTTCCAAAGAGTTTTATCGGTTTTCAAGGACATTTTCCAAACAAGCCTGTTCTTCCTGGCGTTGTGATGATACAAGTCATGATACAAATGTATGAATTGTTCAAAAATAAAAATTATACTCTATGTAAGATTAAACAAGCTAAATTTATAGAACCTGTGTCTGCTGGTGAAATGATTTCATTTACTCAAGAAGCAAGCATTGATAAAAATACTATTGGTATAAATGGTAAGGTATTAAAATCAAATAAGATAATTGCAAAACTTTCACTTGTTTTGCAAGATCAAATAAATTAATGGAGTATAATGAATTATATATTAATTAACTTAAAATTTCTATTCACGGAATCATCCATATGAAATGCTTTCTAGTCGATGCCAATATTGCAACTTCACCATATCCGGTATATCCCCTTGGCATGAGTATGGTTGCCAATGCACTTAAAAAGGCAAACCATGATGTTTTCCAATTTGATTTTTTACAAAGCAATTCATCATATGAGAATCTATGCAGCATTATTGCCGAAAAACAACCGGAGATTATTGGCATATCAATGAGAAATATTGATAATGTAAACTCTCTAAAAGAAGAAAAATATACAGGAGTTGTTAAATCAATTGTCAAGGCAATAAAATCTGTAACCAGTTCTCCTGTTGTTCTTGGCGGTACTGCCTTTTCCATTTTACCTGAAAAACTACTTGAAGTCATTGGTGCAGATTTTGGCATTGTGGGAGAAGGTGAAGAACTAATGGTCAAGCTTACTTCTTTAATAGAAGCTGACAAACCTCCTTTACAGAAAATCTTTAAAGCAAAATCCGACCTTAAAGGGACTCAAATTCAAAGAGCTTATTATGATAAAGACATAATGAATTATTATCTTGAAAACGGGTCAATCGCAAATGTACAGACAAAACGTGGCTGCATACACAGATGTGTGTATTGCTCTTACCCTTATCTTGAGGGCAATAAGTTTAGAAATCGTGATATTCAGGAAACCATTGATGATATTAAATTTTTACAAAATGAGTGCAAAGTAAAAATGATTTTTTTTACTGATTCAGTGTTTAATGACAGACAGGGCAATTACATAAAATTACTTGAAGAAATGGTAAGACAAAATATTTCTATTCCCTGGACTGCTTATATAAAACCTGAAAAGATATCTCAATCAACAATCAAGCTCATGAAAAAAACCGGAGTTAGAGGTGTTGAAATAGGTTCTGATGGTGCTTCTGATGAATCACTTGCAGGTTTGGGAAAATCTTTTAGATTTAAGGATGTAATTGAATGCAATAAAAATTTTGCAGACAATAAAGTTGCAACAGCAAATTTTTTTATGTTTGGCTGCCCCAATGAAACAATATCCAGTGTCATGGACGGAATAGACAATATTATTAAATTAAAACAAACTGTTTCTTTTATTTTCCAGGGGATCCGAATCCTCCCTAATACCAAACTCTACAATATTGCTCTTGAACAAGGAGTTATTGATCAAGACAATGATTTGCTTGAACCGGTTTATTATATTACACCGGGACTTGATAAGGATTGGATGGAAAAAACTTTAACGGAAAAATTTAAGCCTTACAGGCATTGTGTCTTCCCACCTAATGCATTGGAAAATAGTGTTAAATTTTTACATAAGCTTGGACACTCAGGGCTTATGTGGGATCTCCTTATTCAAAATAAAAAACGTGGCGCAAAAATTCATGGGAAAGCTGAAATTTAAATAAAATATGATGGATAATACAGATAATATCTGGTGTGTGATACCAGTTTATAATAATGCCCGTACTATCAAGGATATTGTTAAAAAATGCTGTGAAATTCTACAAAATATTCTTGTTATTGATGATGGGAGCACTGATGCAAACCTTTCAGAGCTTTTAAAAAATACTGGCGCTATAGTTATAAGTCATAAAATAAATAGAGGCAAAGGCGCTGCCATATTAACAGCATTGAAATTTCTGGAACAAAAAAATGCTCTCTCAATGATAACTATTGATGGGGACGGTCAGCATCTCCCCTCTGATTTAAAACTTTTTATTGAAGGGATCAAAGCTTTTCCAGATGCATTACACATTGGTATTCGAAATTTTAATCAGACTTCTATTCCCGGTTCCAGTCGTTTTGGCAGAAGATTTTCAAATATGTGGTTTAAAGTTGAAACTGGTCAGGATTGTAAAGACACCCAGAGTGGATTTCGAGCATATCCTGTCCCATTAATTTCCAAACTTAAATTGTTTGGCTCATTTTATGATTTTGAAATAGAGGTCATAGCAAGATCAGCCTGGGCAGGCATTCCAATTAATGAAATTGATATATCTGTGGTCTATGAACCCCTGGAACTACGTGTCTCGCATTTTAAAAAATTTCGAGACAATTTACGCATTTCTTTAATGCATTCAAGGCTTATTGGCAGACGTTTAATACCTTTTCCCCATAAAAAACTTTATAAAAATAAAGAAAACCTTAACTTTTCTCTTTTATTACATCCTGTTGAATTTTTCAGACTTCTGCTTAACGAGAACACAAGCCCTCTTGCATTGGCATTGTCAGCTGCGATTGGAACAGCTCTTGCGGTGCTGCCTATTGTAGGTTTTCATACGATTGCCATTATTTATGTTACTGCCCGCTTACATTTAAATAAAATTATGGCTCTTAGTATACAGGTTTTATATTCACCTCCTTTTGTACCATTTATTTGTATTGAAGCAGGTCATTTTTTACAAAACGGTTCCTTTATTACTGAATTGACTTTATCTTCTTTTAAAGCCAACTGGCAGGAATTTTTTTTAGACTGGATCTTAGGCTCTTTGGTGCTTGCACCTTTTTATTCCCTGGTCGCATTTGTGGGAGTATATTATATAAGTCTTAAAATAAAAAAAAGAATAACAAATAAAACTTATGTCTAATTCAAAAACAATACCAGACAGAGGAAATAAAATAGGATTCTGGTTCTTTAAAATATTTTTACAATTCGGAGGACTGTATGCAGCTTATGTTCTATTATCTGGTGTGACCCTGCATTATTGGTTGTTTGATAGAACTGCAGTTAGAAACGCTTCGGCATATTTAAAAAGACGCTTCGTGTCTGATTCCAGACTTCGTATCCGATTTAAAGTGTACAAATTATTTTATAGCCAGGGCATACAACTAATAGATCGTGTTGCACAGATTTCCGGAGCTGTAAAATTCAATATTCAATTTTCAGGTTGGGACAAACTCAACAAACTTTATAATTCAGGTAAAGGATTTATCTTATTAACTGCCCATGCAGGCAATTGGCAACTTGCCATGACAGAACTTGATCAATTTAAAAAAAAAATTTTCCTGGTTATGAAATCTGAAAATAATGAGGCTGTTAAAAATGCTTTGAACATAAATGAAAACAGTGACATATTTGGTATTATTTCTCCTGAAGAACATCTAGGAGGTATTGTACCTGTTATTAAAGAACTTAATAATGGCAATATCATCTCTTATATGGGCGACAGATCCTATGGGTTTGATTCTATAAAAGTTAATTTTATTGGTGCAAAAGCAAGATTCCCCTATGGAGCTTTTGCCATAGCAGCAGCAACAAAAGTTCCCATTGTAACAGCTTTAGCTTCTAAGATTGACTCTAAAACCTATAAAGTGGACTTTACAAATATAATAAAACCTGAGTATAAGAGTCGAGAAAATAAAAAAAAACAATTATCCGGGTGGGTACAGGAATACGCTGATTTACTTGATGATTTTTTTAAGGAATATCCATATCAGTGCTTTCTTTTTCATGATGTATGGAAAATTGATAATAGTTAAAAGGAGAATATATGTCAGAAAAACAGAATCTTGAAGAAATTAAAACCCAATTAAAAAAAGAATTGATTGAAAATCTTTCTTTAGAAGATATAGAACCAAAAGATATTGAAAACGATAAAATATTATTTGGCGATGATGGGCTTGGTTTGGATTCCCTTGATGCTGTTGAAATTGTTGTTTTTTTACAAAGAATCTGGGGAATAGAAATCAAGGATATGGAAGAAGGCAAAGAAATCCTTGTATCAATAGATACCATGGCTAACCATATTTATAACAATTCCTGATTAAAAATCATTTATATTGATGAATAAGGAAAAAATTTTTATAACTGGCATGGGTATTATCTCTGCCTTGGGAAATTCCTTAGATGATAGTCTCAAAGCACTGCAAAAACATCAGATCAATGCAGGAAAAAATGATCTATTTGATTCTAAAATAGATAAACCTGTATTTAAAGCAGACTTACCCTCTAAACCATCTTTAGAAATGCGTTCAAAAGAACTTGCAAAGTATGCTTTTGATCAGGCAATAACCCAGGCAAAGCTTAAAGATAAAAATCATTTAAAAATCGGGATATGCTGCGGGACTACAGTCGCAAGTCAGCTTAATGATATTGAATTTTATAAAAAATTTCGAGCAGGTGAGGTAAAATCCTTTTCCCCTGTTGAAAATTTTCTTTCAGGCAATATATCAGAATCACTTCTTAAAGAATATAATTTTTCAGGACCTGGTTTTAATGTTGTGAATGCCTGTTCTTCAGGCACTGATGCCATCGGTGTTGCTATGACATGGTTACAAAATGGAGTGTGTGATATTGCAATTGCCGGAGGGGCAGATGAACTTAATCTTGTTCCCATTGCAGGATTTAATGCTTTAGGTATTTTAAGTGACTCTGTTTGCAAACCTTTTGATAAAGACCGGGCAGGACTAAACCTTGGTGAAGGCGCAGCTTTTCTTGTACTGGAAAAAGAATCTACAGCAAAATTTAAAAATACTAAATTTCATGCCCAATGTTTAGGATATTCAATTGCTGCTGATGCATATCATCTTACAAGCCCGAGACCTGATGGTAGAGGGATTATTTCAGCCATTGAAAAGGCTTTGTACCATGCTGGACTTAAAAAAGAAGATATAGGATTTATAAATGCCCATGGTACTGCAACAAAGAATAATGATCTTGTAGAGGGCACTGTTTTTAAAACACTGTTTCCCAAAACAACTAAAATTCTTTCTACAAAAGGGTTTACAGGTCATACCCTGGGAGCTGCAGGAGCTATTGATGCTGTGTTGACCATATTATCTCTGCAAAACCAATGGTTGCCAGCAAGTGCAGGATTTTCTGAACAAGATCCTGAAATCGGATTCAGCCCGGTCACTAAACCAATGGATCTCAATGCAAATTTTGCTCTTTCCACCTCCCTTGCTTTTGGAGGAAAAAATTCAGCTCTTATATTTGGGAGAATTTAATATGGATATACTTGGAAAAGGATTTGCAGACCAAAATACAAAGATTAAAGGCATAAGGCGTGCAGACAAATTTGCTAAAATGGCTGTTGCTGCCTGCCAAGAATCATGTAATTTATTAGACTTTTCCAAAGAAAAAAGCGAAATATCTATAATTTTGGCAACACAATTTGGTCCCCATTCCACAACATTTAAATTTTTGGACAATATACTTGATTATTCTGATACTTCAGCTTCTCCCACAATATTTTCCCATTCAGTTCACAATGCAGCAACCTCATATATTGCATCTTGTCTTGGTATCTGTGGTCAGGCCTTAACTATCACGTCTTTTTCAGATCCTCTAAAACAAGCATTAATTATGGCTGATGCATGGCTTGAACTAAAGCAGACTGAAAAAGTCATAGTATGTTATGTTGAAGAAGAATCAGATCCTATGGTTTTTGCTCATGGTTATTGCGATTTTCCTTCTTATTCTAAAAATAAAATTTTATCTGGTGCAGTATCTATTTTATTACAGCAGGGAAATTTATTTAAAATTCCTGAAAGAATTCTTAATCCGTTTAAATATATTAAGGAGCTATAAATAAATTGGGAACAATTACAAAACAAAGTATTAAAAAAAAATTAACCGAACAAATTTCTTTATCCCTGGGCGAGGAGATTGAAAATATCCGATCGGATATGCTTTTGCATGACCTTGGTCTGGACTCGTTGGGACTTGTTGAATTATTTGTTTTTATTGAAAACGAATTTGCAATAAAACTTATGGAATCGGGTATTTCCCAGCAGGATATTATGAGGATTGATTCTTTATCTGAAAGCATTCATAAGGCTCTGAATAATTAATGAATTTGTTTAAAACATATAAACGCTATTACTTAAATGGAATTGACTTTGTAATGGCAGGACTTAATTTGTTTAATCAAAAACAAACAGGGCTTGGCAATCATTCGCACATTGTACTTGTATTGGATGGTTTGCTTGATAAAAATATACTTGAAAAAAGGCTTTCTAAATTATTGTCTGATTCTTTATTCTATAATGGAAAAATTAAACGGGCATGGCATCTTGCGCCATATTGGGCTCCTGAAAAACAAATTTTTCAACCTTTTGATCTGGGATTTTTTCATCTTAGGTCACCTATGGATCAAGACCTTGATAAATTGCTGCAAAATATAGCTATAAGTCCTTTTAAAAACAAAACAACCTTATTGGGATTTGATCTTGTTCATTGTGACAATAAAACATATTTAATTATGAAATTTAATCATAAAATGTTTGATGCAAGAGGAGCTGAAGCTTTACTTGAATATATATTAAATGATCAGGACCATGACAAACAACTTCTCCTGCCTTGCCAGGGTCCTCAACTTAATTTATGGAAAACCAGATTCTTGTCCGGGCAGCATATTAATAGATTTTTAAGATCAATTTTTATTAAAAACATCAAAGTTGCTTCTCTAAAACAAAACAATGAATCCGGTAATAAACATAATTTTTTCTATTCTTCTTTTTCCAAAGAACAAACCAGGATCATTGATGATTTAGCTGAAAAAAATGCTGGATATCTTATGAATGGGATATACCTTTTAACCTGTGCATCAAAAAGCTTTTGCTCTTTATTTAATCAAGATAAATCTCCCGGGAATATTCTTATCCCTATTAATATTGATATTAGAGAAAATAAATTTAAAAAAGAAAAGATTTTTTTTAATAACCTGTCTTTTATGCTGTTTAACCTTAAAAAAGATTTACCTTTAAATAAATTTTTAATATCCTTGAAATCCCAATTCATTGACCAAATAAAGAAAAAAATACCATTTCATTTTATGAATGCAGCATTACTCATGAGAATTATGCCTTTAAGCATGCTTGCCCGGTTTATGAATTTTAGAATGAAAAAAAATCCTTGCTCTTTTTCCTTCTCTTATATTTCAGAACAGGCGTTTAATTTAAAATCAGTATATGGTCACAATGTTATTAATCTTTTTCATATGCCCATAGTACCTTTTGACCCAGGTATTGGTGTATTTTTCACCCGTTTTAATAAAACACTGAATGTGATTGTTTCAAGCTTTAACACAAAACTTAGTGAAAAAGACGGTAAATCTTTGCACAAACAAATTGTCTGGGAAGTACAAAATGGAAAAATTTGATGCCATAATTATAGGAGCTGGTATTGCAGGACTTTGTTCTGCTGTTACTGCGTTGAATTTTGGCATGAAAACAGCAATTATTGAAAAAGAAAATTTTTTGGGCGGAATCTCACAAGACTGCTTTCATTCACATATTTGCGGGTTGTTTAAAAATGATTTTTCCACCCCTTTTCAGATTGCTAATCCTGGAATCTGCTCTGAAATTTATCAATATCTTTATGAATGTTATGGGGACCAATGCCTTGTAACAATGGGTAAGGTTGAAATTATTGCATTCCTTCAAAACGATTTGTGGAATTATTTTTCAAATATTTTTAATAAAAAAAACTTAATTTTTTTAAAAAATACCAAATGTATTCAAATAAAATCAAATAAAAAAAAAGTTGAATCAAT
>Ga0256845_1002039_pt1 | contig 15208 bp, 10 predicted proteins | sample RiftiametaG_FD_189101 | JGI IMG/M metagenome (GOLD analysis project Ga0256845, IMG submission 189101) | Tube worm associated microbial communities from hydrothermal vent at the East Pacific Rise, Pacific Ocean - Riftia | ecosystem: Host-associated > Annelida > Integument > Unclassified ...
TGGTATGAAGCCCATTCCGAAAGCCCTTCATTTCGTCCCCGTTTTCGCTGGTTTAACAAATATTTAAGTCTACTTGGCTGTCTTGTCTGTTTTGGCGTTATCATTGCCCTAGACCTTGAATATGGACTTGTAGCCCTGGCCATCCTCGCCGCCATCTATTTTTACATTCGTCAAAAAAAGGACCCGGCCCGCTGGGCGGACAGCAGCCGTTCCCATGCAATGCAAACCATACGTAAACAACTGTTCGTAACCTCAGGTGAACCTGAGCACGCCCGTGACTGGCGACCCCACATTCTTGCCTTTACAAAAGATGTAGAACGCAGAGCACTACTCTTACACTTTGCCAATTGGATTGGAGGTTCAACAGGTCTTGTCAGTTGCGTTAAAATAATTGAAGGCCGTGAACCACAGGTAACAAAAGTCAAAAAAAATGAACTGACCGAACTTACATCTTCTATCCAAGATGAAGGGTTGAAGATTTTCCCCCTTGTCGTCTCAGGGCAAAATATCACCGAAACCCTGGAAACCCTGCTGCAAAGCTATGGAGTTGGGCCGCTAAAAGGCAACACCTTCCTCTGTAACTGGTACGGGGAAACCCTGTCATCCTTTCCGGGCCTGACGTCCATGAAATTTGGTCACAATCTGCGGCTGGCATTTCACTGTGGGTACAATATCGTCGTTTTCCATGGTGATCGATTGCGCGTGGAAACTCTTTTTGATCCCGAGAAAAATGACCGCACAATCGATGTCTGGTGGAATAATGATGCAAGCAGCAGGCTGATGTTACTCTTTGCCCATCTGATCACACGGAATAATCTGTGGGAAAAGAGCACCATCAGAGTACTTACCGTTGGCGAAACGACTAACCTGAAAGAGAGTCTTGAGCACGTCGAACAGCAACTTGATGATGCGAGAATTGCAGCAGAGCCCGTGATCATCCCGGATATGTCACCCGATACGATCACACAAGAATCCACAGGATCTGATCTCGTATTTTTACCTTTTCGCATCAAACACTCGATGCTCACCGATGCAAATGGTTTCAGTCTCGAACGGGTTTTGACACGTCTGCCCCCTGTCGCACTTGTTATGGCACGATCAGATATCGACCTTGATGCTGAACCTGAAGAGGGTGCCGCGGGCCAACTTGCCCAGGCAATGGATACTCTACACGATAGAGAAAAACGATTTCTCAGGGTGGAAAAACAATGGGAAAAGCTGGTGGAAAAACATGCTGTTTTAAAAGAACGTTATGAAGACCAAGCAGCACCTTTGGAAAAGTCGGCGGAAAAAGACCTTAAAGAACAACTCAACAACGCCGAAATGGAGTTAGATAAATCCTTTCGCAAAAAGGCAAAAGAAAAAGCGAAATTAGATGACGCGGTCACTGCAGTTTCACAACTTGGCCAGCAAAGCAATGCAGTCATGTTCTCTGAAGAGCCCCCTGGGAACATAAGCAATTCCTGACTATGGGATAAGTAACCGCAGCCCTTCCGGCACCACCTGAATATTCAGTGATAACGATGGGCCCGAATCTCCATCAATCTGTGACCGCATAGTGCTGCTTGGGGAGCTAATCACAATATTTTTCCCTTTATAGAACTCAACCCGTGATGATTTTTCCAGCTTTCCTGTAACAAGGAAAATAAATAGAGAGGCAAGTTGCAAAAAATTGCTGCAGCGAAAAACTGTAATATCTAGGAATCCGTCATCATAGGCAGCATCCTTAAAAACGTTGAACCCTCCACCATAACGAGGAATATTACCTATAAGAGCAAAGGCTTTTGCGCAATCTATCTTCCGGTCGTCGATACGTATATCAATTTCCGTGTGACGATAGGTGAAAAAGGTCTGTATTGCCGCCCATACATAATTGAGTTTATTGATGTGTCCTTTTCGTGTGCGATGTACGAGATGAACAATTGCAGCATCAATCCCAACCCCTGCCACCGCAATACATGTCATGCCATTGACTTGCGCAACATCAATATCTTTGTATCTACCTTGCCGGATTACTTTCAGTGCTTCAGATGGCGTTGCCTGCAACCCAAGCTCGGTTGCCAGCAGATTTTCGTTGCCAGCAGGAAAAATCAGCAGCGGTATTCGACGACCTGTTAAGTGATGGGCAACACTGCGAACAGTTCCATCTCCACCGGAAACAACAAAAAGATCGCAGCCTGACTCAATATGCGCGTCCATGACCGTAAGCGTCTGCTCAAGAGAAGTCAGCTCCTCCCACGTTACACGAAACCCACAATCCTCGATCAAATGGAACAGAACCTTGACCCGATTTGCATGGGTAGTAGAACCGGATTTCGGATTGTCGAGTAAGCAGATTCTCTTCATACCCGGCGACACTACCTGATCTCTTTCAGTTTTTCCAGCAACTGCCGAGACTTTTCAATGGAGCGCATGGCATTTACATGGTGAGGGTTATAAACAAGAGTTCTTTTCCATTCGTTGATGGCAGTTGTCAATTTTTCTTCAACAAAATACTTAATGCCTTTTTTAAAGTGATTTTCCGCTTCAATATCCAGCTTTTCTTTTACTGCAGCTATCGCTTTATCCCGTTCTAAAGACTCATTATCAACCCTGGAATACACTTCAAGGGCATCAAGGTAGTGGCCACTTACATACAGCATGTTACCTTTTTCAATAAGCGCATCGTCTGAAAGAAGCTGATATTCGGCATATTTTTTATTTCGCTCTGTTCGAATGCCCTCCACCTGTTTTGTAACATTTTTAAAGCTGCGATCAACCCGGGAAAGCGTGGCAATAGCAGCATTAAAATGCCCATCATCCTGAAGAATTTTTGCAAGATTCAAAAGAGATTTATTGACGATAAATGATGCCTCGCTATCACCCGGATACTTATCCCGAATTTGTTCAGCAACCGGCAATACTTTTTCGTATTCCCTTGCTTGAAATAATTGCCTGGCAACAAGAATCTCTTTTTGATAATCATGTAAAGCCGGTGAGTAAAAGGAATCCAGAAGTGCACAATTAATCCTGGAACCCGCAACAAGATCCTCTTCACTTTTCACACTTGAAAAATGGGCAACAAGAAATCCATAGACAGGGGAGCCGTAAATAGTTTCAGCAATGGAATCAAAAGTATCATTCTCCTGTACCGTATAAGGGAAAAAACGGGTTGCTTTATACCGTTTTAGCAGATAATCGAGGGCAACCTTGTTGGATGGATCAAACTTAAGGGCTTCAAGAAATGCACGCAGAGCCTTATCTTCTCTTTGTTGCTCGAAAAAATCTTTTCCTTTTTGAACATGTTCATTGGCAATGAGAGCCAGTTTTTCCGAAATGTCCGCTATTTTTCCCGCAACCGTCTCATCCGCATGTTTCCAATAGGCAAGCGCATCGAGGTACTGTTCTTCGTTTTCATTTTTGATCGCCTGCAGCTGAGTGGCCACCGGGAGCAGAACAGAAGACCCACCGGATAATGTTCCGGCACATCCGCCTAGCCCTGCCATCAGTATGAAGAGTAGAATAATACCGTGTATAGTCTTTATGTTTTTAATCATTCCTGTTTTGTTTTCATTGCTTTTATTCGAAAAACCTCAACCATTTCTTTTCTGCCCTTTATTTTTTGCGGTGGCAGGGGCTCAAACTCTACAAGATCATTGAGATGTTCAGTATTCGTATCAATAATAATCTCTCCGGCAGCCGCAAGACCATTAAGGTATGAGGCAATATTTACGCTGTCACCAATAACAGTGTATTCCATTTTCACAGCAGAACCTATATTGCCGGCAACCACAACACCGGAAGCAATACCGATACCAACAGACTGCAAAAGAGGGTTATTCGCTCCATCCGCTTCAGCCAGTGCCTGCTGTATTGCAACGGCAGCCCTGAGACAGCGCTCCGCATGGTCTTCCTGACACACCGGCACACCAAACACAGCCAGCACTGAATCACCTATGAACTTATCTATATAACCACCTTCTTTGAGGATCACACTGGTAGCAATTGCAAAAAACTCATTGAGCTTTTCCACAACCTCTTCCGGTTCTTTTTCTTCAGAATATGCGGTAAAGCCCCGAATATCCGCAAAAAGAATTGAGGCATTCTTTTTACGCCCCTTCAGCCAGGTCTGTTCAGGACTTTTGGTGATCATACTGAGAATTTCAGGACCTACATATTTACCAAAAGACTCCCGTATCAGGGACTGTTGAGATAACTCACGACCCATCCGGTTAAAGGCATCCCCCAGGGTTCCCAGCTCATCGTTTCGTTTTATGTCAACCCTGTGCTGGTAGTTGCCCCGGGCTATCTCTGCAGTTGCAGAAACCAGTTTTGAAAAGGGCTGAGAAAATCGCAGACTGAACACCACCGCAATTGCCATTCCAAAAATAATAATAATAAACGTAGCCCAGAAGAGAAAAGCACTCTCATCAATAAAAAGGGTATCCATAAAATCAACAGAAAGACCTACATGTGCCTCTCCAAGTTTTTTCTGCTGAAAAATAATCGGCATACTGAGATTCAATATCCGTGTATTGTCCGGACGTGTGTAATAAAAATAAGTAACACCATCCTTATGAGAAACTTCCCCAGCCGGATCAAAGGGTTGAAATGGCTTATCTATCTTTTCATGATCAGTATGTGCTTTGATTATTTTATCATTATTGATAATAAATGCATAAAAATGGCCATCAACCGAAGCAACATTATTGGTGAGCATATTCAACGTCAGAGCATCATCAGTGAGCAACGGTATTTTGGCGTTTTGTACAATATGCTTCAAACTGACAGTACTCAACTTGAGAACGTGGTTATAAAGCTTCTCTTTCTGACGTTCTTTAATAACATAACTGAGAATACCTATGGAGACAGCAAGGACGAGCATGGTGGCTATTGAGAGCTGTAGCCAGATCGGAATACGAGGCTTTAAAACTTCCTTGGGAACCCTGTCGCGAACACTCCCTGCCAAAAATTTTCTGCTGTTTGCTGCAAGAGTGGACAGCGGTAGATTGCAATTAGCATAAAACTTTTTTAAGATACGCTTCTTTCTGTTGCTTCCCCGCAAGTGGGCAAAACTTTGAGCAGATACCCTTTTGCTACCATCAAAAACAAGATTGTTCTGTGGTTCCATTACCACACCCGGCAATGTTCTTTTAGCAATCCCGGCATTCACAAACTCTTTTATCCGCACTTCAATATCGGATACCCTACAAAAGACGCCGCGAACCCAGGTAACTACTGTGGTAACTGATTTGGTCATTTTGTCTTTCATTACATTACAGTTGGTCAAGAATGGATACACAAAACTAAACCTCAATTATTACAACTTTCCTGAAAGATATACCAGAAACATCATCAATTTCACTGTAAAAACCCGTAAATAAATGCCATTCCGCTCAACCTAACAGTCAATGTAATTCAAACAACACCACTCCTCCCGTGTTGGAAATATTTTTATGGCCACGCCATGAAACTGTCAACGGCTTTTGCTTTCAAGAAACTGAAAATATTGTTGTACAGTTGGAAGATTGCCCAGCAGAGCACTTATGGCTGTGAGTTCGGTCGAACCAAGATACACTTTTGTGCCGTCCCCGAGGCGATTGTCAAAGTTTCGCGTGGATGTGGAAATAACAGTTGTTCCAGGTCGAACGCGAGCCTGATTACCCATACATAAGCTGCAGCCTGGAATCTCCACCCGTCCACCCACCTGGGCAAACACAGAGAGACCACCTTCCAGTTGTACTGTATCACGATCCATCCGGGTTGATGGAGCTACCCATAATCGTGCTTCTGCATACTTTTCACCATCCAAAAGATGGGCAGCAGATCGAAGATGACTCAAGTGCGTCATACAGGAACCGATAAACGCTTCATCGATTTTTTCCCCTGCAACTTCGCTCAGTTTTTTCACATCATCGGGATCATTGGGACAGGCCAGAAGTGGTTCAGTGATTTTGGCAAGATCAATTTCTATAATGGCTTCATATTCCGCGTTTTCATCCCGCCGCAAAAGACCTGGCTTGCCAAGCCATTTTTCAAGTTGAGCGATACGTCGTTCAATACACTGGCGGTCACTGTATCCATCCTCCACCAATGTTTTTAAAAGGGCCACATTATACTCGACGCTGGTCACCACCGTTTCAACCGGCAGATTGACCGTACACCCCGCCGCACTTCTTTCAGCTGATGCATCTGTTAATTCAAAGGCTTCCTCCACACTGAGATCATCGACTCCTTCAATTTCCAGTACAGTTCCGGCGAAGATATTCTTTTTACCCTCTTTTGGAACTGTGAGTAGTCCCTTTTGCAGAGCCACATAGGGAATTGCATTCACCATATCTCTAACACTGATCCCCGGCCGCCGTTTACCATGAAAACGAACAAGAATAGAAGCGGGCATTTCCATCGGCATAAACCCTAGTGCCGCCGCAAATGCAACAAGACCGGAACCGGCTGGAAATGAAATCCCCAGAGGAAACCGAGTATGAGAATCTCCTCCTGTCCCCACCGTATCTGGCACCAACATTTTATTGAGCCAGGGATGAATGACACCATCTCCAGGTTTCAGTGCGACTCCGCCGCAGTCAACCGTTGTCTCCTGCATAATCTGCCAACGGTCAAAATCAGAGGCTTTAGGGTAGGCTGCAGTGTGGCAGAAAGACTGCATAAACAGATCTGCTTTAAACCGCAGACAGGCAAGCTCCTCAATTTCCTGCATGGTCATGGGCCCGGTTGTGTCCTGAGAACCAACTGTAGTCATCCGTGGTTCGCAAACTGTACCCGGCAGCACACCCTCGAGCCCACAGGCTCGTCCCACCATTTTCTGGGCAAGAGTATAGCCCTGGCTCTTTTTAGGATTGGGATTATCAATTTTCTTGAATATTTCCGGAAAATCCACACCTAAATGATCACAAGCCAGGCTGGTCAACTGCTTACCGATTATAAGATTCAGTCGGCCACCTGCACGATATTCATCAAGCAGGGTAATAGGAGGCGTCTGTAAATCAATTTGTCTATTATTTTGATCTTTAAGAACCCAATTGCGTAAATCAAGCGTAACAGTATCACCGGTTGAAAGGGATGTTACATCACATTCAACCGGGAGAATTCCCGCATCTCTTGCCGTTGCATAAAATATCGGGGCAATGGTACCGCCAAACACACACCCCCCCGTTCTTTTGTTGGGTACACAGGGAATATCCTCACCTGTATGCCATAAAAGAGAGTTTACTGCCGATTTTCTCGATGAACCAGTTCCTACCACATCTCCTGTGAAACCGACCAGTTTGTTCTCTGCACGGAAGCGTGCTATTGCCTCAATGCCATCAGGAAAACGTTTGCCACCGAAAAAAGTAGCATGCAGAGGGATGTCCGCCCGGGACTGGGCCTGGTTGCCCGGAGAAAAATCATCAGTATTGATCTCTCCATCCACTTTGTAAATTGTAACAGACATCGACTGCGGTACTTCTTTTGCCCCGGTAAACCACTCGGCTACGGACCAGGAAACAATTACTTCTTTTGCAAAAGAGTTAGCCGAAGCCATCTCTGCAACCCTTTCAAAATTTTCGTAAACCTTGGTGAGACCCTTTAGTGCATCAGCGCAAAAAGATGCCAGAGAATCTACAGCTAAAAGGTCGACGAGTATCTCAACATTGTACCCGCCACCCATTTGAGAGAGCATATCTATTGCCGCCTTCGGCTCAAGACCATCAACCTTCACCTCCCCAAGAGCCACCTTTTTCAACCAGTAGGATTTCACTTTAGCGGATTTGGATACACCTGGTTCTACCCGGTTTGCGAGAAGATCCAAAAGAATCTGGCTGTTATTATCACCCAATTCCAGCAATCTGGTTATCTCGTGACAAAGATCCACGCCAACGGGCAAAGGAGGCAAATTGAGGGCTTGTCTTTTTTTCGCTTTTTGATTGTATGTTTTAAGCATATATTCCAGCCTCCTGGTTTTACCGAATATGTACTGATTGTATAGACTACCGGATACCCTGTATCCCTCAGGTTTTCATGGCGGTTTTATCTTGCAGCCAGTGCAACCCATCCGAGGTGATAAGGCAATGTTCCCCATCCTGATCGCTGACAACTTCTCCAGTCTCATTGAGAATTTTAACCAACTGACATGTCGTCGGAACGTCCATATGCAGTTTTTCAGCAATTGTTGTGGAATCGAGAACTTCAGGTTGTGGAACTTTCAGGTTTTCGGAAAGGATATGCAGAATCTGCCGTTTGTTCTGTTCTAGTAGCATGGACTTACAACCTTTTTAAAGTGTGTTCAAAATATAATGTTTCAGATACCAATCCACAAAGACCCGTATCTGCCAGTTTATTTCTCAAAAACCGCATGCAGGGAACCGATAAAATCTTTTTCGACATCCCCAAGGTATTCTTCCCATCGCTCACCAAAGCGATAAAACGCCATTGATGCCATTTTTTTGGCAACAATGGCATCCCTGTATGGCTGAAGCTGATCCGCGTTGAGAAGTGCCATTATTGCCTTCTCACCAAGATTTTCAACAAGAACAGACGGTACATACAACTTCATGATATTCCAGACCAGGGAGTCATCCGACAATATCTCTTTCAGACGTTTTTCAAGTGTATCCTGCAAGGCAAAGATCTGTTCACTGCTTATCTCTGATAAATCAAACAGTGGTACAGTGGTATCAGCTGCATGCAGTTTTAATAAAAGACCGGTTTCAAGCCGGGAGTATTTATCCACAAGTACCAGAATATCCCGTATCAAACCCCAGCGCGTGACCGTATCGTTCAACAACTTCTCCTCGTAATCATCCTGGTAGAGAAACGCTGTCAGAACCTCGGCAATCGAACTGCTGAATACTCCGCCCTTATTGGCGGTGGAATCCTTTATCTGCAGGATATCTGTGCGGGTGGCAATATGTCTTCTCGAGGCATCATCAAAAAAGACATTGGCCCCTTCCACGATAAACTTCAGTTCCTGGAAAATATCGAGAAACTCTTTGATATTACTTCTGTTAATTGTATCCTTAAAACCACCGCAGGGAATGAAAGCACGAATATTTGCCGTCTCAATATATTTACGATTATCAGAAGAGCAGAGAAAGGTTTTGTGAAAAAGTGCTCCATCCTCCACCAGAGTCCCGTCCGGCAGAGTTATATTTTTTTCATTGATGGGTACCTTGAATCCTTTTTCACTCAAAGCTTCTACGGGAAAATCGAGAGAATTCAATCTCGGTGATGAATTTCGTTTAAATGCAAGCTTCATCAGTTCTTTTTTATCAAGCCCTTCCGGATCAAAAAGAATTGATCCACCATCTATGATCAGGCATATTTTTCCTTTATAACACTGGATCTGATTCGCTCCAAGATCTCCATCCGGACCACCGGTAATCATCAGATTCATTGTTTTTTCACTGACCTTGGCGTGATCAATGAGCGTTCGAAAAGAACTCATGATTGAAGTAGTGGTCATACCACTGGTTTCAATGCGATCGCCGATTTCGGCATACAGGGCGTCCATATCATTTGTCAGGAGAACAGATTTGCCATCAATCTCAAGCTCTACCCCGTCTTCTCCCTGATCGAAAAGACCGAAAATCTCACCACCACTCAACATACCGTAGGTATCGTGGGGAATACCAAAACTCTTGCCGGTTGTGATGGTGCGCCAATACTGATAACCTTTTTCTTTTGCGTGATAAGCGACTGCATCCATAAGAGGTGCAGTACCCTCGTCAGGCCCGAAAAAAACCATCTCCTGCTTGCCATAATAATCAACAATAGAATCCTCAGGCAGCATCAGATCCATGATACCTTCGGTATAATCATTTAAAGCTTCTTTTCTGTAAGAGGCGTATTGGGGCAGGGGGACAACCACACCTTTGGAGCCACTTTCACAAATATCTTTATGTTTCAGTCTTTGTGCTTTGGGGCCAAGGGCATAATTCAGTAAAACTGCATTATCAAGTTCCGTGTCATAGTTGGATTGTGAAACACGGATAAGGCGCAAACCACCTCGGGCTATATCGCTTGCCCTTAGATGAGTTCCACAGGAGTAATGACCATTAACATAAAAAATTCCAAAGACATACTGACTGAAAACCAGCGGATCAAGAATGGAGTTATCGAAACGAAAGGCAAAGGAGCGTTTTTCAGGTTTATAGAAGTTGGTTTTACTGGTTGCGGTGATAATCTTAAACATAAACCTGAAGATCTCATAACCCAGCGGAAAATCAATAAATCTGCTGGCTATGATTTTATCAAATTCAAGCCATCTTTCTTGCAGTTTCTCTTCCGATATTCTTGATTTTATCTGTGGAGAAAATCGTTTTTCAAAAACATCATAAAGAAACGTGATAAGATCCGGGTTCTTGCTCACCGTTTCAAGAATAACAGGCCCAGCGTAGGTCGATTTATTGGAACTCTGGATACGTTTGGCAAAAGCTTCCCTCTGATCTTTACTGGCAAGATTCTCCAGGATCTCCCGGTCAGTCGCATTTTCACTTTCCTTGAAAATAAAAAGGTGTGTAAAATCAATACTGTTTCCCGCAAAAAGCATTTCCTGAAAACATATCTTTGACTGCAAATAAAGATCTTTTATCGGACTTATGGCAAAAGAGAGAAAAGAGCAGAGATCTTTAACCAGAACATCTTCTTTTTTGCGACTCAACTCACCTGCAACATAAAGCGTACAGACGGAAGAAGGCACAGTCGACTGGCATAAATAGGGTTCCCAGTACCCTCGTACGAGGGTCAGATCATGATCTGCCAGGATCTTTCTTAGAACCGGAAGTTGTGGTGACTCAAAGTCAGAATTGAACATCAACCTGGTTTCCCCTGTTTCGGGTAAATTAAAAACCTCGATCAAAGGAAGGGTTGATTCTTCAAATTGCTGTAAAAATTTTTCGTATCGCCGCCGAGTAGGTTTGGGAGTTGCTGTAAAGTCTCCAGCCAGGGAAAAGAGAAAACGAGACTCTTCAAACGCCTCTCTTGGAAAATCAGCCACTGTCTCTGGCCTAGTAATATAGGTGAAGTACTGACTTTCCGGACTGTAATAATACTCTCTTCTGTGCCCAGGAATCAACTTTTCAAGAACCGCTTCCATACTTTCACGGGTCTCTTCTGTAGCAATCCTCACCCGTTGGATAACATTGGCCTGGTCACTGTCAAAATCTATCTGGGAAACACGCCCATACAAAATAACCCTGCCATCAACCACTTTGATTGAAGTGGCAATTGACTGCAACAGATGAGCAAGTGGTTCTTTCTGTATATTTTCGAAAAAATACCGGGGAAGACCAAGGTCTTCAAGAAGAATTCCTGCAGCCATATTTATGCAATTGGCGGTGAGCAATCCCTCCGAAGAAAGATCAATTACTGCTTCATAAAGAATCCGCGGATCAAGGCCGACCCCTTCCGCTCCGGCAATAATATCAGCACCTCTGGTGCATGATGAAGAGTTGGCAGGGTGCGTTTCCATAAAATCTCCCTCGGCTGAGCAATAACACTCAAATGAAAAAAGGCGTATAAACCCGCCCGACAGCCCTCAGGTCACTCCCTTTGGGCTGTCATAGTATAATTAAATAATTATTTCTTTTAGGTGATATGTTACTGGGATTCAGCCCCCAGAGTAAAACCAAGATCCAGAGCCTCGTTATTCAACTCAAGAAAATCCCGGGGAACCCTGTCAGCCACAGCAGACATAACCGATTTGGGTCGTATAACCTCAGTAATGCCGACAAGGGCACCAAGAACGCAGATATTAAAAACAACAGGCTTACCAATCTTAGCCATTACCTCCTGAAAAAGAGGAAGTTCCACCTGTCTGGCATCAACCTTTTTAGTGGTCTTGACAAACTTGGTATCCGTCAGCAAAAGCCCGCCGGGGCGAACTATAGAGGAATATGTATTATAGGCATCCTGTGTCAGGCAGACCAGAACATTTGGTTGCCGCACCTCAGGAAAATTGATCTCCTCATTAGAGATAATAATATCACTCCTGGTTCCACCACCTCGGGCAGCAGCTCCATAGCTTTGGGATTGGGTGGCATTCTTTCCATCATACATTACCGCCGCTTCGGCAAGAATTATTGCCGCTGTTATAACACCCTGACCACCGGATCCTGAGAACACGAGTCGTACTCTATTCATGAGATATTCTCCTTTGTCGCATGGGCGATTATCTTGTCGTACTCTTCGCAATATTCTGGTTTGTCAGTATCGACAAAAATCCCTCTTGGAGTAAGGGCAGGATTTTTCTCAAGGGCCTTGGAACCGATTTTTGCAGTACCCGATTTTTGCAGTTCAAGCATGCTGGCAGCATCACCTTCTTTATTTTTCCTGCCGTAATGGGTTGGGCACTGGGAAAGCAGCTCAACCACTGAAAAACCTTTATGCATGATCGCCTTTTTCAAAATATCCGTCGTTTCCTTTACATGGAAAGCGGTGGAACGTGCAACAAAAGATGCTCCTGCAGCTGTTGCCAGCTCAACGACGTCAAAGTTATCATCGATGGTGGTAAACGGTGCAGTAGTTGCCTTTACCCCGGGGCCGGAAAGTGGTGAAAACTGGCCGCCAGTCATACCGTAAATGCGGTTATTCATTACAATTGCGGTAATATCAATGTTCCGCCTTGCTGCATGAATAAAATGGTTGCCACCAATTGCCAGTGCGTCACCATCACCCATGGGCACCAGAACTTTCAATCTGGGCTGACTTAATTTTACGCCGGTTGCAAAGGTAAGCGCCCGACCGTGAATCGTATGCAGCGAATGAAAGTCAACATAACCGGAAATCCGTGCAGAACAGCCGATTCCTGATACCATGACAATCTCATTCTTATGGAGTTGTAATTCCTCAACAGCACGAATAAGTGAATTAAGGATAGTGCCATGGCCGCAACCGGGACACCACATATGAGGAAAGTACCTCTCGCGCAAGTAGTCTTTAACAGCCATGTTATACTCCCCTCCCCTGGATAACCCGTAGGAGTCTTTTGATATCTGCAGGTGTGATAAGTTTCCCGTCGATCCTGTTAGCAAGAAATACCCGGTTGGGTTTTCTTACGGCAGCTTTTACCTGGGCCGTTACCTGTCCCATATTCATCTCAACGACCAGAACAGCTTTGGCATTTGCACATTTCTCTCGAACCATTTCCGTTGGGAACGGCCAGATTGACTGCAACTCCAATACGCCGATTTTTTCGCCTTTGGCCCGCCTGTTTTTTGCCAGGTGGATGGCGGATCTAGCAGAAGATCCATAGGAGACCATGATATACTCAGCATCCTCTAAAAAATGTTCTTTGTAACGGGTAATAGACCGAACATTATTTTCAATCTTATCCACAAGATGTCTGAGTAATTCATTCACAACTTTAGGATTGTTTGAGGGAAAGCCCCACATATCATGAAAAAGACCAGTCACGTTGTACTTATGCTCACCACCAAAATCAGACATGGGTAACCGGCCGTCTTCCCGTGGTAAATAAGGATGATAATCTACTCCCTTGCCAAGCGAAGTTCTGAGTCTGCTGACAATCTCCACCTCACCCTTTTCAGGGATAACCAGTTTTTCCCGCATATGGCCGACTACTTCATCAAACAGCAGGACAACAGGTGTACGGTAGGTCTCCGCCATGTTAAAAGCGTCAACTGTCATATTAAAGACATCCTGATGATTCGAAGCTGTCAAGGCTATGATTGAGTGATCACCATGGGTTCCCCACCTCGCCTGGTTAATATCCCCCTGGCTGACATGTGTAGGGTTACCGGTTGAAGGGCCACCTCTCTGTACATTTGCAATCACACACGGTATTTCCGTCATACAGGCATAACCAATGGCTTCCTGCTTTAAAGAAAAACCGGGGCCACTGGTAGCCGTCATCACTTTTTTACCTGTGAGTGACGCACCGATTATGGCACACATTGAGGCTATTTCATCTTCCATCTGGATAAACTTCCCACCAGTTTCGGGCAATCTCCTTGAAAGGTGTTCAGCAATTTCTGTTGAAGGAGTAATTGGATAACCAGCAAAAAAATCGATGCCAGCATAGATTGCACCTTCTACACAGGCTTCATTTCCCTGGATGAAGCGTATATTCTCACTCATTTCCATCCTCCTCTGTCAGCACCTCGATTGCCAGATCCGGGCACCGTAATTCACACATCCTGCAACAAATGCAGTCTTCCGGGCGGACCACCGTCGACTTTTCCTTGCCGTCCAGCTCCAAGACCTTTGTCGGGCAAAAGTGAACGCAGATACCGCATCCTTTGCACCAATCCCGGTTTATCAGGATTTCCTTGAGTTTCTGCCTGGCCATACCATCCTCTTTGTTGTTGATTCTCTTAGATCAACTTTCGGATTTTTTAAGGAACCATTAACAAGATTCCCGTCATTGCATCAGCTTTTTACCAACCCCATGTATCGGGGTAAAAAAATAGGACGAACTCTCCGTACTTTTCAAAGCTTGTACCTCAATCTAACGCACTGTCAAGAACTATTCCTCTGTAGACCTCTTTTTTTCCATAAAAGGATAGGCAAAATTTTCCGGTGGTACAAAAGTCTCTTTAATTGTTCTGGTGGATACCCAGCGCATCAGGTTTGCCAGGGAACCGGCTTTATCGTTGGTACCCGACGCTCTCCCCCCACCAAAAGGCTGCTGGCCCACAACTGCACCCGTGGGTTTGTCGTTAATGTAAAAATTACCTGCAGCATGCTCTAATCGTGACAAAGCAAGACTCACAGCTTTTCTATCTTTTGAAAATATTGATCCTGTCAGGGCGTAGGACGATGAACTGTCGCACAGCTCCAGGGTTTCCTCAAATTTTTCGTCATCATAAACATATACCGTTATAACCGGACCGAAAATCTCTTCGATCATGGTGCGAAAATGTGGATCACTTGCTACAATAACAGTTGGTTCTATAAAATAACCGACACTATCGTCACAACCACCACCGATAATAATTTCTGCATCACTATTACTTCTGGCAAATTCGATATACTCAGAGATGGAATCAAAGGCCGATCTGTCAATCACAGCACCAAGAAAATTTTCAAAATCCATGGGCGAACCCATTTGTATTGAACCAATTTCCTTTTTTAGACCCGCCTCAACAGCTGCCCAGAGGGACCTGGGAATATAGGCTCTACTCGCCGCTGAACACTTCTGTCCCTGGTATTCAAAAGCTCCCCGCACAATTGCTGTGACCAGCGATTTGACCTCCGCACTGGGATGTGC
>Ga0256845_1002040_pt1 | contig 15203 bp, 17 predicted proteins | sample RiftiametaG_FD_189101 | JGI IMG/M metagenome (GOLD analysis project Ga0256845, IMG submission 189101) | Tube worm associated microbial communities from hydrothermal vent at the East Pacific Rise, Pacific Ocean - Riftia | ecosystem: Host-associated > Annelida > Integument > Unclassified ...
CTTGGTATAATCGAATCAGTAATCACAGATAGCTTTTTATTGGAAATAATTTTTCCATTACAAGAGTTGGTTTTTATATCTTTAGAAATATCTTTTGTAATATATATTTTAAATAACGTTAAAGAAGAAGAGAGTGTGGAGTGAAAAAAGAAACTACTAAATGTAGATATTGTCGTAAACCATTAGAAGAGTTTGATTGCTCTTTAATCGCTAGTAAAGAGAGAGGTAATGGAAGTTTAATATTTAGTATTTTTATATTTATAATTTTTCCATTAACGTGGTTTTTAGAGTTAGTTTATGATATGAATAGAGACTCAAAACTTGAAAAGAAAGGAAAAACAACTACCTGTACAAATAAAGATTGTATCGGTTATCTTGATGGTTGTAAATAAAATAGTGGCAAAATAACAGATTAGACTTTAACTCTTTAGACTATCAGAGTTTTGCAATAAGCCTAATCTATTTTCTACTTATCGAAACTACTATTTTCTATAAGGACTGCATAAAAGTAGCCAGCACCCAAATCTACATTTGCTTTTAGTGTACCTTTGGCTATGACCATATCTCCTGGTGCTACGTTAGTTGTACCCATTTTTGCAGTGAATATTACTTTGTTTTTATCTGTAGTTTTAGAGTTATCTTGAACATGAATCCAATCTTTTCCCATAATCCCACTTGAGATTTTAACTACTTGACCTCTTACGATTACATTTTTGCCATTGAGCGTAGCATTCTTAGCATACAACTCTTCGATTTTGTACATTCCATCTGCGGCTATAAGCGATATGCTACCCAATATAAACACTAAAAAAGCTACCAATACATTACGTTTCATAGAAACCTCCTAAATTTTTTATAAGTTTACAATAAACAAGAGGGCAATTTCCTTGTTTTAAGTCATGATTTAATAAAAAGTTTTTTTATTTTTAATAGACCCTGTTTCATGCCACTATGTTTCATTATTTTTGCTACCGTTTTCCAGTCTGCTCTTTCATAACAAGGCTTTGGGCATTTTCTACAGCTTGGTTTATCTTCATGAGGGCATTGTTGAAGTTTTTGATAAGAGAGGAAAAAAGTATCTCTACATGTAGAGCATAAATTATACTCAACGTTTACATCTAAATTATAATCTCTATAAACTAGTTTTGTAGTATTTTCTTTTTTTAGTGCATCTTTGTGTTTGTCATCACAATAGATTTGTATAAACTTTAGTACAGTTTTTGTATCGTGTATAAACTTTTCATCTGTCATCTTAATCCTCCTCTTTGACTCCAAGAGTAGTTTTTATCATTTTTTACATAAGAGAAATATAAATCACCAGAATTTCTCCATGGGTCTAGTACAACTCCTTCACTAAATTTACATCTTTTACATGTAGCAATCAAAGAGTTATGCTCTTCCCAGTAGTCATTTATGTTTGCACCACCAATATAATAATCAAAGCTTTTTAGCTCTAATTTTTTTGCATGTGCTAACATGTCGTAAGCAAAATGCCAACAAAGACCTCTTTTTTTAACTCCTATATTGACTAAAAAATTATGATAAAGAGGAGGAGTTACTAGCTTATAATCCTTTTTTAATTGTGATGAAAAGAGTATCATACTTTTGGAAAGTATTTTTGCCTCTTGTGTTTGAACATCTAAACTTGATAACATATCATAAAGTTTTTCATTTAAAGGAGGCTTTGCCTCTTTTGCACAACCCAAAAAAAGAGTTAAGATTAGGACTACATGTAAAGAGGTTGATTTGATACTATAACTCCATCACTATCTGCATATAGATAGGTATTTTCTATAAAATTTACGCCTGCAAAACTAAGATTTATTGCAGTTTCACCACTGTTTTGTATAGGTGCTTTTTTAGGACAAGTTCCAAGAGCCAAAAGTCCTACATCAATATTTTTTGTTGTTTTCGTGTCTCTGATATAGCCATTTACTATGATGCCTGCCCAGTTATTTTGCTTTGCAAAAGCCATGAGTTTATCTCCTACAACAGCTACATACTTAGCATTAACATCAACCACGCAAACCATATTATTACCCTCACTTTTAAGTAACTTTATAAGTTCAGTATTGTTATCTATTATTTTACATGTAGCTATTTGACCAGTAAATTTACTGACTCCACCATAAGAGTAAAATAAAGGTTCTAAAACTTGTACTTTATCATCATATTTATCACATAAATCAGCTGTAAAAAATTCCATATTGACTCCTTTTATGTGATTATATCAAAACTTAAAAATAAATTAGATAAAATACCTAACTTACAGAAAAATAGATAGGTTTAATATGTTAAAAGTGGTTACGGGTGTAGTAGGCAATGATATACATGTAGTTGCAAATAGATTGATAGATATCTCGCTTCAAGCGAGAGGTTTTGAGGTTTTTAATCTAGGAGTAAATACATACTTAGAAGAGTTTATAGATGCGGTTGTTGAGACCGATGCTGATGTTCTTCTCATCTCTTCGTTAAACGGAGAGGCAGAGGGTTGGTGTAGAGAGTTACAGTTTTTAATGGCAGAGTATGAGCTAAAAGATGTTACTTTTGTCATTGGGGGTAATCTCTCAGTTGGTGAATCAAAAGATGAAGATTTAGTACAAAAATACCAATCATTTGGATTTGATTTGGTTTTCCATCAAATAGAACTGAATGATGGTTTAGATCAACTTGAAGAGTTTTTGGAGGCTAAGTCATGAGCCTACACCAAAAAGAACGAGATATAATCATACAAAATCAATATGTAGACAATTTTGATTTTGATGAAGTTGAAGAGTTTATAAGAGGTGCATCAAAAGACCTTTTTATCTCACATAAGTTCAAAAACTCTGATACCACTTTAGTCCAACCTCGTGGCGGTTTTCCTACATATCAAAAACAGTTTGAGCTTTATGAAGAGTTTGAGAAAGCTGACATAGACGTTATGCCACTTACTATTGACTCACATACAAGACTAAATGACTACGGTAGTGCTAAAAAAATGCTTGATTTGAGTGAAGCTAATGAAGTAGATATGTTAAATGGCTATCCTTTAGTAAATCACGGTTATAGAACTACAAGAAAGATGATAACTCATTTTAATCGTCCCGTTAGTCTAAGACACGGAACTCCTGATGCTAGACTTTTAATAGAAACTGCACTTGCAAGTGGTATTTTTGAGATTGAGGGAGGTCCTATAACTTACCTTTTACCATATTCAAAAAACTTTCCTCTTGATAAAGCATTTTTGTACTGGAAGTATGTTGAAAGAGTATGTGCAAACTACTCAGGACTCAATGAACCTATAAACAGAGAATCTTTTGGACCTCTTACTGCTACTCTTGTTCCTCCTTGTGTAACTATTGTTATTCAGCTTTTAGAGATGTTGCTTTCACTTGAAGAGGGTGTGAAGTCATTTTCAGTTAGTTTTGCTCAAAGTGGTTCAGTTACTCAAGATGCAGTAATGGCAAATGTCATTAGGAAAATGGCTGATTTTTATGCTAAAAAGATTGGTGTTGAAGATGCGACTATAAATCTAGTGTATCATCAATGGATGGGAGCATTTCCAAGAAACAAAGAGTTCTCTGACTCACTTATAAACTCAAGCTCATTTATTGCAAGACTCGTCCAAGCCGATAAGATAATCATAAAAACAAGAGATGAAGCATTTGGAATCCCAACTATGCAGTGTAACGCTCAATCAGTAGCAAACACTAAATATACATTTAAGATGCTAAAAGGTTTACCACCAATCACAGATGAAGAAGAAGAAGCAAACTTAACTGAGGAGATACACTCTATAATGGAAGCTGTTTTCAACGACAGTGCAGACACTTTATGGAGAAAGGTTTTTAATTCTATCAAAAATGGAATCATAGATGTTCCTTTTTCACCTCATATCATAAATCATAATGCCGTGGTAACCATAAGAGATGAAAACAGTAACATTCGCATTATAGAACGAGGTAGTATGCCTATAAGTAATAAGTGTTTAGCTTACGAGAAATCAAAAGTAAAGATAAGCGAAGATAAAACAGCAGTTATAAATAAGATAGTAGAAGATATAGGAGTTATGCATGAGTAAGTTACTTATAGACGTTGGAAGTACCTACTTTAAGATTAGCTCTGATGAGGATGTAAAACAGCAGTTTCGTGATTTTAACAAAACAATTTTCGATGATTTGAGTTCTTGCTTTGGAGATACAATAAAAAAGTACGATAAACAAGATGTACATATATGCTCATCGGCCAATGGAGGACTTAGTACACTCATCGTAGGATTAACAAACTCGTTTAGTCTAAAGTATGCTAAAAATATAGCCTTTAACTCTGGAATTAACATCATAGATACTGTACTTTATCACCATATAGATGAGAGTGCAATCCCTGGGGATTTGTTAGATGTAGTTATAGTAGTTGGTGGGATAGACAGCATAGGTGGTTTGTATGATGAAAAACTATTTAATTACTTAGTAAAACTAAACTATAGCAATGTAGTCTATGTTGGAAGTAAAAAAGATGCTGATTACTTGAGTAAAAACATAGAAAAATTAGTAGTTTTAGACAATATTATAACAGATAAACTAAAAGTACATGAAGAGGGCTTAAAAGAGTATCTTACAAACCTTTATCAGCAAGATATAGTGGGTAAAGAAGATATAAAAGAATTGTATAAGTTAACTTCTAATCAAATTTATTCAACGCCATACATTGTAAATCAATCTTTGCCACTTATTGATGCAAGGTTTGAAGTGATAAACCCTTTTATAGTTGTGGACATTGGTGGAGCTACTACAGACATACACTATAGTAAAGACTTAGCAAGAGACAATATGGTAACAAATAGTGAGTACGATAGACTAGTTTTTAAAAAACTTGGGGTTTATAAGTCAAAAGAGAGTTTGGTTTTTGCTGCAAAGAACAATGAGTTTGTTTATGAGCTTTTAAATTACCTTAATGTTACAGAAAATATACTTGAAGAAGAGAGTGAGAAGGCAACTAGAATTTTGATGCAACTCTCTATATTTTTAGTTTTATGTAAAGTATCAACTCATAACCCTAACTATATAACATTGGATTTACACATACTAAAGAGCGTGGTTTTAACAGGTGGTATAACAAAGGTTTTAAGTTACGATGAGGTTGAGGCTATAGTGCAGTTTTTTTACAAAAAAATACTAAACACAACAGCCACTCCTTCGATACTTCTTGATTCAAATTATGATATTTGGACATTGGGTATGAATGCACTAGATGATAAAAGGAAACAAAATGTCAATTAACTGTATGAGAGCATTGATAGAAAAAGCAAATAGAAAATCACCAAATGAGATTGCTATCATAGATGGGAAACAAAAACTAACATACAATGAGCTTTTTACCAAAGTAAATCAAGTAGCACATTACCTTAGCGAGCTTGAACTCTCTAAAGGTAGTCGAATTGGTATATACTCTTATAAGGGAGTAGAGCAGGTTATAGCTATCTTGGCTGTTATGTCTACGAAACATATATTTGTACCTATTTCTAGACTTTTAAAGCCTGAACAAGTTAAGCATATTATAAATGATTGCGGGATTACATGTATCATCACTGATAAGGCAAAGTTAAAGAGTCTTGATGAGGTAGTTTTTGATGGCACTATCATCACTTATGAGGCAACAGGTAGGGAAATGGTCTCTTTTGAAGAGATATATAAGTGTTGTACCAAAAAATATGAATGTGTTATAGGTGGACACTCAAATGCCGTAATTACTTACAGTGTTGGTTCATCTGGTTCTCCAAAAGGAATCGTTATAACTCATAGAAATCTAGTAGATAGTGCTAGAGTTGCATCTCAGTATCTTGATATTCAAAAAGAAGATGTTATCTCTGGTATATTGCCTTTTACTTTTGATTATGGGCTAAATCAGATGTGTTGTGCAGTTTATAAAAGAGCTACATTAGCGGTTCATAGTATGCTTCTTTCATCTGATTTTTTCAATCATGTTTTAAATGACAAAGTTACTATCATACCTCTTATGCCTATACATATAACTCAGATGTTTGATGATGAGAGTATGAGAGTACCAAACCACAAATTGCTTTCAAATGTAAGACTCATAACAAGTAGTGGAGGAAAACTGACTGAAAAAATGAGAAAAGATATAGAATCACACTATACAAATGCAGAGTTTTACTCTATGCATGGTCTTACAGAAGCTTTTCGTTCTACTTATCTTGAACCAAGTCAACTTAAAATTCGCCCAGATTCTATTGGTAAGCCAATTCCTGATGTAGAGATATATGTCATTAATGAAGATGGAGTTGAGTGTAAACCAAGAGAAGTTGGAGAGCTTATTCATCGTGGTGGCTACATATACAAAGGTTATTGGAATGCAAAAGATGACACAGATAAACTTTACAAATCTATTAAGGTTTTAGAAAAAGTTGTAAATCTTGATGGTGATTTGACTGATGAGATAGTCGTTTGTAGCGGTGATTATGTCTATAAAGATGAAGAGGGTTATATATACTTTGATTCAAGGAAAGATGAGATTATAAAATCTTGTGGGTTTAGATTTAGTCCAGCAGAGATAGAAAAAGTTGTTTATGACAATCTCGCGTTTGTGAAAGAGTGTGCAGTTTTTTCTATAGAAAATGAGTTGATTGAGGAAGAAATAATAATGGTTTATAGTGCTTTAGTAGAAGTAGCCAAAAATGAGATACTTTTTGAGCTTAAAAAACATCTTCCAAATCATATGATACCCTCAGTTGTTCTTTTTAAACAAAAACTGCCACAAACCAACACAAATGGCAAAAAAATTGATAAAAATGCACTAAAAAAAGAGGTTTTAGATTTAGTTTAAGTTAAAATATTGATAAAATAAGGGAGAAAAAATGGTTAGATGTTTCAAAAAAAGATTTATTGTTTTGATAGTTATGTCACTTACAATGTTATTAGAAGTAGCTAGTGCTACTGAAACTATTAGAGTTGGTGCATTGCGTTTTACTTCTCATGCTGCTAGTTTTGTAGCATTTGAGCGAGGTTATTTTAAAGATCAAGGGCTTAATATAGAATTTAAGTTTTTTAAAGCAGCTCAACCGATGGCTATTGCTATTGCTTCTGGTGATGTTGACTTTGGGGTTACTGCGATATCTGGGGGACTTATAAATCTTGCTGGAAAAGGTGCTATAAAAGTAATTGGTGGTGCTTTACATGAAGAAAAAGGCATAGATGGACAAATGATAATTGCTTCAAAAAAAGCGATAGATGCTGGACTTAAAACACCTGCTGATTTAAAAGGAAGAACTTTTGGTATAACTCAAACTGGCTCATCTTTTCATTATATGGCACATAAAATTGCACAAAAAGAGGGATTTTCAGTTTCAGATATTAAATTAAAACCTTTGCAAAAAGTAGGAGCTATCATAGGAGCTTTAAAATCAGGACAGATTGATGCTTGGTCAATTGTTCCACATATTGCTAAAGGGCTTTCAAAAAGTCCTAAAATAGAGATTATTGGTAAAGTTTCTGATTATATTCCAAATTATCAAGTTACAACAGTTTTTACATCAGCTTCAATTGCTAAAAATAGACCAAAATTAGTTAAGTCATTTTTAACTGCATTTTCACAGGGTGCAGCTGATTTTAATGCTGCATTAGTTGATAAAACAGCTGGAGATAAAGCATCTGAAGATATGATAAAACTTATTCACAAATACGTTTATGCTAGTAAACCATATGCAAAAGCTGCTCCTTCGATTCGTAATGGCGCTATGCGTATAAACAAAAATGCTAAGTTAAATATAACAAACATTAAAGACCAATTAGATTGGTTTAAATCAGAAAAACTAGTAAAACAAAACATTTCAATGGATATGTTAGTGGATACTAGTTACGTAGATACATACTAAAACTATATGGATTTAAGTCTAAAAAATATTTCGCATAGTTATGGTGAAGTTGAAGTTCTTAAAAATATTGATTTAGATATAAAAAAGGGTCAAATCGTATGTTTGGTTGGCCCTTCTGGTTGTGGAAAATCAACATTACTTAGATTTATTGGTGGTTTAGAAAAACCATCTTATGGTCAAGTGATACAGATTGGTTTAGCAAATAAAAATTCGTTGAATCCTCTTACCTATATTTTTCAAGACTTTGCATTGTTACCTTGGTTGAGTGTATATGAAAATATTGCACTTGTGCTCGAAGATCACAATATAAAAAAAAGTGAGATAAAAAAGATAATCACTGATGTTTTGAGTAGAACCCAATTGAGTGAATTTACCAATGCTTTACCAAAACAGCTAAGTGGTGGCATGAAACAAAGAGTTGCTATTGCACGAGCATTGAGTGTTAAACCTGAAGTTATGTTGATGGATGAGCCACTTTCTGCCTTAGATAGTCAAACTCGTGAGTTACTTATGGATGATTTGATAGAGTTATGGGAAAAAGAACGATTTACCGCTTGTTACGTTACTCACAATTTAAATGAAGCTGTTAGACTTGGTCACAAAATAGTTGTTCTTTCAAGACGACCAGGTTGTATACGAGAGATAGTTGATATTGATATTCCTCTTAAAGAGAGGCATAAACACATAGAAGAGTTAGATAAAAAACAGAAAAAATTATGGAGTTTGATGCGGGAAGAAGCATTGATAGCAGATAAGGAACTAATCAATGTCTGATGAAAAAAACTCAAAAGAGGTTGTTTTTAGAGGTGGTGGATTTACCTATAGACCAATTTTCTATGTTGGTCCTATATTTTTTGCGATTATAATTGCTCTGTTGGAGTGGGGGACTAGTAGTGGTTTTATATCTGATTTAACACTTCCAAAACCATCAGGAGTTTTTCAAGCATTTGTAGAGCTTTATGATTCTGGTCTTCTTTACAAGCACCTAGTACCATCATTGACAAGACTTTTTGTTGGTTCTTTGATGGGGATTACAGTGGGAATTACTGTTGGTCTCTTTATTGGGTTATTTAGTTTTGTTCGTGCTGGATTATTACCTATTGTTGCGGCACTTTTTCCTGTTCCAAAGATTGCCCTTTTACCATTATTTGTTATTTGGTTTGGCATAGATGAAGGCTCAAAGTATGCACTAATAGCATTTGGGTCATTTGCTCCAATGGTTGTTGCAACATATACTGCTGTCGATAACGTAGATCGTAGTTACATTCGTATGGGACAAAGTTTTGGGTTAAAATGGTTTTCTATTGTAAGTAAGATAGTCCTACCTGGAGCACTTTCTGGGATACTATCTGGATTAAGAATTGCTTTGGCAATCTCTATCATTCTTTTAGTGGCTGCTGAAATGCTAGGGGCAACGTATGGAATAGGAGCATATGTTTTAGAAGCAGGGTCTTTATATGATTTAGAGCGTCTTTTTGTAGGAGTAACTATATTGTCAATTTTTGGTATCATAATTAATTGGTTTATTGGCATAGTAGAGAGAAAGCTATTAAGTTGGCGTACATAAAAGTTGTCTTAAGTAAATAAAAGGTATAATCCATACCTAAAAAATAAATTTAACAAAGGATGTTTTGTGAAAAGAACATATCAACCACATAGTACACCAAGAAAGCGTACTCACGGTTTTAGAACCAGAATGAAGACTAAAAATGGTCGTAAAGTTATATCTGCACGTCGTGCAAAAGGTAGAAAGAGATTAGGACTATAAGCAGTTTTAGAAAACTTACACTTAATAGTGAGTTTTCAAATGTTTATAAACACGCAAAGAAATGGCACTCTGATGGTGTTGTTGTCTTTTTTAAAAAAGGTTCAGAAAAGAAGGTTGGTTTTACAGCTAGCAAAAAGGTTGGTAATGCCGTCAAAAGAGCACAAGCAAAACGTAGAATGCGCGCATTGTTTTTTGAAAATCAAGATAACTTGATAGACGGTAGTTATGTATTTGTAGCAAAAGAACGAATGAGTCAGATGTCTTATGATGAGTTAAAAAGAGGCATAACGTGGTCTCTAAAGAGGCTTGAGTGTCTAACATCTTAAAACATCTGGCCCTTTTTGTCCTTAAATTGTATCAAAAAGTTTTTACACTGTTTAATTATGGAAGTTGTAGGTATTATCCTACATGTTCTGAGTATGCCAAATGGCAGATTTTACACAACGGTATTATAAAAGCTTGTTTTTATAGTTTATTGAGAATTTTAAGATGTAACCAGTTGTTCCCAGGTGGAATTGACTATCCAGTTATAGCTAAAAGTTTTCATAACTCTCTTGTTACTCCTCCCACCTCTAAATCTGCAGATATAAAATTTTGGTTTGTACCAAAAAATAGTAAAAGTTTTTATGTTATAAAAGCTTTTAAATAACCTCTCAAAAGGGAACGCCGTGATAGACAAACTGAGCAATCAGAGTAGAATAATTATAGCAACGGTTTTATCATTTTTATTCTTCGCAACATATGACTACTTTTTTATTCCAAAAAAAGAGATAACACCAGAACCAGCAACAAAAGTTGAGAAAAGTGTAACAGCAAAAGCACCAAAATCTTCATCGTCTATGTCTTCATCTAGTAAAGTACCAACTACGCAAGCAGCACAAAGCAAAGAAGAGATTATAGCAACTGTTATAGCCGATAAGTACGAGCTAAAAATAGATAGACTTGGTCGCATAAGTAAATTTTATCTTCGTGAAGGAAAATATACTGATGAGAATGGAGAAAGAATTCAACTAGTAGATTCTGAACTTGCACCATACCCTTTAGAGATTCGTTTTACAGATGCATCTTTAAATTCACAAGCTTTTGCAACATCTTATACAGCTAGTACTAACAGCGTAAAAGTTAGAGAAAATGGAACTAAAATTACTCTTTCACAATCTCTTAGTGGCTTACATGTAGAAAAAATACTAACTTTTTATCCAAATGGAAATTATGATTTACATGTAAGGCTTGATAATTCTAAAGAGTATTTTATTACACCAGGTTTTAGACCAAATGTTGCAGTAGATAGAATGACATTTCATGGCTCGCTTATAAAAGAAGCAGATGATACTTTAAGAGTTATCGACAGTGGTGATGCACAAGGTGAAAAAGGCTCAATGTCAGCTCAATTTGCCGCATCAACAGATAGATATTATGCAACAATGCTTTATAATCTCAATACTGGTATTGATGTAGTTGTTAGTCCAGTAAATGAAGATTTTCCACTACTTTTCATAAAAGGTAAGCAAGATTTAAAACTTGGTGGATATATGGGTCCAAAAGATCATGTAACACTTTCCGCTATTGATGCTAAACTTACAGACGTAATAGAGTATGGATTTTTTACGTTCATTTCACGTCCTCTTTTTAAACTTTTACAATTTTTACACTCTGTTTTTGGTAACTGGGGTTGGTCTATTGTTGCTATGACTATGCTTATTCGATTAGTGTTGTTTCCTTTGACATACAAAGGTATGGTATCTATGAATAAGTTAAAAGCATTGTCTCCAAAGATAAAAGAGCTTCAAGCAAAGTACAAAGGTGATAAACAAAAACTAAATACTCACATGATGGAACTTTACAAGAAACATGGAGCAAATCCAATGGGTGGTTGTCTTCCTATGCTTCTTCAGATTCCAGTTTTCTTTGCAATCTATAGAGTTTTACAAAATGCAATTGAATTAAAAGGTGCAGAGTGGATTTTTTGGGTAGAAGATTTGGCAATTATGGACCCATATTATATTCTTCCTGTTGCTATGGGTGTTACTATGTTCTTACACCAAAGAATTACACCTACAAACTTCACTGACCCTATGCAAGAGAAGATTATGAAATTTTTACCACTTATATTTACATTCTTCTTTGTAACATTTCCTGCCGGTCTTACGCTTTATTGGTTTACTAACAACCTATTCTCAATTGCTCAACAGTACTACGTTAACTCACTTTTTGCAAAGAATAAAGAGCTAGAGCCAGTTAAAGTAACTGATAAAAAGGCTAAAAAATGATACGTATAGAAGCTAATACTTTAGAAGAAGCATACTCAAAAGCTGCGGCAGAACTAACTTGTTCTGTTACACAGATAACATTTAATGTAATTCAAAATCCAAGTTCTGGTTTTTTGGGAATGTTTAAAAAGAGTGCTATAGTTGAAGCAAAACGTAGCAATGAAACATCTTCAAAACCTCAAGAGCGTGAAGATAGACCTAGAAAAAGTAGAAATAGAAGAAACAAAAATAAGAAATTTGAGCAACGAGAAGAGGGTGAAAAACCTCAAGAAAATAAACCCCAACCTAAAAAGAAGTCAGAAGCTCCTAAAAAGCCTCAAAGAAAGCCTGAAGCTAAAAGAGAGAGTTCAAAAGCAGTAGAAAAACCTGCTCAAAAACCTACTCCAAGAGCTCCAAGAAGAGAAAATACAAAACCAAAAGTAGAAGTAGGGATAGCAGTAATTGAGATAAAAAAAGACATTAATTCTCTGTTTACTCATAGCTGTTTTGAACTTGATGAGATTAAAGTAGAAGTATATAGTGAAGACACTGTTTTGGTAGAGTTTGGTGGAGAAGATGCTGCTTTGCTTATAGGTAAAGAGGGTTATAGATACAAATCTCTTTCTTATTTACTATATAACTGGATAAATATAAAATACAATCTAAATGTACGTTTAGAGATAGCTGAGTTTCTTAAAAACCAAGAAGAGATGATAGCTAAGTATCTTGTAGGTGTTATTGAGCGTATAAACAATACAGGACGTGCTCAAACAAAAATTCTTGATGGTGTTTTAGTTAAGATTGCACTAGAAGCTCTAAGAGCAGAATTTCCTGATAAATATGTTGGTATAAAATCTGGTCGTGAAGGCGGTAGATTTATCGTTATTAATGACTTTAACAGAAAAAAGTAATGTCTACCATTGCAGCCATTGCAACAAGTCATGGAGTTGGTTCTATAGCGGTTATCCGCTTAAGTGGACCAGCTTCTCTTGACATCGCAAAAAAACTCTCCAAAAAAGATAATTTCATTCCAAGACGTGCAACTCTAACATCTTTATTTGATACTTCAGATGACCTAATAGATGAGTCATTAGTCATATACTTTCAAGCACCTCGTTCATTTACCGCGGAAGATGTCATTGAGTTTCAATGTCATGGTGGTTTAGTTGTTGCCGATATGATACTTAGTGAAGTTTTAAAACATGGTGCTAGATTGGCAGAACCAGGCGAGTTTTCTAAAAGAGCATTTTTAAATGGTCGTATAGACTTAACAGAAGCAGAAGCTATAGCAAAACTAATTGAGACAAAAAGTATAGATGCAGCAAAAATATTGACTAGACAGATGAAAGGTGAAGTAAAAGAGTTTGTAGATAGTGTTCGTGAAAACTTGATTGAAACTTTGGCTTTTGTAGAAGTCAATATTGACTACGCAGAAGAAGACTTACCTCAAAATTTGATGGATCAGATTAAAATTAAGCTAGAAAATCTAAGAATTGAACTCAAAAAAACATATGATAGCTCAAGAAGAAGAGAGGGGCTTATAAATGGTTTTAAAGTAGCGATAGTTGGCAAACCAAACGTAGGGAAAAGCTCACTTTTAAACTCACTATTAAACTACGAACGTGCTATCATAAGTGAAATTGCAGGAACCACAAGAGATACAATAGAAGAAGAGGTACGCATAGGAACTCATCTTATCAAGATAGTTGACACAGCAGGAATACGTGAGGCAGATGATGCTATAGAAAAAATAGGCATTGAGCGTTCAAAAATGGCTATAGAAGAGTCAGACATAGTTATAGCTATGTTTGATAACTCAAGAGAGTTTGATGATGAGGATAGAGAGATACTTCATATGTTAAATTCTTATGAAAACAAAGATATATTACATGTAATCAACAAAAGTGATTTAGAAACAAAACTAGACTCAACAGCTCTACATGTAAACAAGATTACTCTTAATTGTAATGAACAAGTTGATAGTATAGCCTTAGCGATAGAAAAGATACTTGATGTAAGTTCACAAGATGATGAACTACTACTAAGCTCAAAACGTCAGATGGAAGCTGTAAAAGTGACTTATGAGAGTATTGAGGCTAGTACAGAACTACTGAGCGAAGGTGAGCTAGAACTTTTTGCATTTCATCTTAATGAAGCTATTATAAGTATTGCTTCAATCTCAAAAAACTTTGATAGAGTAGAGATACTTGATTCGATGTTTGGGAGTTTTTGTTTAGGAAAGTAGACTAGAGTATTCATTTTATGATGCTATTTCCTCAGCAATTGTACCAAAGAAAACTTCAAATGGAGGTTTAAGCAACACTTAATAGTAACAAATATATCATTAAACAACACTCATAAAACCAAGGAGACCCAATCATGAAAAAGTTTATAGTAGTGCTTTTAACACTAACCACACTTCTGTTATCACAAGAGGAGGCAAAACCATATAGTAAAACTCAAAACCCAAAACCTAAGATAGTAAGCTTAACACTAAGTAGTCCAAAGATGGAGTTAAAACACAACAGTACAACAACCATAAACTTAAATGCAAAACAGACTAACAGTAAAACTCTAACTATAACCAACAACATAGAGTGGATTATAGAAGATAACTCTATAGTAGAGATAACAGATACTACTATAAAAGCACTAAAAGAGGGAAGCTCAACCATCCAAGCAAAAGTAGATAACATAACATCAAACAAGATAACACTAATAGTATATAAAGAGATAAACAAACACAGACTACCACCCAAACCAGACCCAAAACTAAACAACTCAACTCTGCTTGGCATAGACACAAATAACAATGGGGTAAGAGATGATGTGGAGAGGTGGATATATGAGACATATAAAGATAAACACCCAATTCATATAGATATAGCTATGCAGGCAGGTAGGGCTTATAAACTAGTGCTTGAAAGTCCTGAGAGGGCTAGTAAAATATATCCTGTATTAGATGCTGCATCTAGTTGTGAGGCATATTATGAAGTGTGTGTAAATAAAGACAATAAATTATTTATATCAGATTGGATTAATAATAAATATTTTAGAAAAAATATATATTTTAATACAAAAAAAAGAATAGAAACATATTATAAATATGATAAACTACTTAGTGGAGATAGTTATACTATACCAAGATGTAGTGAAAAAAAACAATTTTGTGATTTCAACACAAGCAAGTACGAGTAGTAAATCATGAAAAATATATTTTTACTTTTAATTTTACTATCATCTATACTCTTTGCAGAGATTGATGAGTATAAAACAGATGTCTATTTTGCAAATGGGATTTTAACAGAATTAA